>WBZP01000060.1_pt1 | contig 149567 bp, 135 predicted proteins | sample 5204301 | NCBI WGS metagenome assembly WBZP01 (sample SAMN12412401, study PRJNA552823) | activated sludge metagenome | isolation source: activated sludge from nitrification reactor of wastewater treatment plant... | place: USA: Pennsylvania | collected 2017 | reverse complement strand
ATCGTACCGCTGTCGGAGACAAACGAGGCCAATGCTGAGATGTGAGCCGTTCCTGAGAAGAAGATGACGCTGATTGTCGAGCCTGCGTCGTCATGTGGCCCGCATCTTATGTTCTGTCCTACCCTCTTATAGATATTACTGCACTGGAATACCGCTATAATCCTCGCCAGTCGCGTTGCTACCAACCCCAGAATGAACCCGCACAATTGCCACGAGCTGGCTTCCCGAGGGGCCGGTGATTAGCACACTGCCGCCAAACACCCCGTTCTTTTCGCCAAACGAACCCTGTGCATCCAGCGCGCCAGCTAATTGCGGATTGGTATTTACTTTGCCACCATTCCCAGGCACGCTCAACGTCACTTTTTTCACCTCGGTGCCGGTATTGTCGCGGTAGGAAACATCGACATCGACCGCTGATGCGCCAATATTCTGGATGGCAATAAAGGTACGCTGGCGCGTGCCTGCGGCAAAATCCGTATCCGAACCGTAGCGAATATAGGGCAGCGCTATCTTTTCTGCGCCCGCGGTAGCCCCCAGAAATGCGGTACTCAAACCTTCGTTGAACACTTTACCAATCGCTACAATTTTGCCGCCAGTACTTGTAATCACCGCCGAGCCATTAAAGTTATTGGGTAAGCCACCGTCAATACACGCATTGACGGTTCGTTTGCCACCTGGAGCAATAGTATACGGGCCAGCAGCTACTATTTGCCCGGCGCGGCTAATGAAGCGAACCGTTACTTCTGCATTGGTTGTATCGCCATTTTGAATAGCGTATGCGCTAGTAGCGGTGCTGGGGCCACTCAGATTGCACAGCGCTGTAGGCATAAACACCGTATTTGTGGCATTCCGCGGTGCTTCAACGCTCGAACCCAATGGGCTATTCGTATTGTATTCACTGCTCGATGCAACTGCCTTGCCCGCCGATAAGGTAATGGTATTGACGACCGTAACTGTTGCGGAGCCATTAAAGCCGGTGGGTAATCCCACCGTATCGGCGCGGATATATTGCGCCTCGTTCGTCCGAATAGTGTATTGTTTTGTCAGTGCGGGGGTTAAAGCGCCGGTGGCATAAAAAGAAACCGTCGCCTCCGCAGTATCACTCTCGGTATTAATAATACCAATCTCAGTCACCGTATTAAAAGCACTATTCAGCATACTAGGAATGAGAAACGTTGAGGAGGCATCATCACTAGCGAAACCATTGGAGATCAAGCGAAGATTGCGGCCAGCAATACCATTAGGCGTAAACTTTACCACCGTGACACTAATCGGCAGATCTGCGGTGAGCATCACTGCGCCCTTGAATCCCGCCGCTACCCCCGGAATATTGGCGAGGTTATACGATGCGCCAGCACCAGCCGCAAGTTTCGAGGCCGGGGTGAAAACAATTGGCGCGGCGCCGCCACCTGGGTAAAAAGTCATGTTGATCGTCGCTGGGCCTGAAGTCACAAGGTTTTGCACCGTAAGCGCGGTATACCAATGCGCTGCAAGTGCGTTCGTCGCATTATTGGCACTATTTGTTTCCACAAATGCGTAAATACGCGAGCCTGCCGCCGCTACCGGCCGCAGAGGTAGTGCCAGAAATACCAATAGCAACGCGAGTGCGGCTCCGAATACGCGCCCTTTCAGCTTCATTACTTTACCTTTCGCTTTCTCGATACTACAACAATTGGTACACTATTATACCGTCGGCATATGCTGCAGGGAATGGAGTCCCTCAGACTTCCCCCGGGCTTCATACAACTTTTGAGGCGACTGACCCGCCGTTAAGGCTCGCAATGTCGCTACCCGCGCAGCAGCCACACTAGCAGCGGCGCAACGATTGTCGTCACCGCGCCGTTCAGGCCCATCGCTAACCCCGCAAACGCACCCGCCTGCGTGCCAATTTGCAGCGCGCGGGCTGTGCCAATGCCATGCGCGGCAATACCCAGCGCAAACCCGCGCACGCTTTCGTCTTCGATCCGCAGCAGCTTAAGCACCGGCGGCCCGATCATTGAGCCAATAATGCCAGTAAGAATCACCAGCACGGCGGTGAGCGAAGGCAGGCCACCCAATTGTTCCGAAATACCCATAGCAATTGGCGTTGTCACCGACTTGGGCACGATCGACATTAGCGTTTGCCCATCCAAACCAGTGGCGCGGCCAATCAACCCCGCCGAGAGCACGCCGGTTGCCGCGCCCACCAGCAGCGCAACCGCCAGCGGCCCTAGCCGCTGGCGCAGCGTGCCGTAGGCTCCATACAGCGGAATCGCCAGCGCTACGGTTGCTGGCCCAAGCAGAAAATGCACAAACTGGGCACCATCGAAGTAGCGATGATACGGTGTGTTGGTCGCCAGCAGCAGCGTAACCAGCAGCACCACCGCAATTGGCACCGGGTTGAACAGCGGCGCGAAGTGCATGCGCTGGTAGATCGTGTAGGCCAGCATATACACTGCGAGTGTGGTTGTAAGCCACAGCAGCGGGGTTTGCGCCAGGTATACCCAGATATTCGCAATATTCTGGCTCATGCGCGCCCACCCTTCGGGCTGCGCAGCAGCAGCGTGAGCACCAGCGCCGTAACCGCTAGCGTCACCAGCGTGCTTAGCACCAGGGTGGCAGCAATTGGCAACCAGGCGGTGCGCAGCAGCGCCATATGCGTCATAATGCCCACGCCCGCTGGCACAAACAGCAGCGACAGGTGGTTCAACAATGCCTGGCCGACGGTGCGCAGCGGTGGCGGCACTGCGCCGCGCCCAATCAGTACCGCAAACAGCAATAGCATGCCCAGCACCGGGCCAGGCAGCGGCAACCCCAGGGCACGCGCGATCACCTCGCCCGCCAGCTGAAAGCCGAGCAGCGTCATCATCGCCCCAATAATATCCATAGTCATCCCTTCCTGTAGGAAACATCCACATACGTGCGGCGCGATTGTAGCACCTCCGCTGCGGCACGCTGTGGCTGCACATACCGCTAGCTGGCAATAGGCAAGGAACTGCGAAAGAGGGAGGAAAGTGCAAACCGGCGCGCCTGCGCCAATCGCACCTGCTCATCAGCAGCGGGTTAGGGGTCGTCGTGAAGGGCGGTTTGTGCGGCAAAATAGCCACACAGCCCATGCACCCCGCCGCCCGGCGGCGTCGACGATGAGCAGAGGTAAATGCCTTTGGCCGCGGTTCGGTAGGGTGTGAAGCTCAGCGTCGGGCGGGTGTAGAGCTGGAGGAAATCTTGCACGCCGCCGTTAATATCGCCGCCAATATAGTTGGCGTTGTGCGCCTCCATCGCCGCCGGGCCTAGCGCGCTGCGCGCCAGAATGAGGTCGCGAAAGCCCGGGGCAAAGCGCTCGACCTGCGCCTCGATGCGCTCAGTCATATCGTAGACCGCGCCGTGCGGCACATGACAGTAGGCCCAGGCGGTGTGCTTCCCAGTGGGCGCACGCGTCGCATCGAACAGGCTGGGCTGCACCAGCAGCACAAACGGGCATGTCGCCTGCTGGCCTTGCCACGCCGCCCGCTCCGCCGCCGCAATCTCGGCCAGCGTCCCACCGAGGTGTACGGTCGCAGCCTGGGTGCATTCAGACGCGCGCCAGGGTATCGGCCCATCTAGCACCCAATCGAGCTTGAATACACCTGGCCCATAGCGGTAGCGCCCCAGTGCGCGCTGGTAGCTCGGCGGCAGGCGTTCGCCCGCAATCCGCAACAGCTGACGTGGTGTTATGTCAAACAGAATTGCGCGCGCGGGCGGCAGCTGCGCCAGCGAATCAACCCGTTCGCCGGTACGAATTTCGCCGCCGAGCGCACGCAGGTATGCCGCGATGGCGTCGGCAATCCGCTGCGAGCCGCCGCGCGCAATCGGCCAGCCATAGGCATGGCCCAGCGCGCCCAGCACCAGCCCGGCGGCAGCGCTCGGGGCGCGTTCCAGCGGCAAGATCGCGTGCCCGGCCATTCCGGCAAATAGCGCGCGCGCCCGCTCACCGCGAAAGCACGCCTCGGCGAGCATATGCGCGGGCCAGATCGCGCGCAGCCCAAAGCGTGCCAGCGCAACCGGGTGATGCGGGAAGCGCAGCGGCGCATGCGTGGTGGCTGCTATTTTCTCCCAATTGCGCACCAGCGGCGCCATCAGCCGCCAGTAGGCGTCGTCATCCTCCCCAAGCGTTGCGCCAGTTGCGCGCACCGAGCGCTGTAGCAGCGCGGCCGTGCCATCGTCAAAGGGGTGGGCCAGCGGCGCGGGCGGGTGAATCCACTCGAGGCCGTAATCGTGCAGCGGCAGGCTCTGGAAGAAGGGCGAGCCAATACCCAGCGGGTGTACCGCCGAGCAAATATCGTGGGTGAAGCCGGGCAGCGTGAGCGCCACCGAGCGCGTGCCGCCGCCAACCGTCGGCGCGGCCTCAAGCACCAGCACTGCGCGACCTGCACGCGCCAGCGTAATCGCCGCAGCCAGACCATTCGGCCCCGCGCCAACCACAACCGCATCATATTGGGTTGAACGACGCGGTAGCATAATGTCTCGCGCGCCTCATAACACTATTACGCCGACAAGAAATTACGCAGCAGCTGCTTCCCGGCATCGGTCATGATCGACTCGGGGTGGAACTGTACACCTTCCACCGGCAGATCACGGTGGCGCAGCCCCATAATCAGGCCATCGTCCGTCCAGGCAGTTACTTCCAGGCACGCGGGCAGGTCTTCGCGGCGCACAATCAGCGAGTGGTAGCGCGTGGCCTGAAACGGCATCGGCAGCTCGCGAAACACGCCCGCGCCCGCATGGTGAATCAGCGAAAGCTTACCGTGCATCACCTGCGGGGCGCGCACTACCGCGCCGCCATACGCCGCGCCAATCGACTGATGGCCCAGACAGACGCCTAAAATCGGGAAGCGGTCGCCGAGTTCGCGGATGAGCGGCACGCTGATGCCCGCCTCATTCGGCGTACACGGCCCGGGCGAGATCACAATCTTTTTGGGCTGAAGCGCCGCAACTTCGGCGACACTCAGCTCGTTGTTGCGCTTCACCAGCACCTCGGCCCCCAGCTCGCTCAGGTATTGATAGAGGTTATAAGTGAACGAATCGTAGTTATCGAGCAGCAAAATCATGCGTTCGTCCTCTCTTGATTGCGGCGGCCCGACGCGCACATACTACCGCGCAATATTCGCCAATGTCGCCCCGGTCACGCGGATCAGGTCGGCGGGGGTGAGCAGAATTTCAAGCCCGCGCAGGCCGCCGCTAATACCAATCACCGGCCATAGCTCGGCAGTTTCATCGAGAAACACCGGGTAGGGCTTTTTCACCGCCAGCGGCGTGACTGCGCCGCGTATGTAGCCGGTGAGATCGTGTACTTCTTTCAGCGGCACCAGCTCGATGCGCTTGTTGCCGCTGGCCTCGCTCAGCGCGCGCAGATCAAGCTCGGTGCCAGCGGGCAGGCAGGCTAGTACTGGCCCGGTACGGTCGCCACGCGTGATCAGCGTTTTGAACACGGTTTCGGGCGCCATACCTAATTTGCCTGCGGCGCGCTCGGCGCTCAGGTCGCGCTCGTCGATATCGTATTCGCGTAGCTCATAGGCAATCCCGGCCCGGTCGAGCGTGCGCACGGCGTTGGTTTTGCTATTGGCCATATGGTTATTTGCAAGATAGCATTTATTGACACGCGTTACATGGTCGCACATATTTGAGAAATATTGCCTGCGGCAGCATGGTACTGAACTGTTTTTGTGTTCCGCTGTTGGCGCTTCGCGCCAACAGCGGAACACAATGATAAAAAATACTGTACTGCCGTAGGCTACAAACTTCCACCGCGTAATGCGTGTTATTGAGCAATGCACTATCAAGAAAAAAACTGTTTCAGGCGCTACTGTACGATCCCTGCGCCAAGCGAACGATATGTTATGCCCAGCTGGTCGAACAAGAAGGCGTAGATGTCAGCATCTTCGATGATCTGCTCGTTCAGACTGGTGCCAATGCCATGGCCGGAGCTAGTGCTAATGCGCAGCAGAACGGGCCGCGCCGCGCCGCTGGCGGCTTGTAAGCGCGCCGCAAACTTGCGCGAGTGCGCCGGGTTGGCGCGGCCATCGTACTCACCGGTGGTAACCAGCACCGCCGGGTAGGCAACGCCGTCAGTGACACGATGATAGGGCGAGTAGGCGTACAGCGCGGCGAACTGCGCCGGGTCGGCAACCGTGCCAAATTCAGTGACATTAAACGCGCCATTTGCATCCAGCTCAATGCGTAATATATCGTAGATGCCAACGGCCGCCACGGCTGCGCGGAATAGCTCGGGCCGCTGCGTTAGCGCCGCGCCCACCAGCAGGCCACCATTGCTGCGTCCCATAATCGCCAGCCGCGCCGGGTTGGTGTAGCCTGCGGCAATCAGGTGCTCGGCGCAGGCAATAAAATCGCTGAAGACGGTCTGTTTGCGCGTCAGGTTCCCAGCCTGGTGCCAGGCCTCGCCATATTCGCCGCCGCCACGCAGGTTGGCCATGGCAAACACGCCACCCTGCTCCAGCCACACGCTGAGCAGTGGATCGAAGCGCGGCGTCAGGCTAATACCAAACCCGCCATAGCCATATAGCAAGGCCGGGTTTGTGCCATCGAGGGCGATGCCTGCGCGGTGCAGCACGCTCATCGGCACACGCGTGCCATCGGATGCAGTGGCGAACACGCGCGTGACCACGGCATTGCCAAAGTCGGCGGGCGAGTGCGTGAAGAGCGCGGTGGCCTCAGGCTCTTCGGCGGCGGGGTCGAAACGATACCAGCCGGGCGGACGCACAAAGGTGTTGCTACGGTACAGAATCGTATCGCTGTCGAGCGCGATTACCTGGCCCACCGCCGACACGGGCGCGAGCGGCAGCCTGCCCTGGTCGCTGCCATCATGCCCATACACCCGCACTTTGGACGGCCCGCCAACCATCTCGGTGATATAGATGCGCGTCGCGGTTGGCGTGACGGCAGTGATTGCGACCGCGCTTTCGGGCACAACCGTTGCGGCCTGTGCCAGCACCGGCGCAGCCAGCGGCACACGCAGGAGCTTGCCATTGAGGGCATGCTGGAACGACAGCAGCAGCAGTGCGTCGCCGCTGAAATACACGCCCTTTACATGGTCGGCAAAATCGGTCACCTGCGCCCATTCACCCGCCGGGCTACGCAGGTAGTGGGCATATTCGCCGCCGTCGCCATTCGCCACCTGTACCAGCAGCCATTGCCCATCGCCCGAGCTGTACAGATCAACCTCGGCGATGCGTGGGAAATCGTGCCCAATCACGTAGGTATCCGCAGTTGTTGGCGTACCAAGCTGGTGGAAATAGACCTGCTGATAAAAAAACAGATCGGCAGCGGCACGCTCGCCAGGCTGCGGGTAGCGCGTGTAGTACAATCCACTGCCGTCGGCGTTCCACGCCACGCTGCCACCCGCCGTCGGGTAGGTGACGCGCGGGATTCGGTCATCGAGCGCGCGGCCAGTCGCTACGTCGTAGATCACTAGCGTACCATCTTCGCTGCCATGCTGCGAGAGCGACACCGCCACCAGCCGACCATCGTGCGCAGGCACGAAGAAATCAATCGTCGTTGCGCCGCTTGGGTCGAGCACGTTTGGGTCGAGCACGACCCGCTCACTGGCGAGCGCATCAGGGGCATCGAGCAGCACCAGCAGCGGCTGATTGTTGGGCGGCTGCTTCTTCAGCGCGAACAGCCGCCCGGCGCACGGTTTCAGCTCGATATAATCGGGCGCGGCCTGCGTGCGCAGCTGGCGAAACCGCGCCAGGAGCGGCTCGCGTGCAGGCAGGCGATCGAGCATCGCCCGCGCCAGCGCCTGCTGCGCCGCACTCCACGCGCGCACAGCCGGGTCGGTTGGGTCTTCGAGCCAACGATAGTGCTCGGTTACCGCCACCCCATGATAGGTATCGGTAACTGGGCGCTGCGGGGTATCTGGGTACAGTGGGCGTTCAGCCGACATATTAGCCTACCTTTATGAGAGCGTTTCAGCTTCTTCGATCGCGCGCAGCAGCGCGGCGGCTTTGTTATAGCTCTCATTGAACTCAGCCGTAGGATTGCTATCAGCTACTACCCCGCCGCCCGCCTGCACATATGCCACGCCATCCTTCACAATCATAGTGCGCAGCGCTATGCAGGTATCGAGGTCGCCATTAAAGCCGACATGGCCCACCGCACCGGCGTAAATACCGCGCTGCTGGCCTTCCAGCTCAGAAATAATCTCCATCGCGCGAATCTTGGGCGCGCCACTGACCGTGCCCGCCGGGAAGCAGGCCCGCAGCGCATCGAGCGCGCTCATATCGCTGCGCAGCCGCCCGGTAACGTGGCTCACCAGGTGCATCACATGGCTAAACTTCTCAACGAACATAAAGTCTGGCACGCTCACCGTGCCCGGCTGCGACACGCGACCAATATCGTTGCGCCCCAGATCCACCAGCATCAGGTGCTCGGCGCGCTCTTTCGCATCGGCCAGCAGCTCATCCGCCAGCGCCCGGTCTTCGGCCTCGTCGGCACCACGCCAGCGCGTGCCTGCAATCGGGTGGGTCGTCACCAGGCCATCTTCTACGCGCACCAGCAGCTCGGGCGAGGCTCCCACCAGCTCGCACTCAGGCGTGCGCAGGTAGAACATATATGGCGAAGGGTTGATCGTGCGTAGCGCGCGATAGATCGTGAACGAATCCGTATTGACTGGGCGGCTGAAGCGCTGCGAAGGCACGACCTGAAAAATATCGCCGGCGGCAATATACTCCTTGGCCGCCAGCACGCGCTGCTCGTACTCCGCCTGGGTTACATTCGATGACGGGCGCACGGCTGCCGACGCGCGCGCAGATGGCTGGTCGCTGGCTGGTGGGCGCTGGTCAGTCGCCGGTAATGGCCCATTCAAGCGTTGAATCAGTGCTTCAATTTTAGCGCAGGCGCGGGCATATTCCGCATCAAGGTCGGCTGCATCCAGGTGAACGTGCGCAATGACCTTAATTTTATGCTTCAGGTGGTCGAACGCCAGTAGTGTATCGACAAACTGCCACATCCCTTCAGGGATGGTGTAGGCGCGCGCCTCAGGCACCGGCAGCCGCTCGAAACGCGCAACTGTCTCATACGTCAGGTAGCCCACCGCGCCGCCAACAAAGCGCGGCAGATCGGGCAGGCGCACCGGGCGATACTCGCGTAGGTACGATCCTAGCACCACTAGCGGGTCGGTATAGGGTAAGGTTTGCTTGTAGCCGCCCTGCACCGCCTGGGCCAGCCCATCGGCGAAGCGCAAGGTCATATACGGTTCCGCGCCAATGAACGAATAGCGCGCCAGGTGTTGCCCACCTTCAACCGACTCAAGCAAAAAACTCCATGGCCCGCGCGCAACTTTGAGAAATGCCGATACCGGCGTCTCAAGATCGGCGAGAATTTCGGCATAGATCGGGCACAGGTTGCCCTGGTCGCACAGCGCGCGCACGTCTTCAAGCGAGGGCTTGAATTGCATCGGTTGCTCCTTCGAGAAGTAGGCGATCGTAACCAGCTGGCTATAACCTACTGAATAAAATTCAACCCCATCGCTTCCTTCACCATGCGCAAGGTTTCGTCGGCTTCCTGGCGGGCGCGCGCGCTGCCAGCCGTCAGCACGTCTTCAACAATATGCGGGTTGCGCTCCAGCTCGGCACGGCGTTCGCGGATCGGGTCAAGGAAGTTGTTCAGCGCAACAGTCAGCTTTTTCTTCACCTCGACATCGCCAACTTTACCCAGCCGGTAGCGATCTTTCAGATCGTTCACTTCTTCAACGTTCGGGTTGAACGCATCGTGATAGATAAACACCGGGTTGCCCTCAACGCGGCCAGGGATGTCGGCGCGAATGCGGTTCGGGTCGGTGAACATACCGCGCACCTTCTGCTCAACCGTCTTGGCGTCGTCGCTGAGGTAGATCGCATTATCCAGGCTTTTGCTCATCTTGGCCTGCCCATCGATACCAACGAGCGTTGGCACTTCGCCAATCAGCGTGTCGGGTTCCGGCAACGTATCGCCGTACAGGCCATTGAAGCGCCGGGCAATCTCGCGCGTCACCTCCAGGTGCGAGGCTTGATCTTTACCAACCGGCACCAGGTTAGCCCGCACGCACAGGATGTCGGCAGCCTGTAGCACCGGGTACGAAAGCAGGCCCATCGAGGGCTGCTCAATCTCAAGATCCTGCATCACTTCCTTCAGGGTTGGCACGCGCTGCAGGCGCGGCACCGTCACCAGCATCGAAAAGATTAGCTGCAGCTCGGCGATCTGCGGCACCAGCGATTGCAGCAGGTAGGTGCTGCGGTTTGGGTCGATGCCCACACTCAGGTTGTCGAGCACCACTGCGCGGATGTTTTCGCCGGTGTGGCGCAGGCGCTCTAGCTCGGTGCGCGTCGTAAGCATATGCAGATCGGCTACCAGGAAAAAGCAATCGTAGGTATCCTGCAGCCTTACACGATTCGCTAATGTGCCAACGTAATGGCCCAGGTGCATGCGGCCAGTTGGCCGGTCGCCCGTAAGAATACGTTTTTTATTGGTTGTCATAGAATTCCTCCATGTTCTGCACTACCGCGTAAGTACACAGTTTTAGCATAAGAAGCCAAAAACGGCTGTAAAAGAATATGTTTCTCCGCTTTATGAAGTGGCAGCATGCTACTTCAAGAGTATTTGTGTTTTTTTCGGGCGTAGCGCGAGAAACCACACGAAAGATAAAATGTACCGCTCTGCCAAAGGTACAAGCATACCGACACGTAAGTTGTATTATTAACACACCACCGAGACACAGAGGTCACTGAGAACCACATCATTTAACTACGCAGCATCCTCTGGGCCTCGGCGGTAAAAATCTATCCAACGCTTGGTAGGCCAGCCAGCGCCATTGCGATCTCTTCCGCCGGGTAGTCGTAGTTCTGCAGCTTGCCCGCCATATAGTCCATGTATGCGCTCATATCGAAATGGCCGTGGCCGCACAGGTTAAACAGAATCGTCTTCGACTCGCCCGCTTCCTTGCACGCCAGCGCCTCGGCGATCGCGCCTGCTACGGCATGGTTGGCCTCGGGCGCGGGCAAAATACCCTCGGCGCGGGCAAATTGCACACCCGCCGCAAAGGCATCGAGCTGCTGCACCGCGTTCGCCTCGATCTGCCCGATATCGAGCAGGTGGCTCACCAGCGGGGCCATACCGTGGTAGCGCAGGCCGCCCGCGTGGATGCCCGGCGGAATGAAGGTGCTGCCCAGCGTGTGCATTTTCACCAGCGGCGTCAGGTGGCCGGTGTCGCCGAAGTCGTAGGCATAGGTGCCGCGGGTTAAGCTCGGGCACGCGGCTGGCTCAACCGCCACCACGCGCACATCGCGCTCGCCGCGCAGCTTCGCACCAATAAATGGGAAAGCGATGCCGCTAAAGTTCGAGCCGCCGCCAGTGCAGCCAACGATGATGTCGGGGTAATCGCCCGCCATTTCGAGCTGCATCAGCGCTTCCTGTCCAATCACAGTCTGGTGCAACAGCACATGGTTCAGCACGCTGCCCAGCGCATAGTTGGTATTGGCATCCATAGCCGCCACTTCCACCGCCTCGCTGATCGCAATGCCCAGGCTGCCGGTGCTATCGGGGTGCTCGGCCAGAATCTGCCGCCCGGCATTGGTTGTGTCGCTCGGGCTGGCGATGACCTTTGCGCCAAAGGTTTCCATCAGCGCGCGGCGATAGGGCTTCTGGCCGTAGCTCACTTTCACCATGTACACCACAACCTCAAGCCCGAACATTGCGCCAGCCAGCGCCAACGACGAGCCCCACTGCCCCGCGCCGGTCTCGGTTGCCAGGCGCTTCACACCAGCCTGCTTGTTATAATACGCCTGGGGAATCGCCGTATTTGGCTTATGCGAGCCTGCAGGACTCACGCCTTCGTACTTATAGTAAATCTTGGCGGGGGTGCCTAGCGCCTGCTCAAGCCGCCGCGCGCGGTACAGCGGCGTTGGCCGCCATTGGCGGTACACCTGCTGCACTTCCTCGGGAATTTCGATCGCGCGCTCGGTGCTCACTTCCTGCTTGATCAGCTCCATTGGAAAGAGTGGCGCCAGATCGTCCGGGCCGATCGGCTGGCCGGTGCCAGGATGCAGCGGTGGTGGTGGCGGCGCCGGCAGATCGGCTGCGATGTTGTACCACGACGTCGGCATCTGTTCTTCCGAAAGAACGAACTTCACGGTGTCCATACGAGCCTCCTTGCTAAAATGAATCAAAAAACCCCTCATCCCATCCAGGGACGAGAGGCCAAAAGCCTTCGCGGTGCCACCCCCATTCGCCTTGCCTCACGGCTTAGCGCACTCAGCAGGTACGGGAGCAAGCTCCGATACCCTGCGCCCAGATAACGGTGGCGTCGCCGGCGGCTACTACTGCAATTCGCGATTTACTAGCGTTGATTTACAACGATAAAACAGCAACAGTAAATCGTAAATTGGTTCGCTCCGCAACTCCCAGGCCCATTCCGCCTAAGCTTCCGTACCGGCGTCGCACCAAGGTGCCGGCTCTCTGAACGGCTACGAACGCGTACTTTTCCTGATCGTCGTCGTTGATGTGTTGATTGGGGCGAGTATACCAGCAGCACCCACCAATGTCAACTCGGCCAAAAGGCTGGAACCATGGGCGGAAATGCTCATCAAGCGCTTAGCTGTGCCGGGCCGACTACCCATCCCTTCCTATGCTATGATTAGGCAAATTGCACCGGCAAGTAGGACACTATGATGTCGCATCGAATCATACGCGCGGCCCTGGCAACGCTCATGCTTATGCTCGCGCTCGCGCTACCAGGGCTAGCGCTGGCGCACGGCGGGCACACTGGCCCCGCACAAACATTTACCCAGGATATTGGGCCATACGAGATCGCCATCACCATTGAAATACCCTCGGGCGCACCAGCGCCGTTGTACCTCAATATCGCGCCACAAGAAGACGTTGGTGACGTAACCATGCAGTTTCGCGCGGTGCCGCGCGGCCAGCCCTTCGCGGGCGCAGCAATAGCTGAAGTGCAAGGCTTGCCCGGTACGCAGGGTATTTACTATACCGAGCTGGCGATCGACCGCATGGGCGATTGGGAGCTTGAGGCGCGTGCCAGCGGGCCGCGTGGCAGTGGGGTTGCCCGTATTCCATTCACGATCACCGCCAACCCAATGCCAGCTGGCTCAATTGGCCTGTTCGTTGCGCTGGGCGGGCTGGTGGTTGCCATGATCGCAAGCATCATCACATCACTTGTTGGGCAACGCCGCACCAAACCACTGCCCGGCTGGCTGCGCTGGGGCATCGGCCAGGCAATGTTCGCCTGCCTGATCGCCGCCGCCATTTTCGGTGCGCAGCAGTTTAGCAGCATCATCCAGAACGCGCAGGCCGCCAGCGGCACAATTCCAACCGTCGTTGGCCGCCCGCATGCCAACCTGGCTATACATACCAACCCAGGCACCGCCCAGGCCAGCCAGCCCATGACACTCACGCTCAACCTCAGCGATGGCTCCACCGGGCTGCCAATCGATGACCTGATCACCCACCACGATGCGCTCGTACATCTGGTTGTCATCAGCGCCGATGGCGGCTTCTACGCACATATGCATCCGCCCCGCAGCGCGCCCGGTCAGTTCGACGCCGCGCTCACGCCCGATCGGCCAGGCCGCTACACTGCCTACGTCGAAATCGAGCGGCTCGACAGCGGTATCCAGGTGATCGCGCGTGATTTCACGGTGGGCGGCACTACCAGCATTGCGCCACCAACTTTCCAGGGTATGGGCGAACGCACTGTCAACGGCCTGCAGGTTCATCTTACGGCCAACAATGCCCAGTTCAAGGCAGGCAAACAGGCCACCTTCACCTTCAGCTTTAGCCAGCAGGGCAAGCCGCTCGACGATTTGCAGCCCTGGCTCGGGATGGGTGGGCACCTGATCGCGCGCAGCGACGATGGCGCAATTTTTGGGCATATTCACGCACTTGGCCCCATGGCACCTGCCGGGCTGATGGCGACTGGCACGAATTATGGCCCTAATCTTCAGTTCGTCTATACCTTCCCGCAAGCCGGGCACTACCAGCTCTGGGGACAGTTTCGCCGCGCCGAGCAGATTATTACCGTACCCTTCGCCGTTGATGTACAGTAAAGGAACGCTATGTCGCGCTTCATCGCCTGCTGCTGCATGCTCACGCTGATCGGTGCATTATTAGCTGGCTGTGGTGGCAGTGGCATTACACAATCGGCTGAAACTGCGAGCTATAAGGTGCAGCTGACGCTCGATGCCGCCAGCTTCGGCCAGCGTATCGCCACGATTGAGGTGCAGGACAAATCGGGCAAATCCGCCCAGGTCGATCAGATCGTGGTTGCCCCGTTGATGGAAGCCATGGGAATGGCCTCGCCCGAACAAACCGCTCAGTCGCTTAGTACTGGCCGCTACCAGGTGCAGGGCGAGTTCTTCTCGATGCTCGGGGAGTGGGAATTCGATGTAAAAATCAGCAAAAGTGGGCAGGAAGAGATCGCCCGCTTCAAGATACCGGTGAATCAGCAATAATGCACGCATTCCGCAACGCATATCGTGCGTAGTGCATACGAATACATACCGCTCGCTTATGCGTCATCACGCACTCGCCCGCCTTGATAGGCCGCAAGATACATCATATAGCACACTAGCAGCACAGCAGCAAACATTGCGCTCAGCCCCAAAGGCGCAACATGCCCACGCGGGTGCAGTAATGGCCCAAGCGCATCGGCCAGTACCGCGCGCGGTTCCAGCAGCACATCCCAGCTATTCCAGCGCAATACCCGGCCAAGGTATACTCCCAGGCCACTCAGGCCGCTGACCACCAGCACAAACAGCCAGCTCATCAGCGTACCCGACACCCGCTGTACCACGCCCTGCATCTGGTGCAGCGACACTACGGCAAGCCAGCAGCCATTCAGCACAAACGACGCCAGCAATACAATATCGTACCAGATCGGCACCGGCGGGCGCTCACGCAAATGCACCAGATCGGTGATGATATACAGCGCGTTCGGGAAAAACAGCAGCCACAATGCGCCAACCGGCAGCAGCAGCCACCAGGCGCGCGGGTGGCGACGCTGGAAACTGACGCTCCATAAGCTCGCCAGGTAGGGAATCCAGGCGAGTATCAAATTCCACACGAAAAAAATAAAGGTCAAGCGCTCATAGTGAATGACGCGCGCGGCGATCAGCCCTACTGTGAGCGCGCTGCCCAATGCCAGCGCATAAAACGAATGCTCGGTGAGAAAACGATGCCATCGCAGCAAGTTATCGCGCATATGTTTACCATCCCCGTCGTATCAGGCTTATACGGCACTCTAGCACGCCAATACGCGAGCTACAATAATAAGAAGATGATAGATAGATTAGCAACTGCGTACACGCATAACAAGCTCCCAGGTCGCAGCTGCGGCGCACCCAGGTGCTTGACGCTGCCGATTACGTCTGGTAGCCTGTACCTAAGCAACAAAACTGAGAACGAAGCGTTAAAAACGGAAATAGCACACGGCCTACATCAATGATTACACTGCTTATTGTTGAAGATAACGAACGCCTGCGGCCTGCGCTAGCCACTGGCCTGAATACCACCGACGCGGTACACGTCGCTGCCGATTGCGCAAGCGGCGAAGAAGCGCTGGCGCTCTGCCTGGCTGAACCGCCCCAGGCAATATTGATGGATGTGCAGCTGGCCGGGCGCATGAATGGCATCGAGGCGGCAGTTGCCATCCGCCGCGAATTCCCGCGCCTGCCCGTCGTCTTTTACTCAATTCAGGACGACGATGCCTACTACCGGGCATTTCAGCGCTCGGGGATTTTGAGCCACTACGCCTATGTGCGGAAATCGAACTACCTGCTGCCTCAGATGATTGTGCCCCTGCTGCGCGATGCAGTCGCCGGGCGCAGCTTCATCGATCCCGATATTGAGTCGCGGGTGCAGGAGGTGCGCGTTAAAGACGAACAGGCCCCAATGGCATTGCTTGAGCCGAACGAACAGGCAGTGGCGCGCATGTTGGCACAGGGCCTGAGCAATGAGCACATTGCCGCACGGCTAGGCTTCCGCGATAAACGTAGTATTAGCCGCACCAACGGGCAGATCTACGCTGCCTGGGGCCTGGCCGATACCGCCACCGACGAAAAAGTGGCACGCACCCGCGCCGCAATTATTGTGCGCGAGGGTCGCCTGCTCATGTGGGATGAGCAAGGCATCGCCCACCAGCTCGACGCGCGTGGCACCTGGGTGCCCTACGAATTGTAAAGTCCGCATCGTACACCGTTTCATTAGCCGATAGTCGCTTACTATGTCCTACTCGCTTTACCTGGCGCTCACCTGGGTTGTGAATGCGCTGTCATTCTTCAACATGATTGCGTTCCTGTGGCTCGGCTTTACCGTGCTGCTGAACGCAGAGCGCCGTCGCTGGGGCACATGGGTAGCTGGCGGCGGCCTGATTCTGGGCGGGCTGTTTTTTGCAGGCCACTCGGCAGTGGTTAGCCACGCCTACGATACTTTCGACGGCTTTGGCACCGATACTGAATTCTGGTGGCGCGCCAGCTGGCTGCCCGTCGTCGGGGCACCCTACCTCTGGTATCTGATGACCGCCTGGTATACCGGTGTGCTGAACCAGGGGCGGCACCGCTTCTGGGTTCCGCTCGCGGGCTTGTTAGGACTCGCCGCGCTGGTATCGCTGGTTGTCGCTAACCCACTGCCCAGCTACGACGAAGTGCTTACGCGCGCGCCAGTAGCTGTCTTTCTACTTGGCGGGCTGCCCGTGGCTGCGCTGGTATATCCAGTCTATAGCACCCTGTGCATCATCCTGGCACTCGCCGCCTTGCGCAACCCCGCCGCATCCGAGCGATTTATGGGCGACGAAGCGCGGCGGCGCGCCCGGCCCTGGCTGATCGCGGCATCGTTAGTGCTTTTGCTCGTTACGCTCACACTCGGTGTCGCTGTCGCGGTGTTTCTCAGCCGGGTCCAAACCCGCCTGCTTGGCACGCATTTCGTTCGCACGCTGTTTGTGCTGGTTGGGTTCGACCTGCTGATCTGCGGGCTGCTCGCAGTGGCAATTGTGCTGATTGGCCGCGCAATTGTTTCATACGAAATCTTCACCGGCAAAGCCCTGCCGCGCGGCGGCCTCTTCCACTACTGGCAGCGCAGCATTGTGCTGGCCGCTGGCTTTGGCGTGCTCATGGGCCTGAGCCTGACGTTACCAGGCATTCGTAGCCTCGACCCGATCTACCGTGTGCTGCTGGCTACCTTGCTCATGACGTTGTTCTACGCCTTACTTGGCTGGCGCGCATACGTCGATCGCGAACGCAGCATGGAAGCGCTGCGCCCATTTGTTGCCAGTCAGGGCCTCTACGAGCGCATGCTGCGCCCCACAGCTCCGCCTGAGCTCGACACCACTGTCCCACTGCAAGTGTTATGTGAGCAGGTTCTCGACGCGCAAGTAGCATACCTTGCCGCACTTGGCCCACTGGCACCGCTGGTCGGGCCGGTCATCGCCGTTGGGACCGTTGCCCCGCTACACGCGAATGATTTGGCAATTGGGCAGCTTGCCAGCCAATTTCGTTCGCCCCAGCTGCTCTGTGTTCCAATTGACCCAGCGCACTATGGCGGTGCGCTGTGGGGAATACCGCTATGGGGCGAGCGCGGCTTAATTGGCGCGCTTCTGTTAGGCGACAAACGCGACGGCGGGCTATACACCCAGGAAGAAATCGAGATTGCCCGCACCACTGGTGAGCGCCTGATCGACGCACGCGCCAGCGCAGAGATGGCCCGCCGCCTGATGGCTCTACAGCGCCAACGTCTGGCCGAAACCCAGGTCATCGACCAGCGCACTCGCCGCGTGCTCCACGACGATGTGTTGCCCCAGCTCCACACAGCAATTTTGCAGCTCGCCAGCTATGCGCCTGAACAGAACGGTTTGGCGTCCCCGCAATCAACGATTCACAGCCTGCAAACGCAACTGACCGATATTCATCGCCAGATCGCCAACTTACTGCACGCACTGCCACCCACCGCCGCACCTGAAGTGAGCCGCCTGGGGTTACTCGATGCCCTACGCCAGGCAATCGAGCGCGAGTTCGATAATGCTTTCGAGGGCGTCGCCTGGCATATCGAGCCCGATGCCGAACGTACTGTTCCGCAACTTCCTACACTTGCAGCTGAAGTATGTTTCTATGCTGCCCGCGAAGCCGTGCGCAATGCAGCCCGCTATGGCCGAAATGGAAATACTGAGCGACCGCTGCACTTAACCGTCAGCGCCCAATGTCGTCAGGGCATCGAACTGATCATTGAGGATGATGGCGTAGGGCTTGGTGCTGGCGCCCAAACACAAGGAAGCGGCCAGGGGCTGGGGTTGCACAGCACCCTGATGGCCGTCGTCGGCGGAACGCTCACTGCCGAAAATGCGCCTGGCACCGGCACTCGTATAACGCTTGCGCTACCAATATCGGCCTAACGAAAAAGGTAATAGCAGTTTTATGACCATAATCCAGGGATTGATTTTTGATTTCGACGGCTTGCTTGTCGATACGGAAACACCAGCCCTCGAAAGCTGGCAGCGAGTTTACGCGATGTATGGTCAAAGCCTGTCGCTCGAACTATTTCAGCACGCCCTTGGCACAAACCACGGCTTCGATGCTTTTGTGCATCTGCAAACCTTACTTGGCAGGCCGCTCGACCGGGCAACCATCCTCGCCCAGCGCCAGGCGATCAAAGCCGAACTAAGCGCCTCGCAACCATTGCTGCCGGGGGTCGAGTCCATATTGGCACAAGCGCATGCGCTTGGCCTGCCCTGCGCCATCGCATCAAGCAGCGACCGCGCCTGGGTCGAAGGCTGGTTGGCGCATCACCAAATTCGCGAGGAATTCGCCTGTGTGCGCACTGCCAATGACGTGATGCGCACAAAGCCCGCGCCCGATGTATTTCTCAGCGCCGCCGCCTGCCTGGGATGTATACCTTCACGCTGCCTGGTGTTTGAAGATTCAGCCAACGGTATTTTGGCAGCACAGGCCGCCGGAATGCGCTGTATTGTAGTACCAGGCGCTATTACTAGCCAGCTACCGCTCCCCACTGGCTATATGCGCCTCGCCGCGCTTAATGCGCTATCGCTTCAGACAATCCTTGCCCGCCTTGCGGCGGGAAATTAGAACGTACTGACAGACGACTAAACCGCATGTGCTCAGCCGAAGTTGGTGCAATCTATGCGGTGAGCATATACAACGGTGGCATATGTCGTTCAAAAATATGCTATTATAGCCGTATCTTTTTCGCCACTCGAACGCTTTATAATCAATTAGAAGCATCCAAATAGTCAAAGAATTGTAAAGATTTTAATATGAACAAATTGTTCATAGCATTTAGAATTAGATTATTTTTTTGACATCAAAAACGCTTGACGGCCCATTGTCGTTTTGTTAATATCGCCGTATATTTTTTCCTCGACGGTCAACAACTTAATGAGGCAAGGATCCCTGTATGATACGCCTTATTCTTCTGCGCGTCTTCGAAAGCTACTTCCGCCACCGCTGGCTTAACCTCATTCCTATCGTCATTTTGACTATAGCTGCTGCAGGATTCATTGCCCTCTCGAAGCCCAAATACGTATCGCGAGGCACGCTGTATGTCCAGAAAACCTCGCTGCTGTCATCGCTGACGAAAATCCAGGAAGATGGCTTCTCGTGGACATCACCAACCCAGATCGCGCTCAACGAAATATCGGAATTACTGCAAACCGATGCGTTCATTCGCTCGGCAATCAAAAAGACTGACCTGGAAGCACGTATGGCTGGCGGCCCCTCCGAAGTTTCGGCGGTGATGGATGAATTTCGCCAATCAATTCAGGTGCAGATGGTCGGCGATAACCTGATTGGGTTCAGCGCCACCCAAAGCGACCCGAAACTGGCCCAACAGCTCGCGCAAGCAGTGATTGAAGCATATACCCAGTGGAAGCTCAATGGCGATCAGCAGGAAAGTGCCGTTGCACAATCGTTCTTCGCTCAGGTTATTCCACCATATCAAAATGATCTGCAGAAAGCACGCGATCAGCTTAAGGAGTTTCTCCTGGCGCATCCGCAGCCGCTACGTGGCGAGCGGGCACCCGAAGAGCAAGTACAGATAGCACAGATGCAATCGGCGATCGATCTGGCATCGAACCGACTGGAAAATGCGCTTGAGAAAGAAGAGAGCGCACGCCTGGCACAATCACAAGCCGAAAGCAATGTCCGGCAGAACTACCTGCTGATCGATGCGCCAACACTACCATTGAAGCCGGAACGAAGCTTAAAATCAGTCGCCTTAAACGCAGGCGTTTTCGTCATTGTTGGCATATTACTCAGTGTAGCAAGCGTGGTCGGCGGGGCACTGCTCGATCGCAGCTTCCACCTTCCGCTCGATGTACGAAACAAACTCAACCTGCCCGTGCTTGCTTCCATACCCGATGTGCGCAGGCTCGCGCTGCCGAGTGTTGCTACCCAACCCAACGAGCAGGCTCAATCCCTTAGTTCAGGCCTCATGCAGCCTGAAACCGTCAAATCCGAAGAGCCTTTGGCAGTCGGTCTCCATGACCAGGTTACCGCCTGAGGAACTACTGTAGTAGACGGAATGCTTCCCCGCAAGAAGCAGAGCAGCATACAATAAGGTTTTGCTGTTCATATCTACGCGCACACAAATAAGGACAACGTACCTATGCGTAGCAATGCACAAACAGTCGTTAAAAACGCAAGTTTTTTACTCATATCGCAGCTTGCCACCTGGGCGCTGACGCTTGTGTTGACGATTGTGCTGGCGCGCTATCTCGGTGCCACACTTGTCGGCGAGTACACACTTGCATCATCGATCTGGACTATTATGGGTGTCTTTATCAATTTTGGTATGGACACCCTCCTAATTAAACAAATTGCGCGTACCCCCGAACAAACACCTGAACTATTCGGTACTACGATTGTAGCCCGCACCATCCTCTTCATCCTAAGCTGTGGCCTTGTCGCGCTCTATGCCCACTTTGCCCATTTTTCCGCCACAACAATGGTGCTGGTGGGGTTATTAGGCATTGCCCAGCTCGCTACCCAGCTCTATCTTGCGACACAGGCATCGCTGCAGGGGTTAGAGCTGATGCACTATGTATCGGTGGCCGGTGTTGCCAGCCGAATTATTAATACGGTCCTGGGGATTGCCGTATTGGTACTCGGTTATGGTGTGTATGGCATCGGTATCATTACAATTGTTGCGATGGTTGTTGGCCTAGTGTTACAGTATGTCTTTCTACGCCGCCATTATCCGCTGCCACTACAATTCAGCCCAAGCCATACCTGGGCAATTTTGCGGGCCGGGCTTCCATACCTCGCATCAAATCTCGGCCTGGTAGCCTATGGACAGGTCGATGTGTTAATGATTTCATCGCTCGTGAATACGACGCAGGTGGGATGGTACGGCTCCGCATCCCGGCTCTTTGGCACGCTCATGTTTTTCCCAGTAATCTTCACCACTGCGGTATTCCCAAGTTTAACACGGGCCTATACCAATTCATCGAACGCATTACCCACGATTATTCGCAAGAGTTTCGATCTAATGCTGGTTTTGAGCGTGCCAATTGGCCTGGGCTTATTCGTTATTGCGAATCAGCTCGTTGTTTTGCTGTATGGTGCCGATTTTGCACCCAGTGGGCCAATTTTGGCGCTGATGGGCCTGGTGCTCATTCCAACCTACCAGAATATCCTGCTTGGGCAATTTCTCACATCAACTGATCGGCAAAACCTCTGGACGGTGGTGATGCTCGTCGCCACAGCCCTGACGCTGCCGCTCGATTTACTGCTGGTTCCGTGGTGCCAGCAAGTATTCAGCAATGGGGCGATTGCCGGTTCATTAAGCTTCCTGATCACTGAAGTGGGAATGGTCGTCGCTGGCATTTGGCTGCTTCCAAAGGGCTCGCTCAGCCCTGCGACTATTGGCACTGGCCTACGCATTTTGGTGGCTGGCCTTGCTATGGCCGCGTGTGCCTGGCTACTCCGCGATTTCTTTATTCTTATTCCAATTGTCGCAGGTGGAATTGTCTATATCGGCATGATTTTGTTGGTTCGTGCAATTCCGGCAGACGATCTTGAATTATTTAAGCAGCTGGGCCGGAACGGATTGAACCGGCTCCGTCGGCGCAACGCCGACACTATTCCTGCTGAAGGAGCACATTCGCAATGATGTTTTTGCGCCGCAAACCAAAAGCCGAAGACCAACCATACAACCTGCCGTTGACCTTACAGGCCGCCGATGGGCAGCCATTGCATACCTTTCCGGGCGAAGTGATCAGTAGTATGCGGCACTTAGAAAATACGCTCGTATACAATCAGACATTGCCCAAATCCCTAGCGATGGTAGCAGCGCTGAGCGGCGAAGGTGTAACTTACTCAGCACTGGCCTTCGCTGCCACGCTAGCCTCCGACCTGCAAACGAAAGTCTGTGTTGTTGAGCTCAACTGGTACACGCCTGGCTTGATCAATCGCCTATCGGAGCCAACCGTTGCGCCTAGCAGCCCCCGAAGCAAAAAAGCTGCCGTGGTGGAGATGCCGCGCCCTACGATCGATGGTGGCCCTGGCTTAGCAGGCGTGCTGATGGGTGAGTGTTCGTTGGATGAAGCGATCATCCCAACCCAATCACCCAATCTTTCACTGCTACCGGCTGGTACGCTAGCCCCAGCAATACGCGCTACAATCGCACGAAGCGAAGTGCTTCAACAGTGCCTTACCCAGCTGGGCGAACGATTTGAGCATCTTGTGCTGGATATTCCAGCTATTAACCTTACACGTGATGCGATTGCCCTTGCGTCGCTTGGGCAAGGCTGCTGTGTAGTCATTCGCCAGCGTATCACACCAGTCAGTAGTGTCCAGCAGGCCCTGGATGAGCTCACACATCTCAATATGCTTGGCGTCATCTTAAACCAGGTCAGTTCTGAAGTGCCGCGGTGGATGTATCGTTTCATTCCACAGGAGTAAGCACTTGAAAGTTTTCATGGGATTTATTGTGCTCTGCTTCATTGCTGCCACAATCACACGGCAGCAGAGCCTGCAAATCACGCGCTGGCTGCTGTTTGGGATTGTCTTATGTGTCTGTATGGCTTATTTCTTCCTGAATCAGATCTAGAACATTACTGTGATCGATACCTACACATTCCAATCTCGGCCGCTCAGTAGCACAAAGCAGGCCGAGCGCGCAGCAGTAACCTGGCGAACATGGTTTGTTTGCATCGTAGGGTTCAGCGCGCTCACCGGCTTTGTAATGGTGCGCGGCACCCCAAGCTTTGCATCGATTGGATGGATTGCCTTCTTTGTTGGGGTTATCGCGCTGTTTTACGAGCCACGCTATGGGGTATACCAGATCGCCGGGTATTCGCTCGCTGGCGATATGCTCTTATCACCCTGGTTTCCCTTCGTCAAAAACCTTTCGAGCGCAGAGTCACTCCTGTACATCGGCCGGGCCACGAGCTTCAGCCCGGTAGAGATTTTTATTGTTTTAACATTTGTTTCGTGGCTTGGGCGCGCAGCTATGCAGCGTAAGCTCGATATATTCAAAGGGCCGCTATTCTGGCCAGCAGTTGTGTTCGCTTTTTTTATCACAACTGGCTTGGTCTATGGTATTACCCACCAGGCAGATCGAAAAATTGCACTCTGGGAAGTGCGGGTTATCTATTATTTGCCCGCGATGCTCATTCTTACGAGTAATCACATCAAAACCCGCAAACAGCTCAATATTTTGATCTGGATTATCATGGTGGCCTTATTTTTTGATGCCTGTAATGGCTTTATTTATGTCGCAACCGTACTAAACTTCAATACTCGTTCCGTCGAGGCCATTGCCGAACACTCTTTCTCAGTACATTTGAATACAGCATTTGTATTACTGATTAACGTCTGGATGTTTCGCGCATCACAAGCTAAACGCATCGTTTTGCCATTGATGATGCCAATAATGTTATTCAGCTATTTTGCCAATCAACGGCGAGCTTCGTTCATTACACTAACGATTGCGCTCCTGCTGATTGCCTTCGTGCTCTATTACACGCACCGCAGAATTTTCTGGCTGATTATTCCCGCCGCAACTGTATTAGGAATTGTCTATGTCATTGCCTTCTGGAATAGCACGGGCGGAATCGGTATGCCAGCGCGGGCCATTCGCTCGGTAATTGCCCCACAGCAAGGCGGTAGAGACGATGCTTCGAATGTGTACCGGGTGATTGAAAATATCAACACCAAATTTACAATCAAATCGCGCCCACTCACTGGGGTGGGTTTTGGTAATAAATTCTATATTATTGCCCCAATGCCCGATATTAGCTTTTTCGAGTGGTGGCAATACATCACTCATAACTCGATTCTTTGGATGTGGATGCAAACCGGTGCTGGCGGCTTTATCAGCATGCTCATGCTCGTCGGCACAGCTATTTTTGCTGGCACACGCTCGTTATGGCGTATGCCTGGCGGTGATATGAGTGCGATTGTATTCACTGCTACACTCTACGTCATCATGCACTTCATTTATGCGTATGTCGATATGTCGTGGGAAGCGCAAAGCATGATTTATGTTGGCATTATGATGGGAGTCATTAACTGTGCCGAACATATTGTGGGGAAAGTAGAAGAAATTCCGCCCAAACGCTGGCCCTGGCAACCCGATACCGTACCAGCGGCTGGTCTGCGGCCATTGAGCGAAGGCCCATATGCGACCAAACAAACTGCTGCGCGTCCTCCGCGAGGAGCTACACGGCCTGCACCCCCGGCTGCTGCTTATACAGATACTTTGCGCACTTCTGCCCATTCACGTCGGTAGCCGGCTGCGAGTATATGCGCTGCGCGCAGCGGGCTTCCGGTTAGGCCACGGCTGCGTTATCTGGGGTATGCCAACAATTACGGGCGAAGGTGCGCTGCATACGCGCTTAACGATTGGCCGCCGCTGCCTTATCAATATCGAGTGCCTGTTCGATGTTGGCGAAACAATCACAATTGGTGATGGTGTAGCCATTGGCCACCAGGTAATGATTCTCACCACGAGCCACAAAATAGCAACACCGGAATTTCGTGCAGGGCCGACCTATGCGCAGCCAGTTGTCGTTCAGGAAGGAGCCTGGATCGGGGCGCGCGCAGTCATTCTGCCAGGGGTAACCATTGGTGCTGGCGCCATTGTCGCCGCCGGGGCCGTCGTCACGAAAGATGTTCCAGCCAACACCCTGGTAGCGGGTGTGCCTGCGCAATTCATCAAATCATTAACTGCGTAGCTATAACGAAAGTTTGTAGGCAACAATGGCTTTACGTACATTGAAGCATGTATGGAGCAATTCTCGCGCAGTCATAGCAGCGCGCTGGCACCTACGCAACGCAAAAAAACTTGGGCACCGGGTACGCTTGTGGGGCACGCCAGCGATTCAAAATGCGGGTACACTCCTTGTTGGGAACCGGGTTCGGCTCGTATCGACAATTACGAAATTAGAGCTGGCTACTGGTTCTGAAGGGCGCCTGGAAATAGGCGATGGTACATTCATTAACTACGGTTGCTCGATTGCAGCGCAACAGCTGATACGTATCGGACCGCGCTGTAATATCGGTACATATGTCATCATGATGGATAACGATTTTCACCGCCTTGAACCCGAGCGGCGCACCGAACAGCCGGATTCAGCGCCGATTATCCTTGAAGAAAATGTATGGCTCGGCGCACGCGTCATTGTGCTGCGCGGTGTAACGATTGGTGCGGGAAGCGTTGTGGGGGCTGGGAGCGTCGTCGCCCGTGATATTCCGCCACGCTCGTTAGCGGTTGGGGTACCAGCACGCGTTATCCGTACACTATAGCAGCATTCTTTGCATTGGCACACAGGCGCAATTGTGCTGCAAACCGCTATATAATGCCCGATAAACTCACGCAAATGTAGTTTTATGACAGAAATTGCAGGCTAGTACGACGATAGAGCGTGTTTGGAGAAGGGTCGATGTTCAAGGTTAGTGTTGTTATTCCTACCTATAACCGCCTCCACCGGCTGAAACAAGTACTGGACGCATTTGCGCAGCAAACATTTGCCCATACAGATTTTGAGATTCTCGTTATCTCAGATGGTTCGAGCGACGGTACCCATGAGTATCTCGCACAGCTTACGACACCCTATCGGCTAAACTGGATCACCCAGGCGAATCAAGGCCCGGCAGTTGCCCGTAATACGGGTATTGCCCAGGCGCAAGGCGAATATATTCTGTTTGTCGACGATGACGTGGTGCCAACCGCAACGCTGATTGCAGAGCACATGCATATCCACAATCTGCATGGCGATAAGGCGGTCGTGCTCGGCCCAATGCTTACGCCACAAGATTTCGCAATGTCTCCCTGGGTGCGCTGGGAACAAGCGATGCTTGTAAAACAATACCAGAGCATGCTCAAAGGCCGCTGGCAGCCAACCGCGCGCCAATTCTATACGGGGAATACATCGTTATTGCGGCAACATTTGCTCACCGCTGGCGGTTTCGATCCCATGTTTCGCCGGGCAGAAGACGTTGAGCTGGCCTACCGCCTGAGCGATCGTGGCTTACATTTCGTATTCAACCCCAACGCTGTCGGCTACCATTATGCCGAGCGTAGCTTTCGTTCGTGGATTGAAACGCCATATACTTATGGCCGTAATGAGGTTATTTTCGCCCGCGATAAAAAGCAAAACTGGTTACTGGCCGCTGTCTTTGAAGAGTTTCAGATGCGGAATCCGCTTATCCGCGTGCTTGTGCGGCTATGCCTCGATCGACGTGCCATAAGCATGCAGATGGTATCGCTGCTCAAAATGCTTGGGCAGCAGGGCGACCGCTTTGGTTTGGAACGAATGGTAGAAATGACTCATAGTGGAATGTTCAATTTACGTTATTACCAGGGCATTGCAGATGAACTAGGTGGACGCATACAATTCTTCGGACAGGTGCAGCAAAATGTATAAGCTTTTTCAGCAAGACGCCTTTCGCTGGGTGATGTACCTCAAAAATCGGCAGGTGGCCGCAGCGGCGCAACTAACATTTACCGATCTGTTTAAGCTTCTTTTTCAGCACATGGCATTACGCGCAATCGCATGGTTTCGCCTGGGTTCCTGGTTCAAGAAAAAAAATATCCCCTTCATCCCAGGGTATATTCAGCGACGCATCTATCGGCATTATGGGCTTGAAATTATTGTAGGGGCCGATATCGGCGGTGGGCTATATATTGCGCACCCGATTGGTACGGTGGTTGCCCCCAAGCGAATAGGCAAAAATTGTAGTATCATTGCATCAGTGACAATTGGGATGCGCAACGAATGGGCATTCCCTAGCATCGGCGATAATGTGTTTATTGGTGCCGGTGCCCGTGTATTAGGTGGTATTCACATTGGCGACCAAGCCGTCATTGGCGCAAACGCTGTTGTGATTCACGATGTCCCGGCTGGCTTCACTGCTGTGGGTATTCCTGCGCGGGCGCGCGAGCACTCACAGAAGAACGCAAGCTCAGTAGCAACAGGCGTTGAAGCCTCGTCAGTAATGTAAAAAACTGGCGTTTATTCCATAAAAGCTATTGTGAGAACATCTCGCTCACCCAGGTACTGGTTGGCTGGCTTGTTTATTTGTTCCCTGCTTGGAGGATGTGGCACACCAGGCAATGGCGCAGACACTACCACGCAACCTCAGCCAACCCCCACCATAGCCGCCTTCTTTAGTGATGCCACAGCCAAACCAATTGCTACCCAAAGTAGTTCTACCAATACTCCTATAGCTACCCCCCAATCCGGCGCTCTACCTTCGGCAACTCCTTCAAGCGACACACCCTTACCAATTACTCGTACCCCGGATAAAATCGAGGTCATTTCCCTATATGACGACAAGCTGAATCCCAACTGGAGCCTGGAAAATAGCGAATTGATGCGCTATAGCATCGCACGCAAAACAACAGCCCAACAGGGCCAGGTTTCCATCGAGGCGCAGCCAACACGGGGGCAAGGGAAATTATTTTTTACGGTGAAGAAAAGTGCGCGGGATACATATGAGCGCAAGCGCGTGTTGGGGGTGCGATTTTGGCTTAGTGGAGGTGATCATGTGATCGCCACAAGCGATCTGGCTGTGGCGATCATCGGCAGTAATCGCTATTCGTATTGGGTAGAAAACGATACTTCGGTCCAAATCAATGCAACGGTCACACCCGATGCACCGCTCTTTTCTGAAACGCGCCTCTATTACCTTAACATCAACCGTAATATTCCCCCTGAAACCTGGGTAGAGGTTATTATCTGGCTCGACAGCCTACGGTATGATCCAGAATACACCTATGTAACTGGGTTATATATAAAGAACGACGAGCTGTTTAACGAAAACTTTTACTTAGATCACATTGATTTGCTTCTTCAGCCGAAGTCCTAGCACTTTAACCGCATTCGGTGACGCAGATTCTGGTGTTGGCGCTGAAGGAGTATCGAGCGCGCTAATATCTTCAATATGGCGGGCAGCCAGTAGCTGACCAACGGTAGCAATGACTTCATCGGAGCCAACCGGCTTGGTGAGAAAAGCGATTGCCCCTGCCTCATGGGCGCGCACCTGGTCATGATCCTGCACGCTGCCGGTCAAAATAATCACTGGGATGGAGCGATAACGATCGTGATTACGCATTTGGCGCAGCAATTCCAGGCCATTCACCTCAGGCATATTCAGGTCGGTAATCACTAAATCGAAAGATTGCTCAGCAAGGCATTCGAGCGCTTCACGCCCATTCATAGCGGTAGTTGTCATATATTGGTGCTGTTGAAGGATAAAACTCATCAGCCGCTGGCTGGTTGAGTGATCATCAACGATGAGAATATGCACCATAGGATTCCTCTATTCTTGTTATAGCTGCTTGACTAAACACCAGTGGTTACTGCCTGGTTCCGGATGGTATGAGACATCATCCATTAAACTGCGAATGATATACAGCCCATAGCCACGTATTTGCGGCACCTCAAAGTTCGGGGTTGTGGTACTTGCAAGGTCAAAAGAGTGGCCGCTATCGTACAAATCAATAATGAAACGCTTCGACGGCACCTCCATCGTCAGAACGATTTCAATACGCTGATCATCGTAGCCATCATATGCATGATCGACAATATTAGCGCACGCCTCGTGTGCAGCTAACTGAATATTGTAGATAGTGCTTTCACGCTGCTCTAACCCATCAACCCGCGTTAAAATCTCGGCAATACATGCGCTTACAACACTGAGGTACTTTGTCGTCGCGGGCAGCTCCACACGAATGACATCAGCATGATCCTTACTCACACTGCCACTCCTTTTATCACCACAAGGGTCTGATCGTCATCTTGCGGGCGGCCTAAACTAAATGCGTCAACAGCAGCGAAGATAATTTCAGAAATGGCCCGCGCTGTCATTTCAGACGATATTGCTACAAGATTGAGCAGTCGCTCGTAACCAAACATTTCTTCGTCAGGGCCGCGTGCTTCGTTAAAACCGTCGGTTGCTACAATAAAGACATCGCCCTCATTCAGGCTAATAGTATGATTCTGGCACATGCTCGCTTTAAGCACCCCAATTGGTGGGCTATCGGCACCTAAGAGCCGTGGGAGGCCCGCAGCAGGGCAATAAATCACTGGCGAATGTCCAGCATTGGCATACTTCAGCCTGCGATTGTGTGGCTCGTACTGCCCAATAAATGCCGTAGAAAACATTCCAACCTGAAGGTAGTCGTCGAACAGCTCTGCATTCGAATGACGCATCACTAGCTCAGGGGTGGGGTCGGGCATATAGCTGGCTTTGCTATGAATAGCTGCACGTGTCATTGTCATGAGCAGCGCCGCCGACAGCGCCTTGCCGCTCACATCGCCAACTGCAAACATCCAGGGGCGCTGTGGTTGCGCAATAAAATCATAAAAATCGCCCCCAATTTGGCGTGCAGGGCGCGAGTGCGCGGCAATATCCAGGCCAGCAACATTGGGAACATACTGGGGCAGTAAACGCAGTTGTACACGCCGCGCTAGCTCTAGTTCGCTTTGTACCTTGCGCTGTTCGAGTGTCTCCTGATGTAATAATATCTGTTCGATATGGGCGCCCGCCTGATCAATAATTGCGCGCGCAAGCTTAACATCGGGGGTAGAAAATCCGCCTGGCTTATTCAGCAACCCCAGCCCCGCGATAAACGACCCGCGAATACGAATAGGAATAAAACACAGGTTATCCGCACCAGTCGAGTAAGATTCCATCAAGCTGCCGCTACTGAGCGATATCTCGCGCTCGCGTTCCTGGGCTTGCCGAAATATCTCCCAAATGGCACCTTCATTACCAAACTGCGCGGGGTACTGCACAACGATAGGCTCACGCGGCGCACACTCGAAAATTGCGAACCCAGCCCGCGTCTTCACTAAACGCATCGCTTCAAATAGTAATCCCCGCAGGGTATCGTCAATGGTTGTGTAATGGCGCAGTGAACGCGCAAGCTGATACACAGCCAGCAGCCGATCCTGGCTATCGACCAGTTCAGCCGTCATGGAATGCAGTTCTTCTTCGAGCTGGATGAGGTGTGAAACCATCTGTGCTTCGGCAGTTAACCGTTCCTGCGCCGGGGCATCACTCAATCCAGAAACACGAAATTCGCCTACTACGCGCTGCTCGTGGCAGATAGGTACTACCAAGCTCGGGCGTTCGAGGGAGCGCGCGTCGGGCCAATAGGCTACCGGCAAGCCATCGCTCCAAACGCCAAAAGCCGAAGCTCCGCTGGCTAACCACCCTTTTGCAAGTGTTGCAAAATGGGCGCGTTGAGATGTAAGTGGGTTAACAACCATACTATTCGTTTTCAAATGCCGACAGCGCGTGCGCTTCATCAACAAAAATATGAAATGCTTTATCAAGCCGGGTCAGTTCAAATATCATAAATATCTGTTGCTGTAAGCTACAGAGGTACAGATCTCCCCCTCGGTTTTGGCAACGATTTAATCCTTGCACCAGCGTAGCGAGCGCAGTCGAATCGACAAACTGTACATGCGCAAGATTCACAATGATCTGCGGCTGCTCAAATGCCGTATTCTTTTCTAGCCAATCGCTAATGGCCGGTGCCACATAATTATCAAAACGGCCCGATATCCGCAGGATTGTAACCGAACCAACGGCATGTGCTACAAAGTTCATCACGGAATAGCTCCTTAGCTACCAATAACTCAAATACCGCTGACCTCATCAACACGCCGGTAGTATTCTTGGGTATCTTTCAACTCTGAATGTTTATGGATGCGTCGTTGTAACCATACAAGCGGCGTGCGGGCTAAAATCCCCATATCGATGCGCCAGCTGCGCGTCGCTATGTAATAAGCATCGGCGATCAGTATATCATCAAGTGTCACAGGCCGAGGCATCTGAACGTACCAGAGTCCGGTAAATCCGGCTGGGTATTCGCGGCGTTTCTGGTGCCAGGTTTCCTGAAGGTAGGTATGCTCAGCCGTTGAAAGTGGGCGTACACCAACTAACACCATCTCACCGCGAATGACATTCCATAACTCTGGCAGCCGATCAAGCCCCCAATAGTGAATGGTTGCCCCTAAGGGGTACCAGGTATGGTCGGCCCGGCGCACGCGAAATGCGAGTAAATGAAATGGCTTCGGCTCGTCGGCTGAATTTTGCGAAAAGGGGCGGCGGCCGATGCACAGGGTGCGCGAAAAGATATTGCCGCGCGTTACTACCGCTACCACAAGCAGCAGAATAAGCAAAACCGGAAGTAGCAACACAATCAGCGCCAACGCGCCTAGCACATCCATCACCCGCAGTAATCGTGCAGTCGACATACTAGGAAGCTCGATATTCGAAAGCAGAAACTTATCGACCACATCGACACATTCTGCGGTATTCGTATCGATCATGCGTGAATGCTGTATCACCCGATGATTTACGTCGACAAGTTTGCCAACATAGGTACGCTTCAGGATTGTACTATGCCGAACTGTCGCTTCATCGTCAATAATAACGCTCGCATCGACAACTACTTCTGGCCCTAGCTCGACATTGTAGCCAATCCGGCAACCTTCACCAATACACAACGGGGCGGCTAGCCGGGCAGTTGGATGAATAATATGATTTAGACCGACCCAGATACCCGGCGCAATCTGGTTGCCTTCAATCGACGGAAAGCGCACCTTTGGTAATGCGGCTATGTCCGCTGGCAGTGGAGTTTCAGGGGTGTAGGCACTATACAAAAAAACCTGTTGCGCTTCGGCATACCGGGCAAACGTGTTTAGTGGGTTCCAGTAACCATTTGTCTGATAAGCAAATATCTTCTCACCGGCTGCCAATGCTGCGGGCACCAATTGATCAAAGCTATCGTAAACAGTGCGGGCAGGAATATGTTCGAGAAGATGCGGCTCGCAAATAAATGCCCCGGTGAATTCAGCTTTGAGCGCATCAGGCTCCAGTGTATTGCAAGGCAATACCTGCCCTTCACGCGTAAAAGCAACCGGGCGTACCAGCTGCGCCTCCGCTCCAAGCGCGGTAATAAGCGTCAGCGAGCCACCCAATGCACGATGCGCTGCCAGCGCCGCATCAATATCAAGATCAAGAATAATATCTGCGGGTATCACCAGAACCGTTTCTTGCACGAGCTGGCCAGCCCAGCGTAATGCACCAGCATCGCCCCACGCATCACGCTGCATAACATAGTCGATCTGTACACCCCAGCGGCGACCAGCGCCAAAATACGATACAATGCTTCCCCCGCGCTGGTGTAAACTTACTAGCAGCTTCTTATAACCAGCCCGCGCTAAAAGCTCAACCATAATCGCCATGGTTGGCCGGTTAACCACTGGAAGCAAAGGAGCTGCACTCTGTTTCGCCACTGGCTCAAGTTTTACATTCTCATCGGTAGCTATCAGCAATATTTGCATGGAATACCTTACGCTAGATTGAGTGCGGCATCGTAACAAGCGCAGGAGCGGCTTCGATTGCCGTTTCGACATCGGTGTAAATGTCGAAGAACATGTCGAGCCGAACTAAGGCAAAAATTCGAGCGATATCTGGCGGTATTGCAGCTAACCGCAATGAGCCTCCCGCTTCCCGCGCACGATTGGTTAGTGCTACGAGCGCCCCCATGGCGGTACTATCGAGAAATTGAGCATGTTTCATGTTCACCACGAGGAAAGGGCTAGATGCGAGGGCTTCCTCGGCTTGCGCTACAAATGCGGCATAATTACTAAGATCCATCCGGCCTTCAATGTTCAAAATGACCGTTTTATCTACAATGACTGTTTCAGAGGTAGGTAACAAGGGCGCAGGGAGTTTACCGCCGCGCATTGCCCACCACTGCCGGATAAAAAAGTAGCCAAAATACCCAAAATCGTGAACATAGCGCCGCCATAAGCGTTTGGGTTCTTGAAGCAGGCGATACATCCATTCTAAACCTGCCCGCTGTATCCAGCGCGGCGCACGGCGCGTAATACCCGCTATCATATCGAATGTGCCGCCTACGCCAATGCACACTGGAACCTTTATGGTATCGGCATACATCCGAATCCATTTTTCTTGCTTCGGGTTCCCAAAGGCAACTAATAGAATATCGGGTTTTGCCCGGCGAATCTGATCAAGAATGGTGCGATCCATCTCTTGAATGGCGACATTTGGTGGTGAGATAACACCAGCAATCTGCAGGCCAGGGTAGCGCTCTTGAAGTATCTCAGCAGCACGTAGCCCAACACCTTCACGCGCCCCAAGCAAAAACATCGAATAGCCTTTTTCGGCAGCTCGCTCGGCCAGTGCAGGCACCAGGTCGGCTCCGGTCACACGATCGCCCATTGGTACGCCCAGCAAGCGCGACCCTAGCACCAGGGGCATACCATCCGCCGTCGCCATATCAGACTCTTGCAAAATACGGCGAAGCTCGGGATCGTGCAGTGAGTTCACCACAAAATCAGCGTTGATGGTCGCAATCTGGTGGCTCCGTCCGGTTGCTCGCCCAAGCGCAATAAATTCCTCCAGGCGCGTAAGTGCCTGGGGCATAGTAAGGTCGTCGATGGGCACGCCAAGAATAATAAGAAGTTTGCGCATCGTGCCTAATCACTTTCTATGATGCTGGATTGAACGAGCATTGCCTACAGCCACCGCTGCTAGCTAGTATGCGCCCCGGCTAGCGAGTACTGCCGGAATGGTTTTAATCAAAATCTCAATATCTTTCCACAAGCTCTGTTCCGAAATATATTGCAGATCAAGCTCGATCCAGCGCTTAAAATCGACATTGCTTCGGCCCGAAACCTGCTGTAGCCCGGTAATCCCCGGCACTGCGTTGAGCCGCCCAATCTGCTCGTATTCATACTGTGCGACTTCGCGTGGCAGAGCTGGGCGTGGGCCAACCAGGCTCATTTCGCCTTTGATAACATTGAAGAGTTGCGGAAGCTCATCGATACTTAACTTGCGAATAATTTGACCGACACGCGTAACCCGTGGATCATCCTTCATTTTGAATACCGGGCCGTCGGCTTCATTCAGAGCCATAAGTTCCTGAAGGCGTTGTTCGGCATCAATATACATAGAACGAAACTTATAGCAGGGGAAATGCTCGCCCCATCGGCCAACGCGCGTCTGGCGAAATAAGATTGGCCCTGGCGAGTCTAACTTTACTGCGATCGCCGTAATGATCATGATCGGCGACACAAAAATCAACCCAATAATCGCAACAAATAGATCAAGCCCGCGCTTCAGGTTACGCATGATTTTACGGCGTATCACCCACCACAGTAGCGACATCCGTAGACGTTGACTCGACTGGAAATTCAAAAAGCGCTGGGTCGCATATATTTCCAGCATCCGAGCGGCTTTTTGGTCTACGAGATCACTAGCGCCCATTGTCTTCATACAGGCCCTCGCATTACATCATGGTAAAGCTTATCAACTTTATCATTTTTAGATAGTATTATTGTATTGAGCAGGAATGAATAAAGGCTTCAAATTAACTGCGGCGCTCTGAACATTTATTCAGGTATCGTTCCGCGCGGTTCGCACCCAGCCTTTACGCTCAAAGCCTAGTAATACACGAATATACAGCCACACTTTCCAACCGATGAAAACAGGGGCATAGAGTAATGCCTGGTACACCCGCAGCGGCACGCGCGCAAGCACCAGGCCTGCCAGTGTATAAAGCGCCTGCCCGACTAACAACCCGATACCCACCCATATCCCGATGGCACTTTGCAGCAGGATCGCCGCAGTAAGGCAAACAACTGACAGCGCTGCAACGATCGCAAATGGCGGTATCAGTTGCTCAATTGCCGCATCGAATAGCAAAAAGCTACGGCGCGCTACCCCTGCCCGCAATAGACGCGGCACATAGGTGCGCACCATTTCCTGGCGGCCACGCTCCCAGCGCACATTCTGGGTTTGCGACGAGGCAAGCGAGTTAGGCATTTCGGCCCACACAATCGCATCGGGCGCAAACGTTACGCGCTGGTCGTCCAAAATCAGCGACATATGATATTCAATATCTTCGGTTAATGAAGCAGTCCACCGATACCGCTTGAGAATCTCGGCAGCGAAAACCATCCCATTACCTTTAAGCCCCGCCGACCCGCCGATGATGCTGCGCGCCAGGGGGCGAAGATAGTGCAACGCCGCCAGTGCTGCTGCACGCAGGCTCGCGCTCCACGAAGAAGCCGGATCGCGAACAGCATAATAGGCTTGTATAGCTTTCTCGCCGCGACTCAAGCGTGCGTCCATCACGGTAAGAAAATTCGCTGACACGATTGAGTCCGCATCAAGAATAACGAACGCATCATAGGAATAGTCACTTGTTTGTAAGCGCGCAAGTAACCATTCCAATGCGTAGCCCTTACCAACCTGCGTCGTATCAAATCGCTCGTGTGCCGTTGCCCCGCCCGCGCGAGCTAAATCGGCAGTACGATCAGTACAATTGTCGGCAACAACATGCACAGCATATTGCGTTTTTGGATAGTCGATCTGCTGAAGATTCTGCAGCAAACCTGGCAGCAACTGTTCTTCATTATGGGCTGGCACCAGAATCGCAAATCGATGTGTGCCCGTTGATCCGGTTAAGGGAGTGCGGCGCGGAGCAAAACAAGCCGCCAGTGTTAGAAAAAGCAAGTAGCCGACTATCAGCGATAGCCCGCCCTCAATAATGTAGATGATTGCTTGTAACAACAATGCCATTGAAGGCTCCTAACACAGTACCGCCTTAAGTGCGTAACACCAGCCAGGCCAAAAACTTGCAACAGTGTTACATCGACACAGTCTGTACGACATGCCCTAGCCGCTCGACATAGCTCTCAAGATTCATCGATTGCTCAATCCGGCGTCGGCCCGCCTGCCCCATCCGCTCGGCAATTTCAGGATGGTAGAGTAAGTATTCAATCGCCTCACGCAGGGCCTGAGCATCGCCGGGCGGCACATAGATACCAGTTTCACTATCTACTACCACATCAGTTTGCCCTGGGGTACGCGAGCAAATCACCGCCCGCCCCATCGCCATTGCCTCAAGGATGGCGGTAACCCCCGCTTGAAAATCGACATTCTGGAGCGGCATGACCATGAATGCGCTATCAGCATACAGCTGGCGCAGCTCGAACTGGCTGAAGCGCTGAACACGCACATTTGCAGGAATGACCTCACCGGTTGTATTGTCGGCGCGCTTTGACCAGGGGCTGGCGGCTGCAATAACGATTTGCGCGTTGAGTCCATCGACGGCGCGCAGCATTGTGGGGTAATCACGCGCTTCTAGCCCTACTGAGCAAATGAGCGGCGGTGTCTGCTTCTGCGGTAGTACCTGCCCAGGAGCGAAGAAATTGGCATCGACCATAAATGGAGTGAACAGCACGCGTTCTGGCGACACATCCCACCGCTGTTCAATAAACTGTTTTTGCCATGTGGAGTAGACCAGAAAACGATCAATATGGCTTTGAATACCAAAGTAATCGAAAAACACCATCTTCTTTTTGACTGAAAGAATGTGGACAATCATCAAATGGCGAGCATGCTGCCCCAAGCCAAAAAGCTTACCCATAAGTGCAAAGGGAATACCTACCTGCTCACCATCGGTAAAAATGGCACGATACTTGCGGCGCTGCTGAAAACATACCCATGCTAAGAGCAGATCGGGGCCGCCAGCGCGCTCAAGCGCACGCCCCACTCGGCCACCCAGGCGGCGCGCAGCCGGATAATCGAGGAGATCAGCATCGAATGTTCGTGCCAATTCCAGGTAATCGGCGCGTGGGCGGCGACCGCTCGCAACTTGTGCCGGAATATCGGGCGCGATCGTGCCGGATACCGTCAACAACACTTCTGCCATGCGTCCATCCTAATACTACGCACGTGGTAGTGGGCTATTGTCTGATCTGTATAGGCTTATACTATATATAACCGCAGCAGATACAAAAAAGTAATGCTGTCCCCAAAAATTGCTACAAAATGTCGTTTTTTGAAACCCCCTTCAGCAACTGAAGGAGCCGTAACGTGTTCTGTTCCGCATCAAAGGTTCGGCTTACCACCTGAACGGCGCGGCTACCTTGATCCAGCCGCAGCGCGGGTTCTGCTACAAGCCGCCGTAGCGCCTCGGTAAGGGCGGCAACATTGCCAACTGGTATAAGTGTGCCGGTTTCGCCTTCGCGAACAATTTCAGGAATCGCAGCGACCCGCGTTGAAATCACTGGCAGCCCGGCAGCCCCGGCTTCCGACAATACCATTGGCAAACAATCGCCATAGGTTGGCAGGCAGAACACATCAGCACGGTGATAGAGCGCTTTGAGTGGCGCGCTATTGGGCTGCATATTGGTGTAAACAAACAGCCCCGGCTCGGGCGGCAGGGGGCTGCGCGTTACCACGTGCAGCTCGGCCCGCAGCGCCCGCACGGCGCGAAACGCTTCGAGAAGCAGCAAGCCGCCTTTGCGCTCGAAATCGCCACCAACAAATAGAATCTTCACTGGCCCATCGTGCAGCACGCGCGGGCGAGGATTGAGCCACTCGCGTACATGCACCCCCGGCGGGATGACCGTCACTTTTTCGGCAGGAACCTCGTATTCGTCAACCAGACCCTTCTTGGCCCAGGCGCTCCATGTCACAAGATGCCGCGCTGCACGAAAACAATCGCGGTTCAGCTGCCATTTCACCCGTTCCAGCCAGGCCGCGCCCGGTGTATGGCCGTACACGCGGCCCAGAGCATCGTACTGAATCGGGGTAGCATCGAGCGAAACCACACTCGGGATGCGTTTCAACCAGGCGGTTGAAAGCACTGCAGGTACCTGCGTATGAAAGAATAAAGCATCCAGTGTAGTGCCTGCCGCCAGGTGATTAACGGCGCGCCGGGCGCGCACACCTGCACGTACAGTCCAGTTGCTTTTGTAGAGCGGCACGCGGGCAGCAATTCCTTCGGCTTCAAAGGGCACTAACCCCCAATATGGATGCACCTCCGGGTCGCGCGCAACCGTCGTTTGTAAGTTTTTGGTGTGTGTGATGTGCCCAAGCGCTTGTTCGAGAATAAAGCCGAACTGGTATGTTGTCATACTTGTTGTGCCTCAATGACAAATAATGAAAGCGAGTAGGCGGGCAGTGTGAACGAGGAGGGCAATTCGGGCAGGGATGTCTGTGTAATTTCCTTCGGTTTGGCGTTACTGTACTGAAACAGCGTTGCCTTCCCTAATTTACCAAGATGTGCAAGCTGAAAAGCGACCGATAGGTTTTTCTGGGGATTTTTGTTGATCAGCATCAGGGTAAGGCGCTGTTTACTTGCATCAAACCCGGCGTAGGCGCTCACACGATCGGGGGCGTTACTTGTTGCCTGAATTGATGTACCAGCAAATCGCCCGCCCTGATCATCGTAATTCGTGAATAGTTTGAACGCATAAAAGCCGGGGCTACCTGGCTCGGGATAGCGCCAATAATTTGCCAGGTACACATCTTCGCGCCCTAAAATACCGAGTACATCGGCCAACGCTAGCGCGCCCGGTACAGTTGTGTCGGCACCCCAGTTCCACTCGCTCATACTAAACTTCGTGCCAGGGTAATTCTGCTCAATAAGCTTCTTCATACGCGGAATGAGCGCGATTGGCTGGTTGATCCACGATTCGTCGGTATATGTTGGATCCCAAAGCGCACGCGTGCTGCGCAGCCGGTGGGCATCCGTGGCTGGATCCGAGGTATTGTTATACAACCCCTCAGGGTAAAAGTGAATATCCAGCACATCGAGGGTGCGCGTGCCAGCTTTAGCATCGTGTGTGCGCACTTGCTGTAAAAACCAGGGAAGAAAATCCTGATCATCATGTGCTGCACGGTCGTTTTCGCCAGCCGCCGAGTTCCAATAAAAATACCAGCAACACGTTACCGGCCCCAATAATTCGGCTTTGGGCGCAACCGCACGTACCGCCGAGGCATAAGCAAGGTATGTATCACGTATTTCGTCGTAGGTTGTGCAGGTTGGATGCACATCATAGTGGGTATAGCCCCACAATTCAGGCTCGTTATCCATAGCAATAAAGCGCACTGGCAATTTTGCTGTATTCAGGTGCCGCATCCAGGCGACTATCGATGCAACATCCGAACGAACATTTGCGCGCTTAGGGTTGGCAAGAGCACCTGGCTTCTCACAAGTGGCTTTGTTCGCATCGCTACATCCACCATCATCAGTTGGAAATGAGCACGTTGATGTATCGTTATTCTTGGCGACCCAGCCAAGCGTTGGCACGGTCAATACAACCTCAGCGCTGCTCTTCTGTGCATCGCGAACAAAATCATCGCTTGCGGAAGCGCCCCGGTAGTCATAATCACCATTACGATATTCCCAATCGCTCCCAGCATTCCAGGCATTGCCTAAGCGCCAATTATACCGCGTCGTAGGATTGCCGCCCCACCGATTTACGGTGGGCCGCAGCGCACTGAGCAGATCAGCCGATGCGCCATTGAGCCCATAAATAAATGGGCTAATGGTGTGAACGCCCTGTGCTGCATCAACAGCTATAACCGCATCGGCTATAGACGACAGCCCCAAAGTTGGCTGTGCCGCCGTGGGAACTGCCTGCGAGGGCACAGGCTGCATCCAGGCGGAAATAGTAGGCGTGGCCACCGGCAACGGCTCCGATGCGGTGTTGGCACCGCAGCCAGCTATAAGCACAAAACATACGCTGGCTAACAGGCAAATTCGCAGCACTGTTCCATATCTTTCTGCTCGGGCTATGCGGTACATATGATAATCTTTCGTATTTCTTTCTCACATATCGTTACGAAAGCCGATTTGCTTACGCCGCGTTGCGCTATGTATACCGATTGTTGTGTATTGATGATACGTAACTACGGAAATTATACCTTTTAACCGAAATTATACGAACATTAAGATTTATTTAGCTTACTAGCTTTAACTAAGAAAACGTGATGTTCGCACATGACATAGCTGTCACCTAAACATTACTTCTTCTACCAAGCACATAGGAGACATGCCACATGATTGGGATTAGCGTTATAGGGTATGGATACTGGGGCCCCAACCTGGTACGCAACTTTTCACAGGTGCCAGAAGCACGGGTGGTAAGCGTTTGCGACCAACGCGCCGACCGGCGCGCACACGTCGAGTCGGTGTACCCGGCAATCCGCACCTGTAGCGATGTCCGCGACGTCTGGTCGAACCCGGCGGTGCAGGCTGTAGCCATTGCAACACCCGTATCATCGCACTACGAACTGGCCTTACAGGCACTACGTGCTGGAAAGCATGTATTCGTCGAGAAACCATTTACCACAACCTCGGCGCAGGCAGAACGCCTGATTGAAGAAGCCGAAAAGCGGCAGCTCACCCTCATGGTCGATCATACCTTCGTATACACCAGCGCAGTGCGCAAAATTAAAGAGCTTGTTGATTCGGGCAGTATTGGCAAAGTTCATTACTACGATTCGGTGCGGATCAACCTTGGCCTGTTTCAGCACGATGTTAACGTGTTGTGGGATTTAGCTGTACACGACCTCTCGATTATGGATTACCTGTTCGAGCGCAGCCCAGTCACGATTGCTGCGACCGGCATGGCACACGTACCCGGCCAGCCCGAAAACCTGGCCTACCTCACATGTTATTTCGACAACAGCTTGATCGCCCACTTTCATGTGAATTGGATGGCCCCGGTGAAAGTGCGCCAGACCCTGGTGGGTGGCTCACAAAAGATGATCGTCTATGATGACATTGAGATGAGCGAAAAAATCAAGGTATACGATAAGGGCATTACCCTCAGCGATAACCCTGCCGATATCTATCAGCTTAAGGTAGGGTACCGCGCCGGCGATATGTGGGCCCCGCGCCTCGATAATATCGAGGCCCTACAGCTCGAAGCGAATCACTTTGTTGATTGCATTATAAATACGCGCAAGCCGCTTACCGACGGGGTAGTAGGGCTGCGGGTTGTTCGCATTCTCGAAGCAGCATCGCAATCGATTGCAAACCGCGGCGCGCCGATTGACCTCTAGAGTATAAGCGCAAAACGCTGCACCACAAACACATTGCTTTATCTAAAGGACATGATAATATGATTCCGTTCGTTGATCTCAAAGCCCAATATCAATCGATTAAAGACGAGGTTAATGCCGCCGTGCTCAGCGTGCTTGAAAGTAGCCAGTTCGTGCTGGGTAGCAGCGTTGCCGCGTTTGAAGAGCAGTTTGCTGCCTACACCGAAACGCACTATGCAATGGGCGTGAATACCGGTACCAGTGCGCTTCATCTTGCGCTACTGGCGGCGGGCGTCGGCCGGGGCGACGAGGTGATTACAACGCCGTTCACATTTATCGCAACCGTCTCGGCAATCGATTATACTGGCGCAAAGCCAGTGTTTGTCGATATCAACCCGGCATCATTTACAATCGACCCGGCGGGTATTGAGGCCGCAATTACACCGCGCACTAAGGCAATTCTGCCAGTACACCTGTATGGGCAGCCCGCTGATATGGATCCGATTCTCGCAATTGCGCGCAAACATAACCTCATTGTAATTGAGGATGCAGCCCAGGCCCACGGGGCCGAATACCATGGCCGTCGTGTTGGTAGTATTGGCGACCTGGGATGTTTTAGCTTCTACCCAGGGAAGAACCTTGGGGCATACGGCGAGGGTGGTGCCGTTACCACCAACAACCCTGAGTTCGCTCGCCGGGTGCGCGTGCTGCGTGATTGGGGTGCCGAGCGACGCTACTATCACGACCTTAAGGGGTTTAATTATCGGCTTGAAGGAATTCAAGGTGCCGTTCTGGGTGTTAAGATGCGCTATATTGAAGCATGGACTGAAGCGCGCCGCCGCCACGCCGCCCGATACGACGAACAGCTAACCAATACAGTCGTAGCTTTACCCAACGCCTGCGAAAACCGTCGCCATGTGTATCACATTTATGCGGTACGCCATGCCCAGCGCGATGCGCTCCAATCGTACCTGCACGATTGTGGGGTCAGCACCGGGATTCATTACCCAATTCCGGTACATCTCCAGCGCGCCTTTGCCGAGCTTGGGCATACAGCTGGCGATTTTCCACACGCCGAGCAAGCAGCAAACGAGGTGCTTTCGTTGCCCATGTACCCCGAACTACAGCCGCAGCAGCAAGATGTGGTGATTGCCGCCTTGCGCAATTGGCCCAGCAATAATTGAAAGGAACACTTCTTATGAGCAATGCAGCAAAACGTGTCCTTGTTACGGGCGGTGCAGGGCTGATCGGATCGCACATTGTCGATCTGCTTGCCGAGCGACAAGCGCGCGGCACTGTGGGCGATATTATTGTGCTCGACAATTTTGTGCGTGGGCGGCGCGAAAATCTGGCAGCCGCGATGGCGCGCGGTTCAATCACCATTGTGGAAGGCGATATTGGCGATCGCGGTTTACTCGCAGACGTGATGAACGGCATCGACCAGGTCTTTCACCTGGCTGCGATTCGTATTACGCAATGCGCCGAGGATCCGCGCCTCGCGCTTGAGGTGTTGGGTGATGGCACGTTTAATGTGCTTGAAACGGCGGTACACGCAGGGGTAAGCAAAGTTATCGCGTCCTCATCGGCCTCTGTATACGGCCTCGCCGACGCGTTCCCAACCACCGAGAATCAGCATCCCTATAATAATCGCACCATCTATGGCGCGCTGAAGGCCTTTAACGAGGGCCTGCTACGCAGCTTTAACGACATGTATGGCCTTCATTATGTCGCGCTACGTTACTTCAATGTATATGGCCCACGAATGGATATTTACGGCGCATACACCGAAGTGCTTATTCGCTGGATGGATCGCTTGCTCGAAGGCAAGCCACCGCTGATTTTTGGCGATGGCAAGCAGACCATGGACTTTATTTTTGTTGAAGATATTGCCCGCGCTAACCTGCTGGCCGCTGATGCAGATGTTTCGGATGAGGTATTTAATGTCGCGAGCGGCGTAGAAACCAGCCTGAACGATCTGGCCTATGCGTTGATGCGCGTAATGGGCGTTGATTTGCACCCCGAGTATGGCCCCGAGCGCAAAGTAAACCCGGTGCCGCGCCGCCTGGCCAGCACGGCACAAGCGCGCGAAAAAATCGGGTTCGAGGCGCAGGTTGGCCTTGATGAAGGGCTGCGACGGCTGGTAGCCTGGTGGCGTGCTCAGAAAAATGAGGTTCTCGTATGAGCATTGCAGCAATTGAGCGAACCATTCCAATTGCCAAAACCGTGATGGGCGAGGCCGAAGCCGAGGCAGCAAAGCGCCCGATTATGTCGGGGTGGATTACTCAAGGCCCGGAAGTAGCCGCTTTCGAGCATGAATTCGCGCAGCACGTTGGTGCCGCCTATGCCTGTGCGGTATCAAATTGCACCACTGCGCTGCACCTGGCGCTGCTAGCCGTCGGTGCACGGCCCGGCGATGAAGTTATTACCGTCAGCCATTCGTATATCGCAACCGCAAACAGCGTTCATTATTGCCAGGCCACACCCATTTTTGTCGATATCGACCCAGCAACCCAGAATATCAACCCGGCCCTGATCGAGCCAGCAATCTCACCGCGCACCAGGGCTATTCTATGCGTTCACCAGATTGGTATGCCCTGCGACATGCCCGCCATTCTGGATATTGCCCGGCGTTACGGGCTGCCTGTCATTGAAGACGCGGCCTGTGCCAGCGGCAGCGAGCTTTTATATAATGGCACCTGGGAACATATTGGCAAGCCGCATGGCGATATTGCCTGTTTCTCTTTCCACCCGCGCAAGGTAATTAGCACGGGTGATGGTGGAATGCTCACTACCAACAATCCAGAGTACGATCGGCAGTTTCGCTTGCTACGCCAGCACGGTATGAGTGTGAACGATCGTGTGCGGCACGCAGCGCGCGAGGTTATTTTCGAGGAGCATGCAACTATTGGCTTTAACTACCGTATGACCGATATTCAGGCAGCGGTTGGCCGCGAGCAGCTCAAGCGCCTACCCGATATTGTTGCAGCGCGCCGCCGCCTGGCTGCACGCTATGCCGAATTGCTCGCCGATATTCCTGGCTTACAATGCCCGGTTGAACCAGGCTGGGCACACACCAATTGGCAGAGCTATAGCGTCTGGCTGCCCGAATGGTGCGACCAACGCACCGTGATGCAATACCTACTCGACCGCGGCATCGCAAGCCGACGGGGAATTATGTGTGCGCATCGTGAGGCACCATACCGTAAACTGGCGCGCGCCGCGCACTTGCCCGAGTCTGAGCGCGCCCAGGATCGAACCCTGATTCTACCACTCTACCCGCAGCTGGAACTCGCCGACCAGGACTATGTGGTTGAAGTACTGCGCGAAGCGTGCGCAGCAAGGTAATGCGCAATGGTAGAAAAAATTCAGCACACCGGTCAACAACGTCGTGTGGGCAAAAATACCCGAGGGAGACGGGTAGTGGCTATGAATAAAACATATACCGCAGCCAAGGTCGGCCCCGAAAATCGCACTACAACGCGGCGGCGAATTGCACTTTTTACCAATAGCGTTGCTGTTGGCGGTATGGAAGAGCATGTTGAATTACTGGCACGGCACCTTGATCGCAGCAAATTTGAAGTATTTAGCATTTGCCCCGATTGGGAAGCGACCGAACCATTCTATAAGTCGCTCGCACTCGAGTCGGATCATATTGCCAAATCGACGCCCGACCGACGCTACGGAACACTGAAACTGCCCAGTGAATACTTGCGCTTATACAATTACTTGCGCACCTGGCAGATCGATGTGATGCACATGCACTCAACCACCTATCGCGGCCAGATTGGGGCGCTGCTGATGGCGCGGTTGGCGGGCGTCAAGCGTATTTATGTAACGGAGCACCTGGCCCCCGAAGAAACCCTGCCCTGGTTCGAGCGCACAACCCGCTCAATTGTCAGTCGGCTGGTAGATGGGATTGTGTGTGTTTCGCAGAAAAATTACCTGGCGCGCGCAGCCCACATTTTTACCCCGCGCGAGCGAACAACGATTGTCAACAATGGCGTTGATCTCGATGATTTTCCGGCAATTCCAGAAGAAACCCTGGCGGCATTGCGAAGTACATATAACCTGCCACCCGGCGCGCTAATTCTTGGCAGTGTTGTACGCTTCGAGCCAGAAAAAGGGTTAAACTATCTGCTCGATGCCTTGCCCACCATTCTAGTTGCCTGCCCCAATACATATTTACTGCTGGTAGGCGATGGGTCGCAGCGAGAGGCACTTGAAGAGCAGGCAGCACGGCTTGGGGTCGCCGATCATGTACGGTTCACTGGCTTCCAAAGCGACCCACGGCCATACCTGGGCTTAATCGATGTTTTTGTGTTACCCGTTCCCGTTGGCTCAATGTCCATTGGTCTGCTTGAAGCAATGGCAATGCAGCGCGCAGTGATAATTACCTTTGGCGGCGAAGGTGAGGCAGTTGTACACGGCCAGAGCGGATTTTGCGCCGAGCCACGAAACCCGGACTCAATTGCGCATTTTGTCATTCAACTTTTGCAAGATGACACATTGCGCCAGCAAATGGGCGAAGCTGCCCGGCAGCGTATTGCGGATACATTTTCGGCCCAGCAGGTGGCACGCACGCTTGGCTCACTCTACAGTGCCCCGGGATCATAGGAGCATAGCACAGTTATGGCATATCAGATCGGTTTTCTGATGGATCAGATCGCCGGGCATGTGACAAACTATCACAACCTGCGTGAAGTGGCCCTGCACGAACCCGAACTTAATGCAACCTGGCACGAGATTCACTACTATAAGTCCGGTGGCGCGATCGAAAATGTGCGCGAACGGGTGTTGCCGTTTGTACCAACCTACTTTTCTGGCATCTCGCGTGGGGCATGGGAAATCCATAAGGCACTGCGTGGACGCCACTACGATGCACTCTTTAGCAATGCATCGGTCGGGGTCTTTTTCTCGCGTACATTCCAGCGCACCCCGACCCTGATCGACTTCGACTCAACCCCATACCAGATTGACCAGATGGAGGCGTATTCGAACGGTAACCCGGATCCAAAGCCGGTAGCGCAATTCAAGTGGCGGCTTTCAAAAAAAATGATGGACGCAGCTGCATTGCTCCAGGCATGGTCGAACTGGGCTAAAGAATCGACAATCCGCGATTATGGCATTGATGCAAAAAAAGTTATTGTCAATCCGCCCGGTATCAAGCTCGATTTCTGGAAACCCGCCCCCGAACGAAATGAGCGCGCACCGAACACGCCCCGGCGCATTCTATTCGTTGGCGGCGATTTCCGGCGCAAAGGCGGGAAATTACTGCTTGAGTGGTTTCGGCAGCAAACTTCGGGTAACTACGAGCTGCATATTGTAACGCGCGAGGCCGTAGATTCCGCGCCAGGGTTATATATTTACCACGATATGCAACCCAATACGCCACGCCTCCTGGATCTCTATCATCAAAGTGATCTCTTCGTGCTGCCGAGCTTAGGCGAATGCTTTGGCATTGCAACAGTTGAAGCAATGGGAACCGGGCTACCAGTGATTACCAGCGATGTTGGTGGCGTTGCCGATATTGTTGACGTAGGCCGGAACGGCTTTATTGTGCCAAGCAATAACGTACAAGAATTAGGCCGAGCAATTGCCAGTGTGTTTGCCGACGAGCAGCGCCGGGCGGCTATGGGCCTGCAATCGCGCCAGATCGCCGAGCAGCGCTTTGACGTGCGACGAAATGCGGCCCGCACATTTGGCTACCTCAAGCAGATCGCCGATGCTCATTCACTACCATCTCTCAATGTACATATGAAACGGAGCGACAAGGCATGACAGGGTTCAACCCAAAACAAACGCTGGTGAATGCAGTTAATAAAACCGGCACGTTGCTGCTAAGCCCACCATACGGCGGCAGCGGGTACTTTCGTAATCATGGGCCGCGAAATGTGCGCAAGATCGCTCTTACCTTCGATGACGGGCCAAGCAAGCCGTGCACCGAAGAGCTGCTGGACGCCATGGGTGAGCTTAATGTAAAAGGCACCTTCTTTTGCGTTGGCGTGAATACGCGCTGGCACCCAGATGTCGTATCGAAAGCATTTCAGGCCGGGCATGTTATCGCCAACCACTCATACGAGCATAGCCGCAAGGCTGGCATCCGCCTGGGGAACGATGTTCGGCATATCGACGACAGCGCCCGCATTATTAGCGAGGTTATCGGCTGCCGCCCCCGATTGTACCGCCCACCGTGGGGCTGGCTCACACCGTGGGAAGGCCGCCGCCTGACACAGCGCGGGTACACGGTGGTTGGCTGGGATGTGTATACCCTCGATTGGAAGCTACCCGAGCCCGATGGCGTGCAGGTTGCCGAGGCAGCGCGCAATATTACGCGCCCAGGCTCAATCTTGCTGTTTCACGATGCCAATGCCGGGGTGGAATACTGGTATAAACGCGAAACAACGCGCGCAATCAAGCATATTGTGCCAGCACTACGCGCCGACGGGTATGAGTTCGTGACGGTGTCCGAGCTGCTGGGGGTGCCAGCCTATGGGCCAGCTGAACCGGCGCATACAGCACGCACAAAATTGCCAGCATAATGCTTACCAGCCCGGAACATCAACCCTGTGTGGCTCGCATATGAAAGGGAAAGATCTGGAACGCGTATGACAACGGCTGTTCAGGCTGAACCCACAGACCAGGAGCTACAGCAACAGGCACGCCCGATTGTCTCAGTAATCATCACAACCCACAACAGAGCGAAGCTACTTAAAGAGGCGATTGAAAGTGTCCTGGCCGTTCCCCAGCACGATTTCACCCTCCACGTGCTGGTTGTCGATGATGGCTCAACCGACGATACGGCTACACTGGTAGCCCAATACCCGGTCGGCTATATTCGTACCAGTAGCATTGGCATGGCCCAGGCCCGTAATACCGGCTTGCACATGGCGCATGGCGATTTTGTAACGCTCCTCGATGACGATGATGTGTGGCTGCCCACGAACATCGCGCCACAGCTTGCTGTATTTGCGCAGCACCCCGAATATGGCGCGGTTCATGCCCAATCGCAGCTGGTAGATTACGATAAGACCCCCTTCGGCGAACCAGTGCCAGCCGGGCCGCTACCATCGGGCTGGCTTTTCGATGAGCTGCTGACCTACTGGCCGCAAGTTGGCACAATTGTGACGCGGATCGATGTGGCCCGCGAGGCTGGCGACATGGATCCAGCGCTCACCGGCGATACCGATTGGGACTGGCTGCTGCGCATTGCTCGCCGCTACCCTATAGGGCGCGTCGAGCTGCCGGTGCTACTGTTCCGCCAGCGCGGCGGTGCCAATGAAGATCTCTCGTGGCGGCGCTTCCCAGCCATGGTCACTATCTTCAACCGCCACACGAAAACTCTCGGGCTACGCAAACGCCTACGAGTACAGCCTATTCTCTGGCGGCATCGTGGCTGGTGGGCATCGAACTTTTTGGACTATGCACGCCAACATGCGGCGGCAGGCGCGCGTACCCGAGCGTATCGCAGTCTCTACTACGCCTTTCGCTGCTCGTTGCCGCATGCCCTGCTTGGATGTATTCGCAATTGGCCGCTGGCAGCCGCGCGCCCAGAAAAAACGAGCGCACAGCAGAATATCGGATAACGCTTAAGTCAGCGACGTGAGGCACCGCACTATGGCAACAATTCACCCTACTGCCGACGTATCGCCAGAAGCCGAGATTGGTGTAGGCACGCGTGTGTGGAGCAACGTGCAGATTCGTGAGCGTGCCCACATCGGCATAAACTGCATTATCGCGCGGAATGTGTATATTGAATGCGATGTGACGGTTGGCGATAATGTCAAAATCCAGAACAACGCTTCGCTGTATATCGGCCTGACTGTTGAAGATGGGGTATTTATTGGCCCGCACGTTATTTTCACGAACGACCGGGTGCCACGGGCCATTAACCCCGACGGAACGCTGAAGAGCGCTGCCGATTGGCATGTTGGGCAAACTCGAGTGTGCTATGGCGCAGCCCTAGGTGCTGGTACCGTTGTAGTAACCGGTGTGACGATTGGACGCTGGGCGCTGGTAGGGTCAGGCGCGGTGGTAACACACGATGTGCCCGAGCACGCAATTGTGGTAGGCAACCCGGCGCGCATTATTGGCTATGTCAGCGCTGGCGGTGTACGTTGTGCCAGCCAGGACGAAGCCCGCGCCCTTAGCGCGCACGAAGGCGCAACCACAAGCAGTGCGAGGTAGCGCCGTTTACGACTGGCGCGCCACACCTACTCACGAACAATGCTGGGTAGCTGGCACATGCGGCAGCATTCCTGGCACATGCGCTGCGATACGATACGGCTGGCGACTTATAGCGAATACCGCCCAGGTGCGGTATTCGCCGTATAGCAGATGGGTCGTGCGGGTAGTGCGGAGCATGCGCATCTGCTGAACATTCGCCCATGGACTCTCTTACCACCCATATGCTACCGTACCAACGGCGGCATATGTTAAAAAGTGGTAAAGGAGAATCATGTGAAGTTTCTTCGATCAAATATATGGCCGGGCGCACTGCTTTTCGCAGCTGCGCTCCTGGTCACCTTCATATTACCCCTGGCAACCAGCGAATCATGGGCCGGGCAGCAGAGCATTTCGCTCGCGCCGGGCGATGCGCTTACCGTCAACTGCCCCACCAACCTTGGCGGGCAGATACAGGGCCAGCAAGGCACGCTAAACTGCGGGCCGGGCAGTTCGCCATCGGCAACTGCCGCGCCAATACCCACGGCGAGCGCTGGTGTACCGGGTGGGCGCACATTCACCGAAACGTTTGATGGGCAGCCGAATAACCCGCAGCCCTGGAAACCTGCCAGCTGGGATGTCACCGTTCACTCGCGTGACATTGCAACCTGGGATCAGCTTGAGCCGATCCACGCCATGCATGGCAGCGATTGTAGCCCCGCCCCAAATATGCACATGATTACTTCGTATGATGACACGGTGTTTCTATGCCGTGATCACCTAATGACGGCGATCAAGGCGGAAGGCTATGGCGTGATTTACCTCACACCGAACCAGATGGTCGATTTCTCAGCGGGCGAGGCGGTGGTGCGCTTTGATTTGACGACACTGCGCACATCGCAGCGCGATTGGGTTGACCTGTGGATCTCGCCCTACCAGGATCAGCTCCAATTGCCGCTGGAAGATTGGCTGCCCGACCTGAGCGGCGAACCACGAAACGCGATTCATGTGCGCATGGACACCGCAAATAACGGCACGATGTTCAAGGTGTTCGTCGTCAAAGATTTCGCGGTCACCGAGCTGAAGAGTAGCGCTACTGGCTACGAAAGCTTCTTGGCCCCCGATGCCAAACGCCGCGATACCTTTGAGCTGCGCATCACGCGCAATCATCTACGCTTCGGGATGCCGGGCTATAATTTCAGCTGGGTTGATACCAATATTGCCGACCTGGGCTGGGCGCGCGGTGTGGTTCAGTTCGGCCACCATTCGTACAACCCGAGCAAGAGCGATGGCTGCGGCCCGGTTTGCCAGCCAAACACCTGGCACTGGGATAATATCAGCATCAGCCCGACCCAGCCCTTCACTATCCTACGCGCCGACCGCCGCACAGTCGACCCAGGCACGCCGCCAGGCGTGAGCTTTGCGGCCCCGGCCCCGGCGAATGCTAGCCTGCGCTTTGCGGGCATTGGCACCAAGATCGAAGTAAGCTTCGATGGCGGTAAAACCTGGCGGGCCGCTGTGCTACAGGCGCAGAAACGCCAGGATGAGGATCATTTCAAATCGTACTGGATGCCCATCCCGGCAGGCGTAAACAGTGTGCAATTCCGCGGGGCGAACTGGTGGGGCGGCAAGTGGCAGGTGCGCGATCTCTCGATCTGGGCGCAATAAGGTAGCCTATCGAAGCGAACGGCTGGGTCAGGCATTATAGCGCTGACCCAGCCATTATGTTATAAGCCAAACGATTCTGCGGCCATATCGCTGATCTGCGCGCCAATCATGAGCGATGAGGTTGCTGCAGGCGAAGGCGCATTCCGAACATGAATCACCGGGCCATCCTGGTGAAACACAAAATCATCAACCATGCTGCCATCGAGGGCGAGCGCCTGCGCGCGAATACCGGCTGGCCCCGCAACCACACCTGCGGCGGTAACCTCGGGCACGAAACGCTGCACTGCCGCGACAAACCGGGCTTTGCTCCAATCGCGCAACATTTCGGCCAGGCCAACCTGCCAGTACGACCGCGCCAGCCGCTGGAACCCGCGATAGCCCACGGCATCGGCGAGGTCGGGGATATTGACATCCCAGCGCCCGTAGCCCTCGCGGCCAAACGCCAGCACCGCATTTGGCCCCAACCACATCGAACCGTCCATCTTGAGTGTCGAATGCACGCCCAGGAACGGAAATGCCGGATCGGGCACCGGGTAAATCAGCGCATTGATCAGGTGGCGCTGCTCGGGCTTGAGGATATAGTAATCGCCACGGAACGGCACAATGCGCGGCTCACACGGTGCGCCGCTCAGGGTCGCAACTCGGTCGGCATACACACCAGCGCAGGTAATCAGGAAGCGGGTTTCGAGCATACCGGCAGGCGTTTCAAGCCATACGCGCTGACCAGTGCGCTCGATCTGGCGCACTTCGTGGCCGGTGAGCACTTCGCCACCCATTGCGCGAATGTCGTCGGCATAGCACTGCGCCACGCGCCCATAATCCACAATCGCGGTGCGCGGCGAGTAGATCGCCTGCAAACCCACCGCATGCGGCTCAAGCTCGCGCAGTCGTTCCGGCCCAATCAGCTCAAGCTGTGGAATGCCATTCGCCAGGCCGCGCTGATACAGCTCGCGCAGGCGCGGCAGTTCATCCTCGCTGGTAGCAACCACAACTTTCCCACACACATTGTAGGGGATGCCGCGCTCGTCGCAGTAGCGCATCATCGCCGCCGCGCCTTGCACGCACAGTCGCGCTTTGAGCGAGCCGGGCTTGTAGTACAGGCCCGAATGAATCACGCCGCTGTTGCGGCCAGTTTGATGCTGCGCAATCGCTGGCTCTTTGTCGAGCACTGCCAGGCGCAGCGCAGGATAGCGCTGTAACAGCGCGCGGGCGGTAGCCAGGCCAACAATGCCCGCACCAACAATCGCCAGATCGACGCGCCGGTCGTGCTGCGGTACGATAGCGTTCATACTACTGTGTGTCCTTGTATTTTGTACGAAATCTGGTACGGTTATAGCATCCCTGAGTGCCAAGCGCCATCGGGGTATCTTCTGGGAATTGCACATACCTGTTGATTATAACGCGGTGTAGGAGGCCAGGATGCGGTTACGGGGAAGCATATTCCTCTGGTTTGTTGTTGCCCTTGCCGGAATCAGCGCTTTCGGCGCACTGATGCTGGTGGTGCATCAGCCAGGGTTTACGCAACAAGATTTTGCAATAACGCAACAGTTCCACCGCGATGAGGGCGGCTGGTACGAGACAATTCTGCTAATTCTTGGCGAATTCGGGCGCTCAATTCTCGTATTTATTATGCTAGAGCTGGTAGTGTGGTTATGGCTCCAGCGGCACCCGCGCGAACTTGCCGCGCTGCTGCTGGTGGTGGGTGGAGGCTTTGCCGTCAATTACATCGCACGCCACGTACTGGCAGCCCCGCGCATCCCCTTACACGCACCATTCGTGCTGCTGCGCGATACCGGCTTTCCCAGTGGGCATGCGATGATGGCAACCATTCTCTACGGGCTATTGCTGTGGGCAGCATTCCCGCGTATCGCGCGCGAGCAGCGGGCAGTTGCCGTGCTTGGCACCGCCGGGCTGGTACTGCTGGTCGGCTTTACGCGCCTATACTTCGGCGAACACTACCTCAGCGACGTGCTGGGCGGGTTTGCGCTCGGGATCGGCTGGCTAGCGGGAGGCATTATTGCTTTAAGCTGGCTCGGCATTCGCTGGCCTACAAGCCCACATTTAACGTAACCACAATGCATGTGTATACAAAGAAAAGGACGCAGGATGCGCTTCATCCCACGTCCTTCAGGTTCGCAGCGCAACGCATTTAGCGCGCTGGCCGCGAACGCACACGCACAATCGCACGACGGAGTGGCGCAAGCCGCAGCAGCAGCAATACAGCTAGCGCCGCACCATATAGTAATGGCTCACGAATGTCGGATTTCACGAGCCAGACGAAGTGCACCACCGCCAGAAACGCCGCCAGGTACACCAGCCGATGCAGCTGCTTCCAGCGCTTACCCAGGCGCCGCATCCAGCCTTTGGTCGAAGTCAACGCCAGCGGCAGCAGTAGCAGAAAGGCAGCAAACCCAACCAGCACATAGCGCTTCTCGGCAATCGTCTGCTGGATGAGGCCCCAATCGAGGCCATAATCAAGCACCGAGAAGATCAGCAAGTGTAAACAGACATAGAAAAAGGCGTACAGGCCGAGTGGACGACGCAGCGGCAGTACCACCTTCCAGCCAAACAGAATGTTCAGCGGGGTACACAGCAGCGACAGAATCAACAGAATAATTGCCGTTTTGCCGGTGCGAAAGGTAATCTCCTGAATCGGGTTGGCGGTAAGGTGATTATGTGCGCCATCCCACAATAGCAGCGCTAGTGGAATAAGCGCGCCAATATGCACAGCAATGCGCAGCCAATCGGCCAGCGTAATACCGAAGAGGGCTGGGCGCGGGCGCGCCTTACGGGCGGCAGCCGTCGTTTCAGGCAGTGGCGTAGCAGACATGCAAGCTCCCTATCAGTAATTTGCGCGCAAATCCATGCCATCGTACAGCTTCGCAACCTGTTCGGCATACCCATTAAAGGGCAGCGTTTTGCGGCGGCTAAGCTCACCAATGCGGCGTTCGGTGGCTTGTGACCAGCGCGGGTGCGGCACATCTGGGTTGACATTGGCGTAAAAGCCATATTCATTCGGTGCCGCCGCCATCCACAGGCTGGTAGGCTGAGTATCAACTAGCTCGATCTTCACAATCGCCTTGATACTCTTGAAGCCATATTTCCACGGCACAGCCAGCCGCAGCGGCGCACCATTTTGCGGCAGCGCGGGCTTGCCATACACCCCGGTTACCAGCAGCGCCAGGTCGTTCATGGCCTCATCGAGGCGCAACCCCTCAACATAGGGCCAGGTATACCAGGGGCTGGATTGCCCAGGCATTTCCGATGGCCGCATGACGCTTTCAAAGCGCACATACTTGGCCTGCGCCGTCGGTTCTGCATCCTTCAGCAGCTTATTTAGCGCAAAGCCTGTCCAGGGTATCACCATCGACCAGCCCTCGACGCAGCGGTGGCGATAGATGCGCTCTTCCTGCGGGTAGCGCTTCAGCAAGTCTTCAATCGCTATTTTCTGCGGCTTGTTCACCATCCCGCCAACTTCAAGCGTCCACGGGGTCGTTTTGAAGTTTTGGGCTAGCTCGGCCACGCCTTCTTTCGTAGTGGTAAACTCGTAATAATTGTTATAGCCGGTGACGGCATCGAAGGATGTTAGCGCGTCGCCAAGCTCGTCGGCGGTGCCTTTGGTCTGGCCCGGCGCCACAGTTGCACCACCAGCCGCAGGTTGGGATGCGATGCTCCCACAGGCGGCCAGCGCGAATGACCCTAGTATCAAAGCGCTTGTGTTACGAACGAATTCGCGGCGCGAGCGAAACAGGTGTTCCGGCGTAATATCTGATGCAGAGATTGTATCCATGCGCGTTCCTTATCCTCATCTCATAGTACTGCGATCAGTGTAGGTGTTACATATTAGTGAGAAATAACAAAATCCTTACGAGTTGCTAGAGTCTTTTAGCACATTGCTGGCCACGGTAGCGTTACTGCTGTATACGCAGCGCCTATGGTCAGAAGATCTCAGCAGACACAGCCGCCAGCGACACGTCATTATCAATCCGTTAGAACTTTCGCTTACTCAAGCAAATTCTTCTTTTTTTTCCTGGTGATTTTTTGCGCTCCGCGCAAAAAATCACCAAGAAAAAGAAAAAGTACCGTGCTGCCGCAGGCACATAAACAAGTAAGCGAAAGTCCTATCCGTTTTATTCCTGGGTTTGTGCATGCGCAAACAAAATTCGGCGGCGAAGCTGCCGCCGAACCCTCACCATACAACAAAGTATGTACCGGATTTGGTACACCATCGCTGGCCGTCGCGATGATGCGATTGAAGGAACAGCGCCGCGCTACTCGCGTGTTTCTGTAGCCGCCCGAATCGTATTGGCGGTTGCGCGCCAATCGACGCGCGGGTGAGCAGCTTCTAGCTCGGCCACGACAGCATCAACGACTTCCTGGGCAGTGCCAGCGCGCTCTTGCTCTTCGCCCCAATGGTACGCGTTGGTATATTCGTCCGAGCCGATCCAGCCCACAGCCATCGCGGCGAGATCAATCGCTTCTTGAAAGCGTTCGGGCAGCTGGGCTTTGGCGCGACCGCCCGATCCTTTGGCCCGCACCTGCACCGGGATGTCGGCCCAGTACATGACCTGGTAGATTGCCATGAGAACACCTCACTTGCTAGTACCATGACCTGGAACGGATGAAGCCGCAGGCAATGCCAGAATAGCGCAGGACTATACATCTTCGACGGTTTTGGGGCGTCGGGCAGTACGGCGCACACGCGCCGGGCGCTGGGGTGCAGGCTCAGCCACAGGCATTAGCTCGGCCAGGCGCGGCTGGTAGTGCGGCTGTGCAATCTCGGCCATCAGCGCAACCAGCCGCGCTTCAAGGTCGCCGTAGCCGGTGGCCCGCACCTCAAGCGGCAAGCCAAGCACTTGCGCAATGTGGTGAGCTTTTTCTTCCAGTGCTGGCGCGGCACGCTGCACCAGGTACACCAGGCGACGATAATTGGCGAAATAGGTGGCGCGCAGCTCGGGAAAGCGATCGAGACCCATGCCCTTCAAAATGGTGCCTTCGAAGCTGCGTACCAGGAAGTCGGTGAGGAAAAACGTACCTGGCTCTTCCTGCATTATCCCATCGAAGCGCGCGCCTGCATACATTTCGTAACAGTGCGGGCCAGCAATGCGCGGCACATTGTAGCGCTCAAGCACAGCATCGAGCTGGCCGCTAGTGCCGCAATCGCCATATACCACAACTACGCGGTCAAAACGTGGAATCAGCTCGCGCAGCCGCCGCTCGACATCGGGGCCAATACGCTGCGGCACCATATGATCCTGCGCAGCCACGCCAAACAGCGCCACATCCCAGCCGTGCCGCTGCACAATCGCCACAACTTCACGCGCAAGTGCACCGCACAGCACAAAGGCGACCTGTGGAATAGGCAGTTGGTCGGATGGGTGAGCGATTGCATTCATGATATTGGTTGCGCGGCCAAACCTGCTACTATCTATCCCCTACACAACCCTACGCGCTTCGCCGTGCCCGGCGCTCCTCGCGTGCGCGGCGGCTAACCTCGGGTTCCTGGCGCTGGGCTGGCGCACTGGCGAGCTGAATCTCGTGCAATTCCAGGGCGGGTTGCTCGCGCAAGGCGCGGGCAATCGCCGCGATGTGCGCGGGTGTGCTACCACAGCATGCACCAATAATCGTCGCGCCAAGCGCCCGCACCCGCCGGGCATATTCGCCCATAATTGCGGGCGTGCCATTGTACACCGCGCGGCCATCGATCATCTCGGGCATGCCAGCGTTACTTTTGGCAACCAGCGGTAGGCGGGTGCCAGTCTGGTGCATGCCAAATACCACGCCTTCGATCTCATCGGTGCCATTACCACAATTGCCGCCTAGAGCGGCCAGGTTTAGCTCGGCCAGCTCGGCCACCGCCTGCGCCGGGCTAACGCCCATCATGGTAAAGCCGCGCGTGTCGAAGGTCATGGTCGCAACCACCGGCAGATCAGGCGCTGCCTGGCGTGCGCCTGCCACCGCCGCGCGCACTTCCTGCAAGTCGCTCATGGTTTCGATCCAGAGCACATCAACACCGCCCGCCGCCAGACCCGCCGCCTGCGCCGCAAAACCAGCCACCGCCGCATCGAATGTCAACGCGCCCATTGGCTCGAACAGCTCGCCGCTCGGGCCGATTGAGCCTGCTACCACGGCGCTAGCGCCCGCCTCGGCCCGCGCCAGCTCGGCGGCGGCTTTGTTCAGCTCGAATACGCGATCTTGCAAGTTGTGCAGCTTGAGGCGAAATGGCGTGCCACCAAAGCTGTTGGTTAAAATAATCTGCGCACCGGCATCGAGGTAGCCGCGATGAACGGCGCGCACGAGTGGCTGTTTGTCGGGCAGAATATTCCACTGCTCAGGTGGGTCGCCAAACAGCAGCCCAGCATTCATGAGCATTGTGCCTATGCCGCCGTCGGCGATGATTGGCTCGCCGCGCGCGAGGAGTTCGAGAAAACGGTTCGACATGCTGCTTCCTTATGGCAATATGGTGGAGCCTGCGGCAGCGCCACACGTTCACCACATCCTACCAGAATGGGCGAATCGCATCGACGTCTTCGGCGGCGTTGAGCGATTGTCGCTCATACAGGCCATTACGCATGTGCGAGTGGCGTTTCACGCCGCTCGGCAGGCGCGGCTGGGCTGGGCGAATGCTGCGGCGCGCGCGCGGGTGGTTCGCGAAGCGTTCGAGCCGGAACAGCTCGATGTTATGGCGCGTGTCACCGCGCTCGGCCAGGTCGGCCATAATTTCGCCCAAAACGCTGGCAAACTTGTAGCCATGCCCCGAGCATGGCGAGGTAAACGATACCTGCGGGTATTGCGGGTGAACATCAATAATAAAGTGATTGTCGGGCGTATTTGTGAACATGCACGACTTCAGCGACATCGTCGGGCCGCAGCCATCGGGGAAGTAGCGCTCGGCGAATTCGCGCAGCAGCTGCTCGTCTTCTAGCATTGGCTCGCGGTGCATCGTTTCAGGGTTGACCACTTCCTCAAGATGGTGGTAGCGCCCAAACTTGAAGCCCGGCACTGCCACCACCGGAAAACCGTAGTAACGGCCTTCGTTCACCAGGAGATTGAATACCGGGAAGCGCTCGGGCGTGAACAGCTCAGGCTTGCTCGGCTGCAGCCAGGCTAATACCTGGCGCTCAGGTTCCAGCAAGCCGCCCAGCACATCTACCAGCTCGCTATTCCACGCGCCCGCCGTAATCACCAGGCTATCGGCCTCATACACATCGCGGTCGGTCGTCACGCGCACGCCGCCACCCAGCGGCTCCCAGCCCAGCACCGTCTCACGGCCATGCACCTCGGCACCCAGCGCCTGCGCCGCCTCGACATATGCCACAATACAGCGCTCGGGCGTGAGGTAGCCGCCCTCGGGCTGAAGCAGCGCCATCGTCTCGAATGGCAGGCGATAGCCGGGGTAGCGCGCCGCCAATTCTTTGCCGGTGAGCACCTCGTGCGGCAGGTTGTGATCAAGGCACGATTGCCACGAGCCTTTGAATACCCAGCTATCGGCCGGGCCAGCGTCGATCGAGCCGGTGATGTGCAGCAGCTGCTCGCCCACGCGCGACTGGATCTCGCGCCACAGCTCGTAGGCGCGGCGCAGCAGCATCACGTAGGAAGGGTGCTCGTAGTAGGCCAGCCGAATAATGCGCGTGTAGCCGTGCGACGAACCCATATCGTGCGGAATGTCGTAGCGTTCCAGGCCCAGCACGCGCTTACCGCGCTTAGCCAGCTCGTACACCGTCGGGCTGCCCGCGCCGCCCACGCCAACGACGATTGTGTTATAGCGTTTTGCCAGCCTATTCATATGCTTCCTATTTATAACCACCAAGAAACCAAGATGGTGACAGGGTTCTTACAACCTTGGTGCCTTGGTGTCTTGGTGGTAAGAAATATTCAGTATCGTTGAAAGACCTACTTTCACGCCTTTGCGCGCAACCGTGCGCCTTGCGGGTCGAAGAAGGGCGTGGGCGTCACCACCGCAGGCACGGGTTTGCCCCGGACATCAACGAGCAGGCGGCTGCCAGGGTAGGCATGCGAGGTGCGCACATACGCTAGCGCCAGAATCTTACCAACCGTATGCCCACGGTCGCTGAACGTCACATGGCCCACGTCCTCGCCGGGTAACATCCGGTCTTTGCTCGTGCCCGCCTCGGGGCCGCTGAAGATTTTTTCTTCGTTCGGGTTCACCGCACCCACGCTCCACACCGTCGCATTCACGGCGGCGGGCAGGTCGCCTTGCAGCGTCAGCCCGACCCAGCGGCGATCCAGGCCGGTCTGCTGCACGCGCAGCAGCGCATCGCGGCCAATAAAGTCGCGCTTGTCGAAGCGAATCCAGCGATCCAGGCCGACATGGAAGGGCGTGTAGTCTTCGTTAATGTCGTTGCCATACAGCGGGAAGGCTTTCTCAAGCCGTAAGCTCTGCATCGCAGTCACGCCGTAGGGCTTCAAGCCAAACTCGCGGCCCTGCTGTAGCAGGTAATCCCATAGCGCGCCCGCCTCTTCGGCGGGTGTATACAGCTCGTAGCCTAGCTCGCCGGTATAGCCCGAGCGCGAGATCAGCAGCTCGGTATCGTGGATGCGCGCGGGTGCAAAGCGGAAGAACTTGAGCGCGTCGATGTCCACATCCTGCGCTACGGCCTTGAGGAAATCGCGCGAGCGCGGCCCTTGCACCACCGGCAGCGCCACCGCCGCGCTGATATCAGTAACATAGGTGCTGGTGCCAAGCGCGTGGTCGGCGATCCAGCGCGCGGTCTTCTTGCGTGGCCCCGAGCTCGTCACCACCATAAAGTGCTCGTCGTTGAACTTATACACCGTTATATCATCAACCACGCCGCCATCCTCGCGGCACATCGTCGAGTAGCGCGCCTGGCCGGGTAGCAAATCCTTAATCTCGTTCACCAGCAAGTGGTTCAGCAAGCGCTCGGCCCCGGGGCCTTTCACATCAACCTCGCCCATCGTCGAAAGATCTTGCATGCCTACGTTCGTGCGTGTGTTGACATGCTCCTCAACGGCTGATGCGTAGAGCAGCGGGAAGAGGTAATCGCCGCCGCCCTTTACCATCTGCGCCCCCAGGCGGATGTGGTTGTCGTACAGCGGTGTTCGACGTTCGGGCATGGTTTGCTCCTCGGATACTAGAAGCTCGTTTGCTAATGATGCATCTATGGTGCCACGCACTACGCACTACGCGCGATTATTTTTTCACGCAACGCCACCAGCTGCGCCAGGTGCGTGTTGTCGTGGCTCACCAACTCCTGCACCTGTTCGCGAAAGCGGGTGGGGCCGATGGTCGAATGAACCAGCGGGCGGCCCCAATCGCGCTGCTCCAGGCCCCGCAGAAACGCGACCGATTCAGCCCGGCGCTGCACGAATTCCTCAAGCAGCTCGGGCAGCGGGCGCGCCAGGTCGTGTGCGCCTTCGTTGGGGTGCAGGTATGGCTCGAATGGGTTATCTTGCGCAATGATTCGGCGCAGCCGCGCCAGGTAGTGTACTTCAATATAGCCCAGGTGCGCCACGACATCGGCGATGCACCACTCGCCGGGCGCGGGCCGTCCTCGCGCCATTGTATCATCAACTCGGCGCAGCATCCGCGCCAGATCGCGCGGCGTGGCCTCAAGCGCTTCGATTAGGACGCTGCGCCGACTCATTGCTTTCTTCCAAATAATAGCGCGTGACCCTCCGCCCCTGGCACGCCCTTTGCCGGAGTGCAGCAGGGGACTAGCCAGCGCCGAATTATTTACTGTTGAACATCGACCGTCCAGTCGCCGTCAGAGTACACCTGAATCAGATACACACCATCAGCCGGGATATTCACCGTAGTAGTTTGCTCGGGCGCGCCGGCTTGATTCTGCAGTTCCCCGATAAACTCCCTATTCTGATTGAGTAGTGTCGCCTCGAAATTGGTCGAGTTGTTTGGAATCAGGGCGTGGAACACTACCGGCCCGGCATGCAGCGAAAACAGCGGCGTCGCATTCCAGTATTTATTGCTCCAACGCTGGCTCGCTGGCGGCGGAGCATAGCCAGCCTGTGGCTGCGACACATTGACCGTCCAGCCGCCCTCAGATTGCACTTGCAAAACGTACGTCCCATCGATAGGAATCTTCACCGCCACCGACAGATCGCGCGAGCCTGAGCCACTGGCAATCGTCGCAATCTGGTTTCCACCGGTGTCATATACGTCGATATAGAAGTAGCCACTACTCGCTGAGCGCACACTTTGGAATAGTGCCAGGCCAGCCTTGAGCGTAAACGGTGACGTATTCTGATTGTTGTTGCCGCTCAACTGAGCATTCAACGAACCATATTTCTCGCGCTGGCGGAAGGTGCCTAGCTGCGAAAGCAGCACGTTGTACGGCGGCTGGTTCTCGGGGTGGTATTCGAACACGGCGCGCTCGAAGTACTGCACTTTATAGGTCTGGCCGTTCAGATCCGAAACTTCGTCGAACTCTTCTGAGATCGGCAGCCCTTGTTGGGCCAAGCCACCGTGGCTTTCCCAGTAGGTGCGAAACAGGCCACCGAGCCTTTTTCCAGTTTCCGGGAACAGCCGCGAGTTTGGCTCGTTGTTCGGCACCTGGTTTGGTGCGCCCTGTGGATATTTCTGCTGGTAGCGAAAGACGCCCAGCAGCGAGAGCAGCACATTGTACGGCGGTTGGTTCTCGGGGTGTTGCTCAAAAACCGCCCGCTCGAAATACTGCACCGTGTAAGTCTTGCTATCAATGGAGCTTGTTTCCTGAATCTCTTCTGAGATCGGCAGCCCCTGTTGGGCCAAGCCACCGTGACGATTCCAGTATTGCAGAAACGTCCCGCCTACGGTTTTGCCTGTTTCCGGGAAGGTTCGGCTGCCTCCCTGAGCCTGAGCAGCTGGCGCGAACACCGCCGCACATACGATGAGCACGAGCGGGATGAGCAATGAGCCGAGTTTTCGCGTAACCATGCCTTCCTCCTCAGCCTGCCAGCCTGGCATCTGGACAGGTGCGATTAATAACGAGCGCTGCGGCAGCGCGTGTAGACAGGGAGGTCGAAGCATTTCAGGTTGGTTCGCACAGAGCCGAACTACAAGAGCGCGATCACACGACTTTATCACGCCGCTCCCGACGTCGCCGCGCCCGGTCGCTTTCAGCAGCTTCGGCGCGAGCAGGCAGGATGCCCAGCGCGTCAAGGTGCGGGAAGGCGTCGGTCATGTGCGGGAAGTGCATCGCCCCAACAAATTCGGCCTGAAACTCTGGGTCGATCGCGGTTTCAATATATTCGACCTTGCGCGCGGCGCGGGCGGCCTCAGCACGGCGCGATTTGCTCAGTAGTGCGATGCGCGCGCCATCGCCCGCCGCGTTGCCTACGGCATATACCTGCGCGAGCTCACAATCGGGGTACAGCCCCAGCGCCATGGCGCGCAGTGGGTCGATATAGCTGCCGAATGCGCCCGCCAGCACAATCTTATCGACCTGCGCGACGCCGCGCCGGTGCATCAGCAGCTTGCAGCCCGCATACAGCGCACCCTTCGCCAGCTGGATGTTGCGCACGTCATCCTGCGTCACCACAATCTCGCGTCCGGTAGCGGTCTGGTCGGCAGTCGCAAGAATATACTCGCCCTTAGGGCCATTCCAGCGCACGCGGGGGGGCGAAAGATGATCACCATCCCCTACTCCCAATCCCCCCTCAGCGAATCGCCCATCCGCGCGCAGCACGCCCGCCGTAAACAGCTCGGCCACGACCTCGATGATACCCGAGCCGCAGATGCCGGTCGCTCCAATTTCCTCAGGCGCTAGCTCATCCGACCAGGCTTCGCGGCCAATCACCTTGAAGCGCGGCTGCTTCGTCGCCGGGTCGATCCGCACACGCTCGATTGCGCCCGGCGCGGCGCGCTGGCCGTGGGTAATTTGCGCGCCCTCGAAGGCCGGGCCAGTCGGGCTGCTACAGCTCAGCAGGCGCTCGCGATTGCCCAGCAATATTTCTGCATTGGTGCCAACGTCGATTACCAGCATCATGGAATCTTGCTGGTCAGGTGCTTCGGCCACCAGCACGCCAACATTGTCGGAGCCGACATGCCCGGCCTCAAGCGCCATAAAATGTGCATTCGCGCCGGGGTGCAGCTTCAGGCCCAGGTCGCGCGCCTTGACATCGACCGGCGCGTGCGTAGCGAGCGTAAATGGCGCGCCGCCTAAATCCGTCGGGTCGAGGCCGAGCAGGATATGGTGCATCACCGTATTGCCCGCCAGCACAATCTCGTGGATGTCGCGCGCGCGCAGCCCGGCGGCGTGGGCAGCCATACCCGCCAGCTTATTCAGCCCAGAAATGATGACCGCGTGCATCTTTTGCAGGCCGTCGGCATGCAGCATCGCATAGCTGACGCGGCTCATCAGGTCTTCGCCATACGTCACCTGCGGGTTCATCATCGACTCAGTCGCCAGCACCGCGCCAGTGCGTAAGTCGCACAGGTGTGCCGCCACCGTAGTCGAGCCAACATCGACGGCCAGGCCATACACGCCCTCGTGGTAGCCGGGCTGGACATCAATCACCTCGGCATCATTCCACACAATCACGGTAATGCGATGCTTGCCCGATTTCAGCGCCGGGCCGAGCCGCCGTAGTACCTGCATGTCTATGCGCAGGTTGGCGAAGCCCCACTCGCGCGCCAGCGCATCCTGCAGGCGCTCCCAATCGCCCTTGCGCGCGCCTAGCTCGTGCGGCTCAACTTCGACATACACCTGGCGCACGATCGGATCGACCTCAATCACGCGCTCGGTGGCGGTTTTGCGAATAATCTGGCGGTGCGACTGACTCTCGGGCGGCACCGTGACAAGTACATCGCCGTGGACGCAGGCCGCACAAGCCAGCCGCGCGCCCTGTGGCATGCCGCCGTGGTGCACAAAATAGTCGGTCTCGGTGGCGTCGGTAGGCGACAGGTGCGCAGCCGAAGAATCAAGCGCATACTTGGCGAACGCGCCGTTCTCGACCAGAATTTTGCACTTGCCACAGGTTTGCCGCCCGCCGCAGATGCTATCGACATCGACACCCAGCTGGCGCGCCGCGTCGAGCAGGCTGGTGCCATCGGCGACTACGCCCTGGCGGCCCGAGGGCTGAAACACCACCCGATGATCTGTCATAAGCGTTGGAATGTGTAAGCCATAGAAGACACTGCGGACACATAGCTTGCGACTCCGTGTCTCTGTGCCTTTATGGTAAAACCGAATCCATTCCTATGCCGCCCGGCGCTTCGCCATATAGGCTTTCGCCAGCTCAACCGCCACCGCCGCGTCGCGGCCATAGGCATCCGCGCCAACGGCCTTCGCGAAGGTTTCGGTTACGGGCGCGCCGCCAACCATCACATACAGCGTGTCGCGCAGCCCTTCCTCGCCTAGCGCATCAATCACAACCTTCATGTAGGGCATGGTGGTTGTGAGCAGCGCGCTCATGCCAATAATATCGGGCTGGTGGGTTTTAATCGCCTCAAGGAATTTGTCGGCGTCGTTATTAATGCCCAGGTTGATCACCTCGAAGCCAGCGCCTTCCATCATCATCGCCACCAGGTTCTTGCCAATGTCGTGAATATCGCCCTTGACAGTGCCAATGATCATGGTACCGATCCGCTCGGCGCCGGTTTCAGCCAGCAGCGGGCGCAGGATTTCCATCCCGGCCTTCATCGCATTCGCCGCCATCAGCACCTCGGGCACAAAAAGCACGCCATCGCGGAAATCGACACCGACGATATCCATGCCAGCCACCAGGCCCTGGCCCAGCACTTCCTGGGGCGAGAAGCCGCGCGTGAGCGCCTCGCGTGTTTCGGCTGCGACTTCTTCCTTCATGCCATCGTAGAGATCGTCCTGCATTTGCAGCCACAGATCTTCATCGCTCAGATCCGAAAAGTCCATTGAAGTCGCTCCTTCTCAAACAAATCGTTGCAGTGTTGTTACCATTTACCACCAAGACACGAAGGCACCAAGAATTTCTTGTAGCTTTTCTTACTGTTCTGGTGTCTTGGTATCTTCGTGGTTATTCCAATTCACCCGCCCTCGCCGCCACGGCGGGCAGCGCGCCGCGCCTCGCGGGCAGCACGGGCAGCGTCAGCTGCGCTGGGTGCGGCCCCGGTGGCAACAGCAGGCGCAGCCGCCATATCGCGATGCGCGCCGATCCAGGCCAGGCAGTTTTCGTCGTAACCCATCATCAGGTTAGCCGCCATAATGCCCTTCTTGATCTCGCCCTCGATCGGGTTGGTAATTGCGCAGGCCATCCCTGCCCCGATCGCCATGGCCAAGAAGGTGCCATTCAGCGCGGGCCGATCGGGCAAACCGAACGAGATATTGCTAGCGCCACAGGTGGTATTACAGCCCAGCTCTTCGCGGATCATGCGCACCAGCTGGTAGAGCGTGGCTGCCGCGCCGGGCACCGCACCGGCTGGCATCGCCAGTGGATCGATTATAACATCCTGGCGCGGGATGCCATAGGCTTCGGCGCGTTCGACAATCTTTTTCGCCACTTTGAAGCGCTCGAGTGGATCGTAGGAAATGCCGGTTTCGTCGTTCGCCACGCCGATAACCGCCGCGCCACGCTCGGCAACCATCGGCAGCACTACCTCCAGACGCTCTTCTTCACCCGTCACCGAGTTGACCAGCGGCTTGCCCTTGACTGCCTTCAGCCCTTCGCGCAGCGCCGCTACTACCGATGAGTCGATGCAGATTGGCACCTCAACGACCGACTGCACCACGCGAATGGCTTCCGCCAGCAGCGCTGGCTCGTCGGCCAGCGGCACACCCGCGTTCACATCGAGCATATGCGCCCCGGCGGCTACCTGCGCAATCGCGTCGGCGCGCACCCGGTCGAAGTTGCCTTCAGCCATTTCCTTCGCCAGCAGCTTGCGGCCCGTCGGGTTAATTCGTTCGCCAATAATCACAAATGGCCGCCCCGGGCCAATGATCACCGTTTGCGTCGGCGATGAAACGATCGTTTCCACAAACTTCCTCCAGCTATGTTCTAGAGTCGGAATTACACAAACGGCACATCGGTGAGTGACAGCTCGCTCGCGGGTGCGGCAGGCATGGCAGCGCTGGCGCGGCGCGGGAACAGCCCGGCGCGCTGAATAATCTCGGCTACGGTTTCTTCCTGGCGGTAAGCCATTACATGCACGCCATGCACTCCGGCGATCTGGCGCACCTGCTGGATGATCTCAACGCAGATCTGGATGCCTTCTTCGCGCTGCTGCTTGGGCGGTGTTTTCTTCAGGCGCTCCATAATCGCGCCAGGAATCCACACGCCTGGCACACGCGTGCGCATAAACTCAGCTGCCTTCACCGAGCGCAGCGGCCCAACCCCCACCAGCATAAATACCCGCTCGTGCAGGCCGAGGTCGCGCACGCCGCGCATAAAGCGCTCGAACATGGGAACATCGAAGCAGTATTGGGTTTGAATGAACTGCGCGCCAGCAGCGACCTTTTTGGCCAGCCGACGCGGTCGCCAATCGTAGGGCGGCGCGAAAGGGTTTTCGGCGGCACCCAGGAACAGGCGCGGCGGCGTGCTTAGCTTGCGCCCGCTGAGAAAGACGCCGGTATCACGCATGGTGCGGGCCACCTGCAACAGCTGAATCGAGTCGAAATCGAATACGCGCTTGGCCTCGGGCTGATCGCCGTTGGTTACGTCGTCGCCGGTGAGGCACAGCACATTGCGCACGCCCAGCGCCGCCGCGCCCAGCAAATCGCCCTGCATGGCGATCCGGTTGCGGTCGCGGCAGCTCACCTGGAGCACCGGCTCGTAGCCTGCGCGTGTGAGCAGTGCACAGCAGCTCAGGCTGCTCATATGGCAGTTTGCGCCCGAACCATCGGTGGCGTTAATCGCGTCGCATACTTCGGCCAGCACCAGCGCGTTTTTGTACACGTCAGCCGGGTCGGCGCTGTCGGGCGCATCAAGCTCGGCCGTTACAGCGAAACGCCCCGAGCGCAGCACGCGCTCAAGCCGGCTGATTGGCACGGCGGCAGATGTTGTCGATGCTGGCGCGCGGGTCATACATCACCAAGAGTACAAAACGACTTACGCAAGCAGTTATTGCTCTACCGGCTGCCAGCCCTTGGGTGTGCGCGTGTCCACACCGTCGAGCATATTCACCCACGCCGACGAGCCTTGGAGCGCGCGATTGACCGGCGGCTGCACCACCTGAATCTCATCGGCGTAGATCAGCATACGCTGGCTGCGCTCCCAGGCTTGCACCCACACACACGGCATCTCGGGAATGACTTCGCAATGCCCATTCGCGCGCACGCCACCGCAGGGGCCATTGCGCAGGTTTTTTGGGCAGTTCATTGGGCAGGTCATGCCGGTGCTGTGCAGAATACACTGGCCGCACATCTGGCAGTTGAAGGCATAGCCCTTCACAAGCTCTTCGCTGCGCACCATCGTGCGCTCGGCCAGGCGCGGCGCGAGCTTACGCGCCAGTGGGTATCCGAGCTTAATCAGCCGCTTTGAGACGATATAGGCAACTTCGAGCAGCCTGGGATGGTTTTTCAACCACTCGCTGCCTGGCGCGCGGCGGGCTTCTTTCATCGGCGTGCGTACCATGCTGCTATTTCCATTGCCATAAAAACACAAAGGTACGAAGGAAACGCTATATTTCGGCTTCGTGGCAATTCGTTCGGCAGTTAGAAATCGCGTGGTTCCACAGCAATCGCGGCCTTGCGCTGGGCCACAAACTCGTGCAATCGCTGCGCTACGCCAGCGTCGAGCGCGGGTGCTTCATAGCTCGCCAGCAGCTGCTTAACCCTGGCACTCGCCCGGTCGTAGGTGTCGTGGCCACCATTCAGCTCCCACTGCTCCGCCGAGTTGTAGTCGAACAATTCGGCGCGGTAGAAGGCATCGCGGAAATGGCGCATGGTGTGCGCCGTGCCCAGGAAGTGGCCGCCGGGCGGCACCTCGGCAAATGCGTCCATAGCAAATGCCTCATCCGAAAGATCAACGCCCCTGGCCCAGGTATGCAGCATCCCCAGGATTTCACAATCGAGCACGAACTTCTCGTAGCCCGACACCAAGCCATTTTCCAGCCAACCCGCCGCGTGTAGCACAAAATTGGTGCGTGCCATTACCGTCGGTATCATCACCATCACCGACTCGTAGCCAGCCTGGGCGTCAGGCTGCTTGGAAGAGGAGAAAGCGCCGCCGCCACGGAATGGCAAGTTGTAGTGGCGGGCCATCTGCGCGCTGATATACAGCGCCGTCTGGCTTTCGGGCGTGCCAAAGGTCGGCGCGCCGCTTTGCAGGTCGATTGTTGAGAGGAACGAGCCGTACACGACTGGCGTGCCGGGGTTAATCATCTGGCACAAAGCAATACCGGCCAGCGCCTCGGCATTAAGCTGGGCGACCGTGCCTGCCACGCTGGTTGGCCCCATCGCACCCGCGAGAATAAACGGCGTGATAATCATAGCCTGGCGCGCGCGGGCGTACACCTTAATACATGCAAGCATGCGGTCGTCGAAGCGGCGCGGGCTGCTGACATTGATCAACGAGAGCAGCGCCGGGTGCTCGCGAATGCGCTCGGCACCGAACACAATCTCGGCGATTGCCACGCTGTCGGCGGCGTTGTTGCCCGATGTCACCGAGCCCATAAATGCTTTATCGCTGTAGGTGATATGGCTGAGTAACATATCAAGGTGGCGCGTCGCTACTGGCTCATCGGTCGGCTCGACCACGGTGCCGCCCGAGTGGTGAATGTAGGGACTCATATAGGCCAGCTTGACAAAGTTCTGAAAGTCACGCAGCGTCGCCTCGCGCCGCCCACCGTCGCGATCCTGCACAAACGGGCAGCCATACACTGGCGCGAAGACCATGTTATTGCCGCCGATATTCACATTATTTTGTGGGTTGCGCGCCAGCTGGGTGAACTGACTCGGGGCCATACCCACATACTTCAGCAGTAGCTCCTCATCGAAAAAGACTGTGTCGCCACGCACATCGGCACCGTGGGCGCGCAATATGTCGCGCGCCTCGTCGTCGTAGAAATCAATGCCCAGCTCGCGCAAAATCCGCATCGACATATTGTGAACGCGCGCTACACCTTCGACTGTGAGCAGATCGTACACGGGCAGGTTGTAGGTAATTGGCTGCATCCTCGCCGCGCTCCCGGCAGATGCCTGGCGGGCGCGCCGCTCACGTCGGCGATCGGAGGAATCGGTCATTAGCTTGCTCACTTTTCACGCGCTCCGCAGGCGCAAAGGCACCTGCGATCGAAATGCAAACCGAGCCTGGAATCGGCACGCCCTAGCGGCGCTAACCGCACAAACAAGCGCTAAAACAGCCCAACAGTATTCCCGTTTTCGTCAATATCGATGGTGTGTGCGGCTGGGTTAGCCCCCAAACCGGGCATGGTCATCATGTCGCCCGCCAGCGGGTAGATAAAGCCCGCGCCAACACTGGCGCGCACCTCGCGCACATGGAAGGTATAGCCCGTCGGCGCGCCTTTAAGCTTCGAATCGTGGCTCAGGCTCAGGTGCGTTTTCGCCATACAGATCGGCAGCTTGCCAAAACCATTCGCTTCAAATGCGGCGATCTGCTCGCTCGCCTGCTCGGTGTAGCTCACCCCGGCAGCGCCATAGATGCGTGTGGTGAGCGTATGAATTTTGTCCTTGATTGGCATGTCGAGCGGGTATAAAAAGCGTGGTCTGGCTTGCGAACGTTCAGCCGCAGCGACAACTTTCTGCGCCAGCTCGATGCCGCCCGCCCCGCCCTCGGCAAATACCGTACTTACTGCCATATCTTCGGCCCCGGCTTCGCGCGCAATTTGCCGCACCACCTCAATCTCAGAGGCGTAATCATCGGGGTAGGCGTTCAGTGCAACGATGACCGGCACACCAAATGCCCGTGCATTGGCGATCTGCGCACGCAGATTCGCGCCACCCACCAGCACATCGTCGGGGTTTTCGGCTAGCAGCGCAGGCGGCAGCGGCTTGCCGGGCGTCATGGTGTACTTGCCGGTGTGGCTTTTCAGTGCGCGAATCGTTGCAACCACCACAGCAACGGACGGCCACAGCCCCGAGGCGCGGCACTTAATATCAAAGAATTTCTCGCCGCCCATGTCCATGCCAAAGCCTGCCTCAGTCACCACATAATCGGAGAGCCGCAGCGCAATCTGGTCGGCTACAATCGAGGAATTGCCGTGCGCAATATTGGCGAACGGCCCGGCGTGGATAAATGCTGGTGTGTTCTCAATCGTCTGCATCAGGTTCGGCTTCAATGTTTCGCGCATCAGCACGGTAGCTGCGCCCGCCGCGCGCACATCGTCGGCGGTCACCGGCTTGCCATCTTTCGTGAAGGCCACCACCATCTGACCGATCCGCGCGCGCAGGCTCTTAATCGACTCAACCGCGGTAGAGCCGGTTGCCAGCGCCAGGATCGCCATCAGCTCGCTGGCGACGGTCATGTCGAAGCCGGTATCGCGCGGGAAGCCGTGCTTGTCGCCACCCAGGCCAATCGTAATATTGCGCAGGAAACGGTCATTCACATCCATCGCGCGGCGAATCAAGATCCGGTCGGGGTCGATATTGAGCGGGTTGCCGTGGTACCAGCTGTTGTCCACCAGCGCGGCAACCTGGTTATGCGCCTGCTGAATCGCGTGAATGTCGCCGTTGAGGTGCACAATACTCTCTTCTAACGGCACCACCTGCGCGTAGCCGCCGCCCGCACCACCGCCCTTAATGCCAAATGCCGGGCCGAGCGAGCTTTGGCGCAGCGCAACCGTGGCGCGCTTGCCAATACGGTTCAGCGCCATGCCCAGGCCAATCGTCGTTGTGGTTTTGCCCTCGCCCAATGGCGTGGGGGTGATGGCAGTGACCAGAATATATTTACCCAGTGGCCGGTCGCGGTAGGCATCCAGCAAGTTCAGATCAACCTTCGCCTTGGTGCGGCCATGATATTCGATGTACTCTTCGGGGATGCCAAGCTGCCCGGCCACCGCGCTAATTGGCTCAATATGGGCTTCAGAGGCGATTTGCAGGCTGGTTTTCATAAGACGCTCCTTCGCGTAGTGGTGAATCGGGTGGAGGTTTAGCCGCCATAGCCCAAGCGGCTGGCAACTTTCGCAGCTGCGCCCACGGTCAGCCGCCCATAATCGGCCAGCCGATCGAGCGACACACGGTAGGCCGGGCCAGAAATACTGATGGCTGCAATCACCGCGCCGCTGGCATCGCGCACTGGCGCGGCAACCGCGTGCAGCCCTTCTTCGATTTCGCTAATTGCTAGGGCATAGCCGCGTTCACGCACCAGCGCCAGCTCGGTGCGCATGCGCTGCGGGTCGGTAATCGTGCGGTCGGTAATGCGGGGAAGCGGGCGGGCAAGAATGCGCTCAATCTCGGCAGCGGGTTGAAAGGCGAGCAGGGCTTTACCATTCGCCACGCAGGTTAACGTCGTGCGCCGCCCCACCCAGTTCGCGTCGCGCACCAGGTGTGGCCCCGAAAACTGCTCGACATTCATCACCTCATCGCCATCGCGTACCGCGAGAATAACGGTTTCGCGCAAGCTTTCGGCAAGCTCGATGAGGATCGGGCGCGCGGCGGTGCGAACATCGCCAAAATGTGTAACCTGCCCGGCCAGACGCAAGAGCATAAAACCCAGCCGATATTTCTCGGTGCCAGGCACACGCTCAAGCAAGCCTTCGCGCTCCATTGTCGCCAGCAGCCGCGAGGCCGTGCTTTTATGCAGCCGGGTTTTGCGGCTTAGCTCGCTCACGCCAAGCTCGGCTGGCCCATTGTCGAATACTTTCAACAGAGCTACCGCGCGCTGTACCGATTGAATCAGCGTTCCCGATTCGCGCTCGTCAGTATGTTGCATAATGTGAAACACAAACCATAATATGCAACATAATCGTATCACTGCCCTGTAAACCTGTCAACGACCGATTCTTGACTTTCGGTAAAAAACACATATACTCGACGTACACTAAGCGCCACACATACTTCCAGGTTGATGTTGTATGACTTTGTTGCATAATACGCAACATAGCCCTTATTGTGCAACAAACATTGGCAGGCATACCGCGCCTAAAGCGCCACCCGCCTTGTTTCTCGCACCTGCCCCCATCGCTGGTAATGCAGCGCGGCATAGCCATTGGCATACCTCTTTTGTAGCGTGATTTTGGGTAACACAGCGAGGAGAAACACATGGACAAACGCCCTACCCCGCAGCGGATCGGCATACTCATGGCTGTGCTGCTGTTTGCGGCCCTGCTGCTCGCTGCCTGTGGCGGCACGGCCAGCCAGCCGAAGATCACGATTAAGCTTGCCGAAAATGCCTGGACTGGCTCCTCGATTAATGTGAACGTGGCGAAGATTCTGCTGGAAGAAAAACTTGGCTATAAAGTCGAGATAGTAACGATTGACGAAAACGCCCAGTGGGCAGCGCTGGGCAATGGCGACCTGAGCGCCAGCCTGGAGGTATGGCCTTCGGGGCACGCAGCCAACGTCAAGCAATATATTGATGAGAAGAAGGTTGTTGAGAACCTTGGCCCGCTAGGCGTCGTTGGCAAGATCAGCTGGTACGTGCCAACCTATGTAGTGCAAGAACACCCCGAACTGGCGACGATCGATGGCTTTAAGAAGCCGGAAAATGTTGCGCTTTTCAAAACCACCGAGTCGGGTGATAAAGGGCAGTTCCTGGCAGGTGACCCGAGCTGGGTACAATACGATGAGGATATCATCAAGAATAACGGCCTCGACCTGAAGGTCGTGCGTGCTGGTTCCGAGCAGGCAGTGCTGGCCGCGCTCGATGCTGCCTACAGCCGCAACCAGCCAATCCTATTCTACTTTTGGACGCCACACTCGATTCATGCGAAATACGACCTGACGGCGGTAAAGCTGCCTGAATACACCGAACAATGCTATGCTACTGCTAGCTCGGGCGGCGTGAACTGCGATTATCCTAAGGATGTACTCTTCAAGATCGCCTGGGCCGACCTGAAGAACAAAGCGCCCGACGCCTATCAGTTTTTGAAGAACATGCAATATACCGACAAAGATCAGATTGGAATGATCGCCTCGGTAGAGCTAGACAAGAAAACCGCCGAGCAGGCCGCGCGCGATTGGATTAGCAAAAACGAGGGCGTGTGGAAGACATGGATTCCCGCCAAATAAGAATCACTATACGAGGCAGCGGGCAGCAGGCAGTCGGGCGCAAACCGGCTGCCTGCTGCCGAATCGAAGAGAAACAGCGTGAGCGAAACCAGCAGCGAGCCTAAAATCGCGTGCCGTGATGTTTGGAAGGTGTTCGGGCGTACCCCCGAACGCGTGCTGAGCGCCATTAGCCCCGAACAAACCCACGCCCAGGTACTCGAACAAACCGGCCACGTCGTTGCGGTGCGCGGCGTGTCGTTTGATGTACGCAAGGGCGAAACCTTTGTAGTAATGGGCCTCTCGGGCAGCGGCAAATCGACACTGGTGCGCTGCATCTCACGACTCACCGACCCGACCCGCGGCGAAATTCTGTTCGATGGACGCGACATCATGCAGATGAGCGAGACCGAGCTACGCGAGCTACGCCGCCACAAGATCAGCATGGTATTTCAGAACTTCGGCCTCTTCCCACATCGCCGGGTAATCGACAATGTGGCGTATGGGCTTGAAGTGCGGGGCGTACCCAAGCGCGAGCGGCTTGAAACCGCCGCACGAATGATCGAGCTCGTTGGCCTGAGCGGCTGGGAATATCATCTACCACGCCAGCTTTCGGGCGGCATGCAACAGCGGGTTGGCCTGGCGCGTGCCCTGGCGGTCGATCCGGAGATTCTGCTGTTCGACGAGCCATTCAGCGCGCTCGATCCGCTCATTCGGCGCGAAATGCAAGACGAACTCTTGCGCCTACAAAGCACGCTTCACAAAACCAGCATCTTCATTACCCACGATTTTGCCGAAGCGCTGAAGCTCGGCGACCGGATCGCAATTATGCGCCACGGGCAGTTTGTGCAAGTGGGTACCCCCGAAGAGTTAGTGCTGCATCCCAGGAATGATTATGTCAACGCATTTGTGAAAGATGCCCCGCGCGCGAAGGTCATCACTGCGGCAACAATTATGCAGCCCTGCCCGCCCGGCCTCGATCGCAGCGGCTGCCCGACAGTTTCGCCCGATACGAGCCTTGAGCAGTTAATGCCGCTGCTGATTGATACCGAGCAGCCGCTGCTGGTGATCAACGGCCATACGCAGCCGCTCGGTTATGTCGACCGCGTACAGGTATTGCAGGCGCTGGTTCTGGCTGAGTGAGCAACGCAAAGGACGCCATGGCAACACAAGCACAGCCGTTACCAGTTGCCCGGCCGCTCTGGCAGCGCCTGATGCCAGCACTGATCGTGCTGGGCCTGCTGGTAGTGGCTGGGCTGGCCGGGCGCGCACAACCATTCCTGGGCACGCAATTCCCCGAACAGTGGAATCTAGGCCTCCGTGCGCCGATCGACGCCTTTCAGGGTTGGGTGATCAGTAACCGCGCAACCCACCCGGTATTCACCTATTTCTTCAGCCCACTCAGCAGCACAATCGATGTTGGAATGCGTTTTGTCGAAGGTGTGTTACTAAGCACACCATGGATTGTGGTTGTCGTTGCATTTGGCTTGTTGGGCTTTTTGCTCGCGGGGTTGCGCCTTGGGCTGGGGTGTATGGCCGGGCTGCTGCTGATGGGCCTGTTTGGGCTGTGGGAACAGAGCCTGCAAACCCTGGCGCTCATGCTCTTTTCGGTGCTGTGCGCGCTACTGATCGGCATCCCGCTCGGCATTCTCGCCGCGCGCAGCGATCGCTTCGACCGGGTGCTGCGGCCAATTCTCGACGCAATGCAAACGATGCCAGCGTTTGTGTATCTCATCCCGGTATTGCTATTCTTCGGCGTCGCACGCGTGCCAGCAGTTATTTCCACGCTGGTCTACGCCATCCCACCAGCCATCCGCCTGACAAATCTCGGCATTCGGCAGGTGAGCCCACCAGCAATTGAGGCTGCCCGCGCGTTTGGCGCGACCCCGCACCAGATGCTTTTCCAGGTGCAGCTACCTCTGGCGCTGCCATCTATTATGGCTGGCGTAAACCAGACGATTATGATGGCCCTGGGTATGGTTGTTATCGCCGCGATGATTGGCGCGGGCGGCCTGGGACGCGAGGTATTAGTCGCGTTGCAGCGCTTGCAAGTGGGGCTGGCCTTCGAGGCCGGGCTGGCGATTGTCGTCCTGGCGATCATTCTCGATCGCCTGAGCGATGCCCTGAGCAAGCTCGATTTTTCCGACCTGGGCCGCCCGCGCACTTTACACCTGCCTACCTGGCTCCCGACCCACTGGGAAAGTGAAATCTACCGGCGAGCCAACCGCCTCAATGTTTTGAGCGAAATCCCCGCCCGCCTGCTCAGCCGCTTTGCGCGCACACCCGAAGGTCAGCGCCGTATTCGCGCGGCTGCGCCGCTGCTCAATAGCGCGCTTGTGCTCGCGGTGCTGTACGTTATTGCGCTGCTTGTGCCAATTGGCTCATTCCCCGACGAATGGCGGCTTTCGTTGCGCGGCCCCGCCGATGCGGCAGTCGCCTGGATGCGCGACAACCTGTACCAGATCGGCGACACGCCCTTCGGCACCGGCCCATTCAGCGATTTTCTGACAATCTATCTACTCAACCCGGTGCGCACCCTGCTGCGCGATCTGCTCCCCTGGCCGGTGGTGGCCCTGGGAATGGGCGCGCTGGGCTATTGGGCAGGCGGCTGGCGATTGTCGGTATTTTGCATCCTGGGCATGGTGGTAATAGGCTTACTGGGGATGTGGCCGCAGAGTATGGATACCTTCAGCCAGGTGCTCGTAACCATGCTTGTGACTATTGCAGTGGCGCTACCGCTTGGCGTGCTGGCATCGCAGCACGAATTGGTGCGCAACCTGCTACGACCTGTGCTCGACTTCCTGCAAACGATTCCTACCTTTGTGTACCTTGTACCGGTGATTATGCTGTTTAATGTCGGGCGCGTACCCGGGCTGATCGCCGCCGCGCTGTACGCCATCCCGCCCGGCATTAAGCTCACCGAGCTTGGCATTCGCCATGTGCCCGCTGAGGTAGTCGAAGCAGCCCGCGCATTTGGCTCAACACGCGGGCAAACGATTATAAAAGCGCAGCTGCCATTGGCGCGCCCCTCAATTATGGCGGGTGTTAACCAGATGATTATGATGGTGCTGGCAATGGTTATTATCGCGGGGCTAGTTGGTGGCGAGGGGCTGGGCCTTGAGGCAGTGACTGGCCTGGCACGCAACCAGACCGGGCGCGGCATTGAGGCGGGTCTGGCGATCGTGCTGCTGGCGATTATGCTCGACCGCATTACCCAGGCGTGGGCTGCCAAGCAGTAGCCTTTTGCAGTGGCGCAGAGGCAATGGTTTACGCATGACGTACCACGAATGCTGAGAATTGGTGCGTCATGCGTAAACCATCACATCAGGGATACAGCTACTTACCCTGTAATGCCGCCTGAACTGCCGCCTCAAGAGTTCCAGCATCCACCAGCTTGCCATTCACTTCAAACGTTGGCGTCGCATTCACCCCGCGCTGCTCGGATTGTTGGCGCGCTGCTTCCAGCACCGGCACAAATTTGTTCGACGAAAGCGCCTGATCGAATGCAGTTCGGTCGAGGCCAAGCGCATCGGCGTAGCTCTGCAGCAGCGGCACAACATTCGTGCTTTCGGACCACAGGCGCTGCCGGGCAAATAACAGCTCGTGCATCTGCCAGAATTTACCCTGCTCGCCGGCTGCCCGCGCCGCTGCCGCTGCGTTTACGGCATTTGCGTGCTGTGGCAGCGGGAAATCGTGGTAAATGAAGCGTACCTGCCCGCTATCAACATAGCGCTGAGTGAACACAGCCTCTTGCTGGGTAGCAAATGCGCCACAGGAAGGGCACTGGAAATCGCCATATTCAATCACTGTCACCGGGGCATCGGCCTTACCCATAAACGCAAAACCCTCGGGCGTCGTCCCCGTGGGTACATTAATCGCGCGCGGCGTAAAGGGAACAACCGCTACATTCGACTTCGGGCGCTGATTCACCAGGAAAACAATCGCACCAATCCCTACCAGAATCACCAGCGCCAAGATGATAAAGAATAGGGGCATGCGGCGCGAGTTATTACGTGGGAGCGCACGCCCACGCTGCTGGGTGGTCACTTTACGCGATTGAGCCATAGATATTGTTCTCCTCACAGTATAGTTAAACGAATGTGCTGCCAAGCATAAATGCCAGCACAACACTCACGATGATCATGATAACCGCGATATTCGCTGGGCCAAAGCGTCCGGGCATCGGAGTGCCCGCCGCAGCATCGGCGCCAGCATCACTGTCGGTAGCAGCTGCCAGCGGCTGCAACCAGGCGAACGTCAACATCATACACGTAATAATCGTAAAGGCGGTAAGCGCCATAAATGGAATATTGATTACGCCAAAAATGTCGAGGTAATCGACGGTGCAGGGAATACCCGAAGTACACGGCGGCGGCGGGAACCAGTCAGTTTTGATTAGTAAATAATGGTAGAGCGACACCCCCATGCCAACTACTGAAAAAGGCAAGACATACCAATGAAGCCCACGGTCGCGGCGAAAAATGCCAATCGCCAGTACAATCGCCAATGGATACATCAGGATACGCTGGTACCAGCAAAGCAAACAGGGCAGCCAGCCCAATACTTCGCTAAAAAAGAGGCTGCCGCAGGTTGCGATCCACGCTGCTAGCAGCGCAATATGGCGCGAGCTGGTACCCAGAAGATCAACCAGCTGGTCGACCCAATCCAGCGCTGCTGGTTCTTCAAATTGTTCTGTAACTTCGGTAGAAGAGGAAGTCGAATTCATGATGCCCCACATGTAACCACAACAAAACGGCCTGGCATACCTATGGCCGCGTGAGCGCGTATCATAGTAACACCGAACCAGGCTTGAGGAAAGGCTTCTTCACACACAGGTTTTTTTTCATCACGAAGGCGTAGTAACACTCTGCTACCATAGCAACCGTGATTGCAGAATTGAAGGCCAGCAGTACGCGCCTTCCTACTTATTTTTACTGTTAATACTATACGCTATGGCTCAACGAAAAACAACTTCGGCTAGCAACTCATCACAGCCCATACCTACCACCCCACACCGCATGCGAAACCAACGAACGATCGTGATTGGCTTTATTGCGCTATGCCTGCTTGCTTTAGCGGTATTTGCCATTCGCACAAACTCACGCGCCGCGCTGCCCGCGCTCGACCGCGCCGACCCCGCCAATGTAGCTGCGGTAACACAGGGCCGCCTGATCTACACCACCCGTTGTGCCAGCTGCCATGGCAGCGAGCTGCAGGGCGAAGCCGATTGGCCCCAGCGCCGCGCTAACGGCACGATGCCCGCCTCACCGCTGAACGCAAACGGCCAGGCATGGCAGCAGAGCGACCAGCAGCTGTTTACGACCATTCAGCGGGGCGGGCAAGCCAGCGCACCAGCCGGCACAATCAGCGTGATGCCAGCATTTGGCGATCGGCTGGGCGACACCGATATCTGGGCGGTGCTTTCGTATATTAAAAGCACCTGGCCTGCGGCATTGCGCCAGCGGCAGCCGTTACCGTAAGCGCTATATGCTATCGGCGGTTTAGCGCACAAAGATCCACGATGGTGCAATCAATAACCAGAAATATTTTGCCAGGTTGACATCAATAAATGCAATCCCGATCGAGATCAAAAAGATAAGGGGAGCGATAAGGCTACTCACAAACCCACGCCGCCGATCAGCATTGGTGAAATCGCTGGAAACGAGCCGATTGCGATGTACTGCATACCACCATACCAGCGCAGAGACGACCCCAACTAGCACCATCGTGAGCGCGTAGAAGATTGTCGCCGTGCGATTCCCACTTTCGCTGAGCACTGACGTAGGGAAGGGAATAAAGGCAACCAGCATCATCAGCAGTAGGTTGAGCCAGAGCAAGCGCATATCGTACCGGTTGATGTAGCGAAACTTGCGGTGATGGCTGATCCAGAACGTACCAATCACGAAAAAGCTGATGCAATAGCTGAGGTATTTTGGCATCAGATTCACGAGCTGGCTCAGCAGCTCGCTGTTGCTCGCCTCTCCCGCACCAGTTGGGAGGCGAATTTCTAACGCAAGCAGCGTAATAGCGATAGCAAATACAGCATCGCTAAAAAAGACGAGCCGTTCAAGCCCTATTTCATCATGTTGGATGCCTCTAGCATCGGGCTGGGCAGCTGCATTCTTCGGCGCTACCGGATGTGTAGCTGATGTTTGTTTTGTATGACGAGTCAAATTCCCCTCCTCTGCAAACCCCAAATACCATACATAGAGCAGACTATGCGCGCCGTGCCATTGCTTTATACGCAAACATAGCAGCAGTATACCAAACACCACACAGTGTACATGCGAAACGACAATTGCCGTAAGTACGTACTATCGCAGCCATTCAAGCGCTCGACACTAGTGCTACTTCAACCCTATAATACTAGATATTTCGCTCAAATACGTTACTTCCTCACAGCAGGAACAACATAATGCCAGACATGAACCAACCTTTTTTTTCGCTCTACACCCACGGGTTTATTCGCGTAGCAGTTGGCATCCCGGCCGTGCGCGTGGCCGACCCGGCATACAACGCCGCGCGCGCCCTTGAGCTGGCCCGGCGCGCCTCGACAGCCCACGCGGCGGTGGCACTCTTCCCCGAGCTGGGGATTTCGGCCTATAGCAACGACGACCTGTTTCAGCAAGATGCCTTGCTTGAGGCGAGCACCGCCGCGCTAGCCCAGCTGGTAGCGGCCAGCCACACGCTCACGCCGGTGCTGCTAGTGGGTGCGCCGCTACGCTTCGAGGGCAAGCTATTCAACTGCGCGGTGGTGATCTACCGTGGGCAGGTGCTGGGCATGGTGCCCAAAACCTTCTTGCCGAATTACCGCGAATTCTATGAGAAGCGCCAGTTCAGCGCGGCACGCAATGCGGTAAGCCGCGAGGTCGATTTTCTGGGCGCGCGCATCCCCTTCGGCAACGACCTGATCTTCGCGGCGCAAAACATCCCTAATTTCGTGCTGCACGCCGAAATCTGCGAAGATGTGTGGACGCCGATTCCACCCAGCACCTACGCCGCGCTGGCCGGTGCCACTGTGCTCGCTAACCTCTCGGCCAGTAATATCACCATTGGCAAGGCCGAATATCGTCGCGCGCTGTGTGCCGCGCAATCGGGCAAGTGTATCGCGGCCTACCTCTATTCTGCGGCTGGCCCGGGCGAATCGACGACCGACCTGGCCTGGGATGGCGATGCGCTAATCTACGAAAATAATGATCTACTGGCCGAATCTGCGCGCTTCGCCGACGACGAGCAGCTAATCATTGGCGACATTGATCTTGAGCGGCTGGCGCAAGATCGCATGCGTTCAAGCAGCTTCATCGACAGCGTGGCCGACCACCGTGAATACCTGCGCGCCATCCGCCAGGTACCGTTCGAGTTCGCAGTGCCAGCGGGCGAAATCGCCCTGGCGCGCACAATTGAGCGCTTCCCCTATGTTCCTAACCACCCGCTCAAGCGCGACGAGCGCTGCTACGAAGCCTACAACATCCAGGTGCACGGCCTGATGAAACGCCTGAGCAGCACGGGCATCGAACGCGTGGTCATTGGCGTCTCGGGCGGGCTGGATTCGACGCAGGCGCTGCTAGTGGCGGCCAGAACCATGGATCGGCTCAAGCTGCCGCGCACGAACATTCTGGCCTACACCATGCCGGGCTTTGCCACCAGCAGCGGCACGCTGCATAACGCCCACGCCCTGATGCAGGCGCTCTGTGTCACTGAGGAAAAGCTGGATATTCGCCCGGCCTGCTTGCAGATGCTGCGCGACCTGCGCCACCCATTCGCGGCAGGCCAGCCAGTGTACGACGTGACATTTGAGAATGTGCAGGCCGGTGAGCGCACCTCGCACCTGTTCCGGCTGGCGAACTACCACAATGCGCTGGTGCTTGGCACCGGCGACCTGAGCGAGCTGGCGCTGGGCTGGGCGACCTACGGTGTGGGCGACCATATGTCGCACTATAATGTCAACGCCTCGGTGCCGAAAACGCTGATCCAACACCTTATTCGCTGGGTGATCGACACGCGCCAGTTTGATGACGCCACCAGCGCAACCCTGCAATCGATCCTCGATACCGAAATCTCGCCCGAGCTGGTGCCTGCCAGCGACACGCACAGCAGCCAGCCAGCCCAGAGCACCCAGGCGACCATCGGCCCGTATGAGCTGCAAGACTTCAACCTCTACTTTATCACGCGCTACGGCTTCCGGCCCAGCAAAGTAGCCTACCTGAGCTATAACGCCTGGCACAACATAGCACGCGGCGCATGGCCTGCAGGCATACGCCCCGACCAGCGCAACGCGTATGATCTCGCCACGATTAAACGCTGGCTTGAAATCTTCGTGTTTCGCTTCTTCCAAATCAGCCAGTTCAAGCGCTCGGCAGTGCCAAATGGCCCGAAAGTCGGGTCGGGCGGCTCACTTTCACCGCGCGGCGACTGGCGGGCACCCAGCGATGCAGTAGCAACTGCCTGGCTCAACGAGCTGCGCCAACACGTCCCCGACCGCGAGCCAGAATCACTACCGCCAGGTTAAGTAGTATTACATTCCAGCACTCATAGGCATTGAGTGGCTACGGTACGCGCACGCCGCCAAACTCAACGCCCAGACGGCGCTGATCGTGCTGGGCGGCGTCGGCTTCGGCGGGCACCCAGGTGGGGCTGGCAATCCGCAGTAGCAATGCGCTTGTCGGCGGCGCTGGCTTCCCGGCAAGATCGAGCGCATACTGGTAGCGCTGCATGCCGGGTCGCAGATCAAAGCACTGCTCATGGAGAAATGGCGTGGTTGGCTGGGCAAAATCGGCGGCGGGCTGGTACGACACACAGGCGCGCGCCGGGCCAAGCGCCGCCGGGCGGGTTGCGCCCGGGGCCAGCTCAAGCGTGAGCGCTGCTGCCTGCTGCGGCCAGGGTATGCGCAACACCGCATCGCCATCCGTCCACGCCACCGTCGCACCATTGATCTGCTCGGGGTGGTAGAAGCCGCGCAGCTGTGCGATAAAATCATCGGGCGCGATCAAAGCGGCTGGTTCGGCGGCAGCAGGCTCCAGGCGGTACACCATGAAATCGAAGCTAAATTCCTGCGGTAGGCTAGGCTTCTGATCGCGCAACTGCTGAAACTCGGGCAGGCGCAGCGCCGCTGACCCGACCCGCACCGCCCGCAACCCCGGCAATTGCAGGCTGCCATTCGCCCCCAACACCAGGTATACCTGACGCCCCTGCGCTTGCCAGCGCCGCACATAGTCGCCCAGCTGCGCCGCGTACCGGCCAGGGTCGGTGCTGCGCACGACAAACGTGTCAAGACCATACGCATACTTCAGCGGCGTCGCCACTAGGTCGGGGGTGTCGCGCCCTTCGCCGCGAAACAGCAGCACATCACCCGGTGCAAATTGCCCAGCAATCGCAGCCAGCTGATCGAGCGCACCAGCATATTCTACATGCGGGTACAGCTGGCGATTGGTGAGCAAAAAGAACGCGACCTGCGCCAGCACTAAGGCACCAGCAAATACCAGCTGCACCCGCGCACGAAAGCGCGATGCTGGCTTGTGCGTTTGCGCCGCAGGAGGTTGCGCGGCATTCGCTGCACCAGCACTAACAAATGTGCTCTTCCACTGCGCAATGCTCACAATCAGGTAGGCCGCACAAAGGCTTAAGGCGGGGTAGGCCAGGGGAATGTAGCGCCGCAAAATATAGATATACGTTAAGTCGCTGGTGCCATAGCTCAGGCGCACAAAGAAGAACGTACTCACCAGGCTTGCCAGCAGAAACAACCACGAAGCGCGATTGAGCCCGCGCCACCACCACAGCGCCGCGCCGAGTAACGCCAGCAGCATTCCCAAGGGCGAAAGGTACCAGCCAACCCGCACCAGGTTAGCTTGCGCAATACCGATCTTCGCAGATTCGCCCGGGTTCGCAAACGAAAAGCTGGTCGCTTCGCGCGGGTTGCCCACGCGGGCAACAATATCATCGCGCTGTATCGGCAGCGCAGCAATGGTCGGCTGGTCGAGCGCAAGAGTCGAAGTGAGCACCCAGCCCAGCAGGCCGCGCGCATCATTCACGAGAAAGCTACGATTATGGCTATCTTTGCCCAGCAGCTGCAAGGAAGCGCCAGCTTGCACTTGGCTCAGTTCCGCGCCATTGGCGGGTGCTTCGCGCACACTCGCATCGGCCTGTGCAGTCGCATTCTGCACTGCTGCCGGGCGGCCGCGTAACCGTTGCGGCAACGCCGAAAGCGCATACGCTAGCGCATTTGGGTGCTCGGCTGCGGCAATGGGCGCACCAATATACCCTTGAAGCACCAGGCACTCCGCCGATGCGGGCTGGGCGATACAGCCAGGCAGCGCCGCTAGGGCGCGTCCAGTAAGAATTTGTGGACGAATGAAATAGCCATACAATCCCAGCGCCAATACCGCTAATGCCAAAGCAGCCAGCAGCCAATGCCGCCCGCGCAGCACCTGCCGCTCGAACCAGCGCTGCGGGCGGCCATCGCGGCGCAGCAGCACAAACGCGATAATCAGCACAACCAGCAGTGCAATTTCGGCAGGCAGGCGCCAGGTCTGTTTCAGCACACTTCGCGAGGTACCATAGAAGATTTCGCGCAGGGTTGGGTTGAGTAATGGGAGCGTCAATGTCGCAATAATTGCCGATTTATCCTGCAAGCGCGCAAACAAGGTGTCGATGACATAGGCCCGTGAGATCGTCACGATGTGGATGGACATATGGGCAAGCATCGCACTCAACCCCAACGCCAATGCCGATAGTGGGCGCGACCAGCGCCGCATTAGCGCTTGGTATGCAAGGTACGCCAGCAGTGGTAGCACAATTGGGAAGAAATCGATGCGCGCCATCGCCAGCTGCCCACCGGCCACACCCGCTAGCACACCAGCGAATGTGCGATAGTTCCCAGGCGCGAATGGCTGCTGTTGATTGGGACGCAATGAGGTGGGTTCGATGGGGAGGTGCATAGCAGCAAAAAAATACAGCGCCGCAAACGACAGAAACTGCGCGCAGGCTTCCGAGGTTGAGTAACGGCTGAACCACACTTGCGCGCCATTCAGCGCCAGAAATAGCGCGCCAAGCAGCCCAACCCAGCGCCCGGCCAGCCGCCGCCCCAGCATGCCCACGCTCCACACACCCAGCAACCCAAACATGCTGGTGGCAAGCAAGCCGCCACGTAATCCCAGCAAGCTCGCCAGCAAGCCTATCCACGCCGGGTAGAGGTGAAAGAACTGCGGCACAACACGACCCGAACTCAGCTCGCCATTATTAATCAGGAACCCGGCAAACCGCAGTCGCGTCGCGATATAGCGCTCTTTATCCTGAATACCGAGCAAATTGGTTCCGGCTTGCTCCGCCGCCGCGCGCAATAAAGGATCAGGTGACCGTTGATCTTCGGCAATCTGCTGAACGAGCGCATCGTGCTGTACAATGCCACCGGTACGTGCAATTGCAAAGCCGGTAGCAGCATACACCCCGGCATCGCGCGCGCCTAGTACCACCTCAAACGGTCGCGCCACCAGCAGCGCAAACAGCACAAGCACCGCCACAAACAATCCGGTAACACCATGCTGCGCCACCCAGGTTCGCACGGTACGCGGGCGAGCAATGGCGCCTGCTGCTGTGCGCGCTCGTTGCCAGCGCAACCCACCACGCCGCCAGGCAATAAATCCGCAAGCTAGACAAAACAGTATGAGCAGCAGCACATGCAGCCAGGCCGAAAAGATGCCTAGCTCAGCTAGCGTCAGTACCAGCCAACCATTGAGGAGCACACCAGCAGCGACACGCTCGAAGTGGCGTTCGAGCGCATCGGGCGGCTGCGCGGCACCGAGGAGGGCATAGCTGAAAAACAGGCCAGGCAGGTAGAGCAATGGGCACAGCACCAGGCTGGCAAACAAAGCAATCATAGAAACGACTTGTTCGGAGGAGCATCGATATGACAGATCGGCTGCTAGAACCGCACCGCCAACATACGATGCGATAGTGCAAAGCGACTACCATGCATCCATCACGCGGCGCGATTATAGCATACTGTTTACACTTGCGATCACCACGAGATCAGCTATAATAGCGGCGCTTTACCATAAATTTGAGGTCGTTTCGTGTCGCATATGTCAACACCGTCGGCAGACCAGGCCTACCCACCTGAATACTTCGCCGCCCAGATTCGCAAATCCGATGGCAAAATCGCCTGGCAGTACGGGCGCATTTTCGCCCTTGCGGGTGTACACGATGTGCGCGGGCTGCGGGTGGTTGATATTGGCTGTGGTGCCGGGCCAGGGCTACGCTACCTGGCGGCGCGTGGCGCAATTGTAGTAGGGCTTGATCACAGCCGCTACGCGCTCGAAACGGCGCTACAGCTCAGCCCTGCATCGAGTGTGGTATTGAACGACAGCGCACTCGGGCTACCGTGCCAGGATGGCAGTGCCGACCTGCTACTGCTCAGCGAGCTGGTTGAGCACATTAGCGGGGTTGGGCCGCTACTCGGCGAATGTTTCCGTATCCTACGCCCAGGTGGGCGCATTATCGTCACCACGCCAAACCTGTGGGATATTCGGCGCGCGCTGGCCCCAGTGACGGGGCGCGTATGGAGCGGCGATACCGACCCGACACATGTGAACCTTTACACCCCCACGCGCTTAGCCGCCGACCTGCGACAAGCCGGGTTTAGCGACATTTCCTGGCGCACCGGCGTCAAGCCAGCATACTGGCTTTCTTCGCGCCGGTTACGGCTGCGGCTGCCCTTACCCTACCCACCCCTGGTTGGCAATGGGCTGCTGGCGACAGGCATGCGCAGCACTTCATGAATGTTCTGATCGTCGGTCAGGGTGGCGTAACACGCGAATTTCGGCATTGGCCCGAGCGCGTACTGGCGCTGGCACTTGCACGCCGCGGCCATACAGTGTGGTCGATTGGCACCTTCGATCGTACCCGCACCGCACTCGCCACCCGCGACGAACAGATTGAGGGCGTCCAGGTGTACCGCGTGCGCTCAGCGTACTGGCCGAATGGCGAGCTTGCCCGCGCGCTGCGGCGCGGCCCCCGGCCCGATATTATTCACTTCATGCACCCGCGCAATGTTCTTGCGGCGCAAACAACGGCCTGGGCGCTTAAGCAGCGCATTCCTACGGTGTATACCTGGCTTGGCCCATTTCACGATCATTACCTGGCCCCCGATCGCGAGCGCCCATTCGAGGTTGCGCCTACCTACGAGCGGCTGATATTCAGCCGCCTTGCGCTGCTGCGGCGCTTACCAATCGAACGTGCCCCACGCGATCTGATCCGCAACTACCGTTTGCACTGGCCGTTGCGGATGGCGACCGCCCTGGCACCCTGTTCGGAATTCGAAGCAGGAATGATGCGCAAGCTCGGTATGCATCAGCCGCAAACCATGATCCCGCTCTGGATCGACGATCAATCAATTCGCACAACACCGCGCATACCACCACCACTGAGCCAACCACGGCCCTGGCTGCTGTTTGTTGGGCAAATCACGCCGCGCAAAGGGTATGATCTCGCGGTGCGGGCATTACCAACCATTCTGGCACAATACCCAACCGCAACACTGCTGGTTGTATCGGGGCTTAACCAGGCCCAGCGCAGCGAGTTGCTCCAACTAGCCGGGCAGCTTGGTGTCGAACGCCATATTGAAATACTGGGCTTTTTGCCTGATGCCGAGCTGGTAAACCTTTTTCGCGCCAGCGATACGCTGCTATTCCCCACGCGCTACGAAGGCTTCGGCTTACCATTGCTTGAAGCGATGGCCGCTGAGTGCCCAATCGTCACCACGGATATACCTGTCGTGCGCGAAATCGTCACCGACCAGCAGAATGGGCTGTTAGTAGCCCCCAACGATGCCGTCGCCCTGGCGAAAGCCACGCTCCAGCTGCTCGATACCCCAGCGCTTCGCCAAAAGCTTATTGCCGGTGGGCAAGCGACGTTGCGCACGCGCTTTGCCGAAGCTACTCTCGCGCCGCAGATCGAGCAATTCTATCGCGATGTCGTCGCGGGAGCGCCGCGGCATGGGTAAATCGGCCACGCCATCGACGCCCGGCTTACGCGGCCAGCTGGCCCAGGCTGTGGCGTGGAATACACTCTTTACCCCAATTAAGTTCTTCATTGATCTGATTGCGAACCTGATCAAAATCAATCTTCTCAGCAAGGCCGAGGTGGGCACGCTATCGCTATTCAGCTCGGCTACGAGCCTGGTGGGAATATGGATTGACTTTGGCATCGACCAGGCGCTGCCCAAATCTATTCCTGAAATCGAGCGTACCGGCGGGCAAGGTGCAGTACGGCGCTTTCTGAACCAGATCATCAAGCTCAAAATGGTTATCCTGGCGATTGCGCTGCTGGCAATTCCCTGGTGGGGCGGCCTGGTGATTAGCCATATGCGCGATGAGGTAGCCAAGCTTGTCACGCGCTATGGCAGCGAAGTCGCGCTGCTACAACATCAATTGCTCGATTATGGTTGGCTATTCCTGGGGGCGGTCGCGCTACTGCTGCTGCTTGGCTCACTCGACGATACGCTGAAGACCTACCTAATCAGCTTCTTCCGCCAGAAGGCATGGAATGTGATTGTGGCTATTGCCGCGCTGTTACTCCCAGTGCTCAGTGCAGCTGCGGTGCTTATGGGCTTGGGTGTGCTGGGTGTAATTGCAGCGATTATCATCACCACACTCGTAAGCGTGCTGATTACGTGGGGCAGTGTGCGGCGTGCAATGCGGAGCCTTCATGGGCAGCTGCCCGATGCGCCAATTCCAGCAGGCACATGGCAGCGCTTTGCGCCCTATGCAGGTATCTCATTTCTGCTTAGCGTCACCGACTTGCTTACCAGCCAGTATTTTGCAATTTACTGGCTACAGGGCGGCTTGCAGGAAATTGCCGTCTATTGGATTGCCTACAGCGTGATCAAACAGGTGCAAGGGTTTGTATATGCACCAATGGGCGGGCTGCAAGTGCCCTTGTTTACACAGGTGCGCGCCGAAGGAGATCTCCGGCTTGGCCGTGTCTTTAGCACTGTGGCCCGGCTTTTTCTGGTGCTGTTCGTCCCAGCAGGCATTCTGCTCAGCGTCTTTTTGCATAATCTTATTCTGATCCAATTCCCCGATTATGCGGCTGCCGTTCCCGCCGCGCTGGTGCTGATTCCCTTTATCTTCTTCGAGCCATTCGGTGGGCTGGGGCAAAACGTGCTGATGGTACATGAACAATACCGCTCAGTCGTCATCTCGCGCCTTGCCACATTCGTCAGTATTCCACTGCTGATCGTGTTGGGTGGTCTGGGCGCGCCTGGCATTGCCGCGGCGATGGGCACCGGGCGTATGCTTGCCGGACTCATTGTTTTGGTTCAAGCTATTCGCCTTTATCGGCTGCATTTCCCCTGGGGTTTCGCCGCAAAACTGGCGCTTGCTAGCACGATTGCGGCAACAGCGGCATTTGGACTGCTTGCCTGGGTCCAGATCCCATTCGGAACAACCAGTATTCCCGCCCGCTTGCTTTATCTTGCAATCAGCGCTATTGTAGGCTTGGCCGCACTCGGGCTGCTGCTTGTGAGCGCCCGCAGATTACGGCTACTCCAGGATGACGACCGTGCATTGCTGGCCGAAATACGCAATCCGCTGGCACGGCGGCTGGGCAAACTACTATGAGAGCTGAAACCGGGAACCAGCGCCCTGTTGCGCCACCGCCTGCTCGGTTGTATTCCGGGCCTGCGGCGAGATGGTTTGCACGTTGGGAAAAGGTTACCGAGCGGTTTGCAACACCCTTATTGTGGATTGCGATTATCGGCTACATCGTGGTGTTTGCGGTTGCTTCAAGCCTCAAGCTGGCCTGGTTTCGCCAGGGCTTCGATATGGCCGGCAATGAGCAAGTTATCTGGAATACACTCCACGGGCGCTTCTTCCAAACCTCGATATTCGCATTTATGCAGTACGATTTCGACGATGGCCCGGTACTGCTTGAGCTGCCACTCGCACTAGTGTATGGGCTACATCAATCGCCGTATACCCTGTTAGTGCTGCAAAGCATTGCCCTCGGCATCGCAGCCTGGCCGCTCTATTTGCTTGGGAGCGATCTGCTTGGGAGGCGCTGGCAAGGGCTGGCCCTCGCGCTGATCTACCTACTGCATCCCACCACGCAGCATATCAACATGTACGAGTTTCAGCTGCGCGCATTTATGATCCCCTTCGCACTAGGTGCCCTGTTGTTCCTGCGCCGCGCGCAGCTGCTACCCTATGTGCTTTGTCTGTTTCTCATGCTTTGTACCAAAACCGAGGCTGGCTTTACGCTGGTGATGTTTGGGGCGTATGCGCTCGTGCTGCGGCGGCCCTGGCCGTTTATAGCAATACCGCTTATAGCCGGGCCAGCCTGGGTCGCGGTCGCGCTCGGTATTATCGTGCCGCACTTCAGCCAGGGCAATTTCATTACCCAGATTTATAGCTATGGCGTGCTGGGCAATAGTATTGGCGATGTCATCTGGACGCTGCTCACCAACCCGCTGCTGCTACTGCAAACCATTGCAACACCACCTAAGCTCACCTTTGTGGCGCAGCTTTTGGGCCTGCAAGCATTTCTGGCGCTCATCAGCCCAATCGCATTCCTGGGACTACCGATTCTATTAATGAATATCATCGCCCCCAATCCCGTGCAATTTAGCCTGAATTACCAATACCCCGCGCTGATCTACCCCTTCCTCATCGTGGCCGCTGCCGATGGCCTGCGACGGCTGGCAGGATGGCTCGGGCGCACATGGCTCCAACCCGCCGGCATGCTGGCGCTGCTGGCGATTGCAGTGGTAACGTGCCTGGGGATGAATAATGCCCTGCTGAGCCTGGCGCGGAATCACGAGCCTGCCGGGCGCGTCGCAGATGCCAATGCGATGCTCACACTCGTCCCATCGGATGCGGCACTAGCGGCGAGCAGCTTCTTAGCACCGCACCTGGCTCAGCGCGAACAGCTTTACTTTTTCCCGGGAAATGGCTCGTATCCGCGTAGTTATGTTGAGCAGCGTGCTGAATATCTGGTTGCCGACCGTCGTCCACCTTCGGGGAATAAAGAAGAGCGCGCACTGCTCGATGCGTATTTGCACAGCGCTACCTGGCAATTGCTAGCTGAGCGTGGTGATTTTGTGCTACTCAAGCGCCAGCGCTAGGGAATGCGGTAGTACCCTATGAAAACACGTTTCAACAATGCTGCCCGCGTTGAAAGGCTAGCGCTCATCCTGGTCGGTATCGGCTTGCTAGCGCGATTAGCATTTGCCAGCCTACCGCTGAGCACATTGCTAACCTTGTTGGAAGACGATGCCTGGATGGTAACGGCAATTGCCCGCCACTGGGCTTTGGGGTATGGCATCACTGCCGATGGGCTAAACCCAACCAACGGCTTTCACCCACTCTACCCCCTAACGCTTGGCGCGATCCCATACCTATTCGCCCCGAACAACCTCGATTTTGGGTTTCGGGCGAATTTAATCATGTGCGCATTGTTGAGCACATTAGCGCTCGTTCCCTTTTATGCCATAGCACGCATCGTTGCGAACCAGCCAGCAGCATTAGCCGGGCTGGCGATTATGGCCCTTAATCCCTTACTAATCCGTGTCAGCGTTAATGCAATGGAAACATCACTTGCATTACTGCTGCTACTAACACTCTGGTGGTATGCGCTGGCGCATCCGCCTACTACGCTACGGGCTGCAGCTTTGCTCGGCGTACTGGCGGCATGTGCAATTCTTGCCCGCCTCGATAGTATGATCGCCGCAGGGATGCTGGGCTTAATTATGCTTTGGAATGAGCTGCGCAAGCGGAAACTTCCAGCTCTCAGTGTGATCTACGGCTCCACGATTGGGTTATTGCTGCTGCCTTATTTTGTGCGCAATGTTGTTCAGTTTGGGGCTATTTCGCCTAGCAGCGGGCGCGCACTGGCCTACCTGCATAGCTACCGCGAGTCGTTTGCGTTTAGCAGCGGCCTGCAGTTGGTGGCAACGCAGCCGGGAATCGACCTGCACTGGGCACCGCCATGGCTGTGGCTTCTTGCGTTAGCCGCTCTGGTCGTCATCGTCTGGCAGTTGCCTGGGCGCTCGCGTCCGCTGCTCGCACCGCTTATACTCTACGCATTGGCATTGACCTTTTATTATGCCTATTTACAACAACAAGGGCTGCCGCGCTACTATGTCGGGGTAAGTGCTGTGCTCGTGTTGGTTATCTGCGCAGGCGCTACCAGGCTCACAGCACAGGCAAACAGGGTACAACTGGCGGCGCTCATCGGCATGACAGGAGCCATCGTTGGGATGAATTGTATCGCATTCATACGCGAAACCAGGCAAATTCAATCGGCGGCAACCCTGGCTCAACCCGCAATGTATCGGGCAGCCCAGTGGATCGCAACAAACCTACCTGCTGAGGCACGGCTCGCCTCGTCAAATTCGGGTATCTTCCAGTATTATAGCGGCCATGCCGTGCTAAATTTCGATGGTAAGCTCAATGCCGAAATCATTCCTGTGCAGGAACGCCGCGAGCTTGATCGCTATCTGCGCGCAAAAGGTGTCGCGTATATCGTCGATCTACCCAGCGTTGCCGAATATATTGAGTTTTATAGCGAAAACCTGAGCGTCGCAAAACCACATCCCGAAATCTCATCTGTACAAAAGCTGCTTATCTACGCCCGGCTCATTGCCCACAAAGTGGGGCTTGGCCCCGAAGTTGTACTCGACGAGCGTAAGCCCGAGCGCGTAATACAGCCATTTAGTGCGGTTACGCGCATTGTGCAGCAGTTTCCGTTACCAAATGATCCTACGCGTACTGTAACACTCTACCAGCTCAATGCAGCGTTTGGGCAACCTTAAGCCATAGCTTGGGTAGATTGAACAACAAAAATCTGGTAGCACAAGCTTACGCCACCCGTGTAAGGAACCAAGATAGAAACCCAAACCATGCGTTTACTCTACGCCATCCCGCGCTATGGGCAACAATTCATCAGTAATGAAACGCACGGCGAAATTGTGCGTGAGCTGCGCACGCTCGGTGTCGATGTAGATGTGCTGAGCTTTACTACACGGGCTGGTGCAAGCGGGCCGGGGGGCTGGGGGCCAGGCTTCCAATCCGAGCGGGTATATCGGCATGTGCAAGGGCACAGTATAGCAGAGCGCATTCTTGCACCAGCGGCGCGGCAGGCGCTGCACTACGAGTTCTTCTTTTCGATGCTGGCCGGGTATCGAACCCTGGTGCAGCCCGGCGCTTACAACTTGGTGCATATCGAAGGCGCTTTCCCGCTTGCGGCAGCAGCGGCCCTCACCCGGCGCACCCATACGCCCTATGTCGTCACGACAACTGGCGGTGATTTATTCCGGCTGCCGGGCCAGAGCTACGGTTATGCCCAATATTGGTTACCACGCCAGCTCATTCAGCTGGGTTTACGCAATGCCAGCTGGGTACGAGCGAATTCGACGCTTAGTGCGCGGCTGGCTGCTGGGTATGGTGCTAATCTCGCGCGCACGACAGTACTTCCGGTGAGCATTGCCGATATTTCGTTCCCATCGGGTGAGCAGCCACTCGATGTGTATCGCGCGCAGTGCCGCACTCAACTGGCACAAACATATAGCTGGGGGCCTGAACCGCTGATTGTATGCGTCGGTCGATTGATTGCACTGAAAGCGCCCGAGCTATTGATTGAGGCGCTGCCGCGCATTCGGGAACTTTTTGGCCCGGTACGCGTCTGTATCGTAGGCCCGAGTCGGCCAGATCCTGAGCGTGGCGATTACCTGACATTCTTACAGCAGCGCGCTACCGACCTAGGAGTCGCAGATCAGTGTACCTTCCCAGGCTACATACCACTCGCCCAAATTCGTGATTTTGTAGCAGCTGCGGATCTGTTAGCCGTGCCATCGCGGATTGAGGGCTTGAACCGCGTTGTCATCGAGGCGGGGGCAGTGGGAACACCAGCAGTTGTGAGCGATGGAGCTGGTGCCGCCGAGTTGGTAACACAGTACAACAGCGGGCTCGTCACTCCCGCAGGAGATGTAGCGGCGCTAGCCGACGCAATTGCGGCTATACTCCACCATCCCGATATGTATGCACAATATAGCGCTCAGGCGCTCGCGCTCGCCCACGATCATTCAGCCACATCAATAGCCAAGCGGCTGGTCAGAATTTATGAGCAGGTGTTACGTCAATAAATCTCATCAGATTTTTACCATAATGTCAGGTAAAAGTAACCTGCCACATGCTATAATCCGGTACTCGATTTTACCTACACTTACATTTCGCAAAAAGACCGTTATCTTGTTCATAATAGGTCTCAGCGACATTTTCTGGTTACGTTAACACGTTGTTATTATACAGCTGTGAGAAGTCACCTGTTATCAACTAATTTACGCAGAATACTTGACACACCTGTCGCAAATAAGTCTGCCTATCTTCACAATTGACGAACATACTTGACTGTGTTATAACCCCGCCGGGCTTACTATAAAGTTGAAAGTGTAAGCATATTGCTCTGGCTATACGCCTGATCTAATTACATGCATATTTTACATATGCACCGAAGACAAGGAGACGAGTCGTATGGAAAAGCGTAAAATCCTCCTCCCGATTATACTTGCAGGCGTACTTGCGCTAGGGTTAGCAGGTATATTTATGTTCCGGGCAACCGCGCAAGATCGCCCGCTAAGCAACGGGCCACTACCTACCCCAGAACCGCAACCCACCATCGTTCCAGTACCAACCGCCGTCCCACCGGTTGCACCAACTCCAGCGGCGGTTCCGCAAAATGGCTCGCTGCCGGGCACTATCGAGCGCTTTGATGCACCAGTGCCAAGTTGGGCACCGGTGAATGACACCAAAATGGCAGATAAGCAAGGGCAGTGGGCAATTAAGGATGGCAAGCTTCAGGCCGTAGCCGCCGAATCCGAATCATTCGAAGAGAGCATCTACCTCTCCCCAGTTGATACGACTGGCCACACTAAACTTTCGGTACAGGCATATCCCACTGGCAATCAAACCATCGGGCTTGTGTTCCGCGCTTCAGATCAGGGCTACTATGTATTTAACATTTTCCGCGCTGATGATACGGGCAAAGCGCTGAATGTATTGCGGCGCTACGATGCAACCAGCGGGATAGCTACAGAATTGGCAAGAAATGAGCAGGGCGTAGGTTATACGCTTAATGCCTGGCAAACATTATCGGTCGAAGTGAATAACGACCTGATTACGTGCTACTTCGAAGGGCAGAAAATCTTCGAAGTGCAGGATAAAACCTTTGCGAACGGGAAAGCTGGTGTGGATGTGCTGGCGCTAGGTGATGTTCAGTTCGATAACTTTACCGTCGTACATCCTTAGTCCTACCTAGCTCATGTGTTTAAGGCCACGAACGCTACTGTATTGTTGATGAGGGCGAGCAACTCAATCAACACTCGAACGCATATGAACCAGGAGGTTTTGTACCGTTATGTTTGCTAAACCACTGCGGCAGTACTATTCTGCCTTTCTGCTCAGTATACTGGTATTAAGTAGCATCATGATCGCGCAAGCGCCGCTCGCCCATGCCGGGGGTGGGTGGTCTGGCGCCCAACGACTAACCAGCAGTCAAAGCGTCTACCCCGATATCGTTATCGATTCACAGGGCGTACAGCATATCGTTTACACCGAATCCGATTTTGTATCACGTTACATCGTTCGCTATATTAATAATCGCAGCGGTCAATGGAGCGACCCAGTAACATTATCGCCCAGTGGATTTAGAGCCGAGCTGCCGCGCCTGAGTACGATAACCATTCAAGGTCGCGTGTACCTTGCGCTGGTCTACAAGGCTCGGCTCGGCAATAATGCCAACTCGCGCATTTATTATCAGCTCTCGACCGATGGTGGTGTAACATGGGGTTCGCCAGAGCAGATCACCTCATCAACCAGCTTCGAGCCAGCCGTTGTACTCGACCCAAGCGGCCAGCCACATGTGGCCTTTTCGCAAGGCCCGGGCGATACGCTTAACTTAGCCTATATTACCAAGGTGAATGGCACCTGGACATCGCCTGTAACCATTAGCAGTAATTCTACGTCGTTCAATCGCGATACCACAATTGGCTACACCATTGCCAATGGACAGCTAACCCTGCATGTCATCTATATGGGCCGTATTGGTACGGACGAAAACGGTAAGCAAATTTACTATACCCGCAAAATTGGCAGTGGTGGTTGGTCGGCCCCCGTCCAGCGCCAGTCGATAGGGGGCGGCGGCTATCCAAAGCTTGTCACCGACCATTCCAGTAGTATTTATGGCGCCTGGCAGATGGGGCGAGCCGACGTTGGAGCATATGGTGTAGAAATCTACACCGAACAATCGGCGGATAATGGCACGACCTGGACCAGTGCCCGCGCAGTCGGCTCGCTCAACAAATATATTGCCCAAACACCGGCAATTGCCCGCACACCGGGTGGTGCGCTGGCGGTTGCCTGGGAAGATGGTACCAGCAGTAGCGATGATACGCGAGATATTGAAGCGCGTGTTTCAACCGACAATGGCGCAACTTGGTCGGGCGTGCAGAACGTCTCGCCAGCGGACGGATTGAGCCGCAATCCAGCGATGGACGGTGACAGTGCTGGGTTCAAGCTGGTGTGGCACGATGTACGAACTACTAAGTATCAAATTTACTACAGCACCTACAGCGTTGGCCCATCGGCGCCAACCGCGCAGCCGGTGATCAATACCCCAACCACCAAAGGCCCAAGCGTCTCTGTCTCGTTCACGAATGTGGGCGGCGGCGCAAACCAGATTCGCTGGAAGTGGGGTGCAGCACCAACCGATACCGCCAACGACTCGAACGGCTGGCAAACGTTCACCAACCCCACGAGTATTGCGTTACCCACAGTTACATCAACCGGTAGCTGCCAAAATCTCGTGCTCTACACTCAGGTACGCAATGCTTCAGTCGTGCAGAATGGCGCATCAAGTGTTTCGGTGAAGTACGATGGCGCGGCACAGGCGAATGTAATCGTCAGCAACCCATACCTTAATGGGCTGCCTGCCACATTCACGCAGCGCGTGCAGGATACCTACAACACCGCTACCGATGGCGCGTACAATGGTAACCCGAACTATACTCGCGTGCCACAATTCTACCTCGCGATCAATAACAATAATGATTGCAGTGGGCTAACATCGTTCCTGATTCCCTCAACGAATACGAGTGGCTCGCTCACGACTGGCAGCTATGTGAAGATCATTAGCATGCCACAGGGTAGCTTCCCGAACCCAGGCACCAAGGTACGCATCGACGTTGTGGTATCGGATGGTATTGGCAATATCACCTCGTACCCGAAAGACATTATCTACGACCCGGCGAACACCGCTCAATCGGGGACGCCCAACACCGACGGCCTGCCGACGTACAAGGGTGGCAGCGCCACGGTGAGCACCGATAACAGTATCCTCCGTACTCTAACATTCCAGAATGTGAGTGTGAATGATACCGTCTACGGTCAGTTCGAGAACTTGCCAGCAGGGAGCCAATTCTGGGGCGTGTGGATTGCGAACTCGACAACCCCGGTCAATAACCCGAACTCGTCGGGCTTGCAGTGGTTCCCGGTCGAAGTGCGCAACCCCAGCTCGAATTTCACGGTGAGCTGGAACCTGTTTAACGGCATTGCCCCTGCCAACCGCAAGCCTGGCACCTACTATATCTACATCAAGTTCCTTGATGGTGCCGGTAACGCAACGGTTGGTACTGTGCCCGTGGTTCAGGCAACACTGGCGCAGGGCTATAAAGTACCTACGTTGTACCTGCCTCACGTTCGCAAATAGTTCCAGAATACAGGCCATCTGTTGCAGGAGAGACGTTGCAGGGCAGCGTCTCTCCCGCTTTGTTGAGTTACTTCTATGCGCATCGCCTATATCGCCTACCCCACTAGCCTCACCCTACGCTCGGCTAATGCGATTCAAACCTATACCACACTACGCGAGCTACGCAGGCTGGCACCCAATACGCTGGCAATCATCCCGCGCTGGCTGCGTGAGCCTTCACGGTTCGCCGAGCTTGGGGCGGTACACCTGCCGCGCCCGGCGATTGGCAAGCTCTCGCGGCTGTATCGCTCGACGCTGTGGTACTACACCGAACGCTCGGTATTTGCGGCCATGGCTGCGCTGGTCATCGCAGGCGAGTGCCTGCGCGGTCGGCCAGTCCAGGCCGTGTATGTTCGCGAGGTGCTGTGCGCCGGTTGGTGGGCTACCGTATGGGGGCCGCTGCTCGACATCCCAGTCGTGTACGAGGCGCACGACCTGGAAAGCTGGAATCCTTCGCGGGCGAAGGAGCGCTGGGCACAACCGCTGCTGCACCTGCTCGATCGTGCCGCGCTGACGCGCAGCCAGGCGGTCGTGTCGCTCACCGACGATTTTCGCCAGCTGCTGGCGCGCATGGGCTGGCGCGACCCGGCGGAGGTGACAGTAATCGCCGATGCGTTTGACGACCGGCAGATTGCGCCCGGCGATCGCGTCGCTGCCCGCCAGCTGTTAGCACTACCCGCTGATGCCCCGCTAATTGTGTACAGCGGCATGACCTTCGCCTACCGCAAGCTCGATATGTTACAGCAAGCATTCGCCAGCCTGCAGGCACAATTCCCCAATGCCCGGCTCGCACTGGTTGGCGGGCGGCCAGCCGAGATTGAACAGCTGCGGGCACAGGCTGCCGCGCTCGGCATCACCAACGTCGTCACCTACACCGGCCAGATCGACCAGGCACAGATTGTGCCTTACCTACACGCTGCCGATCTGCTGGTCATTCCCGATACCGTGACCGACATCACCGCCTCGCCGCTTAAGCTCTTTGAGTACATGGCGGCTGGCCGCGCCGTCATCCTGCCCGATATTCCCGCGCTCAGGGAAGTGCTGCCATCCGCGGCTGGCTACTACTTCCGGCGCGGCGATGCCACCGCCCTGGCTGCTGCCCTCGCCGCTGCCCTCGCCGACCCGAACCGTGCCGAACGCGCCGAACGCGGACTGGCGCTAGTAGCGCCGCATACCTACACCGCGCGCGCCGAGCGCATTCTGGCGCTGGCGGCAACGGTCGCACAGAAGTATGGTAGTATTAGCGCCTGAAAGCCCGGCGGTGCGTTTCAGGTTGTAATTTGAAAACGGCATACGCACCATTCAACATGTAAGTTGTTATGACCACACACGATATTGTTGCTAACTATGGCCGTACCATGCCCCCGGATGGCAAACCGGCCTATTTTCGTTTACACCGCTTTCGTTTTCAGAAGCTACTGGCGGCACTGCCGCCGCCGACCGCGCGCGTGCTTGAGGTTGGCACCACTCCCGGTCAGTTCACCGAAATTCTGCGCCGGGCGGGCTACGACGTTGCCGGAGTCGACTTATTCCCCGAGCAGCGCGCCGCGCTCTGGCAGCGCCTGGGCGTCGAGGTGCGCTTCTGCAATATCGACGAGCAGCCCCTGCCCTATGGCGATGCCGAGTTCGACGCGGTGGTGTTTTCCGAAGTGATTGAGCACCTGGTATCCGCGCCGCTGCCCGCCCTACGCGAAATGGCGCGGGTATTGCGCCCCGGCGGGCGGCTGATTATCACCACGCCGAACCAGCACTACATCAAAAGCCGCCTGAAGACGCTGTTCGACGTGCTGCTCGGGCGTCCATTCGAGTCGTTCGCTGAATTCGAGCGCGCGATGCGCCTGGCCGGGCCACAGCGCTACTATAACCACAGCCGCCTGTATACGCTCGAAGAACTGCGCTGGCTGGTGGAACAGAGCGGGCTGCAGGTTGCGTTCGCGCGGCCAGCTAACGCCTGGGAACAAGTGGGCGTGGAGCCGCTACGGGCGCTGCGCCACCCGCTGCGCGTTGGCGTGAAAGCCGGGCTGTGGCTGCTCACCAGCGCCTTCCCACAATGGCGCTCAATGTTGCTGGTAATTGGACAAAAAACACCAGTCGCCAATCAATGAGCGACAATACCTTGCCTGCGCTCGAACCTCGCACGCTGATACCGCAGCGGCTGCGCGCCTGGCTCGCCCAGCGCGATCGCGGGATGCTGGTGATTCTGGCCCTCTTTATCCTGCTGCTGCCCATCAGCCTGCCCCGCATCTACGCCACCGACGAAGTGCAATACTACGCCTACTTGCGCTCAATCTACTTCGACGGCGACCTCGATTTTCGCAATGAGTATGAGCATTTCGCGCAGCTCGGCGAACAGCAAAACCCACCCGATCCCGCCGTGCGCAATGCCCTGCTCCGCACCGACGCACTGAACCCGAACCCACGCACTGGCAAGCTGCGCAATGTCGCCCCGATCGGCTCGGCCATCCTCTGGTCGCCCGGCTTTGTGCTGGCAGATGGCGTGGTGCTCGTGGCACGCACCCTGGGGAGCACCGTAGCCCGCGATGGCTATTCGCGCCCATATATCTGGGCAGTGTGCTTGATGTCAGCGCTGTATGCCCTGGGCGGGCTGCTGCTTAGCTACCGCCTGGCGCGGCGCTACACCGGCATGTTCGCCGCCACGCTGGCAACCATTGGCATCTGGCTCGCCAGCCCGCTGCTGATGTACACCTACATTCTCATGCCCTGGTCGCACCCGGCGGGCTTCTTCCTGTTTGCGCTGGTGCTCACGCTCTGGATGCGTATTCGCGACGCACAGCGCACCGGCACGCCCACGCCGCGCAGCTGGGCCGCGCTGGGCCTGGCCGCTGGCCTCATGACCATCACCCGCGAGCAGCTTGGGTTGCTCCTGCTCATCCCGGCGCTCGACGGCCTGGTGAATTATGTCAAATATATAAGGCAGCGCGATTGGCCGCGCGCGGGTGCGCTCGTCACGCGCCACGCTATGTTTATTGCGGTATTTGTCTTGGCGCTGGTGCCCCAGTTGCTCACCTACCAGATACTCAACGGCCAGCCCACGCCTTCCGCGACGGTGGGCGGCAAGCTGGTGTGGTGCAGCCCGCACTTCATCGACACGCTGATCGATTTCGACCCGCGCCCAAGCCCGTTCTGCCCGATCGCCAACGATATTTCGGCCAACTTCCCGCCATTTGCCCACGGCGCGCTGCTGTGGAGTCCCATCCTGGTGCCTGCGCTCCTGGGCCTCTTTGCCCTGGCCCGCCGCGACCGCTGGCTAGCGCTGTTGCTGCTGCTTGGGTTTGTCGGCCAAACCTACATCAATGGCGCGTTTGGCACCACCTGGCACCTGACGCGCTCGTTTGGCTTTCGCCGCCTAATTGAGTGTACGCCGATCTTCGTGCTGGGGCTGGCTGCGCTGATTGAGTGGTGGGGAACTCGCGGGCGGCGCGCGCTCCCGCTGGCGCTGGTGGCATTCCTGATCTACTGGAACATCGGCCTGATCGCGCAATGGACGTTTGTGCGCCCCGAGCTGCGCAACGGCCTGATCTGGGATGGCATGCTGCGCGCGCAGTTTATCGAGGTACCTGGCAGGGTCGCAGGCAAGCTCGACGATGTCCTCTTTCACCGCTGTAAGCTAGCCAGCAACAAAACCTGCTAACTCAGGGGCAGCCTTGACCTATTTCGGTGCCTTAAAATGTGCCTTACACTAAGTCTTTATCTGGCTCGATATCATCCAGGCGTAATGCTGTCCTGGGTATTCCAAAGACATCAGCTTGATGCTGCATTGTGGCAATTACATCATGCATAGCCATAAGATAACCCAAATGATACGCTCGGTCTAGCTCGGTTTCCTGAGCATACATCTCTACTTTGGCCTCAACAGCCTGCTCTTTGAAAGGCATAAAGCTACTCGCCGCGCATCACCACCCGCCCGTGCTCTAAGCGCTCAACCTGCGCCAGCGTGGCGATGGGAATGCTAAGATCGGCCAGCGCGGCCCGGCCATGCTGAAACAGCTTCTCGACAATAAACCCGGCTACCACCATCGTTGCCCCAGCATCGGCCACAATTTCGGCCAGCGCTAGCGCCGTGCGCCCATTCGCCAGGAAATCGTCGACCAGTGCCACACGCATCCCAGCCTGCAGGTAACGCCCCGAAATCGCTAGCTTGGTTTCGCCGCCCTTGGTTGGCGAAGGAACGATCCGCGAGAGCGCCGGAGTTTCTACTACCGGGGCATATTTTTTCGCATACACCAGCGGCACGTTCAGCGCAATAGACACGGCCAGTGCCGGGGCAATACCGCTCGCCTCGGCGGTGAGCACCAGCGTTGGCGCAAATGGCTGGATGCGCTCGGCCAATGCCTGCCCCATTGCCAGCATAAAAGCTGGCTCGATGCGGTGATTCAGGAAATGATCAATCTTCAAAATACGGTCGTTGACTACCGTCGCTTCGGCCACAATGCGTTGAACCAGTGGGGCAAACGGCGCGTCGAGTGATATTGCTGAACGAGATTCCATGTGTTTTCATCCAATCGCTATTTTTTCGTACACAGTAAGAAATTGAAGGCACCGATCCTGCAATGCAATTTAGGGTGTCGCGTATGATAGCCAACAAACTACGTCTTTACAAGCCGTAAATTTCGGCAAGATTTAACATAGCCCTCACGTGTTGCTCACATTCAGCCATTATACTTACAGCACAACAGCGACAGCAACAAAAAGCACGCTTCATAGCTGAAAGGAAAAGAGAATGATTGATTACGCAACGGGGCGTATGCAATGGTTGCGTACACAGCTGGAAGAAGGATGGCGGTTGGAAGGCCCGGTGATTGAGCGTGCTGTATATTTAGGCCCGCACGATCGAGTGAGTGCGTTTGAGTTTATGCTGCGGCACGAGCGCGGCTGCCAGGTACTGGCGATTAACGATTGCCCCGAGGTACGGAACTTTTTGGACGAGCGCCACCTCGATTGTATTGCGATTTAGCGACAACACGCGCAACCCAAGCTTAGGCTAGCACGGGTTCAAGCAGCGAGGCAAAACGCACATTGGGGTGGTGGCGATAGTAGGTTACTTGCTGTGCAACCCCAGCATCGAGTGGACATTCGCGCATCGCCTGAAGAATCTGCTCAGTGGCACGCCGCTGGCAAGCAGCGATCTGTTCGGGGGCGGCTCCATCGCAGCGCAAGCGCCGCAGCTCGGATTCCCACGGCACACTACACATGCCATGTGCTACCACGCCAATCATATCAGGCAGTACCATACTATGGCGCAGCCAGTTCAAGCCCAGGCAGAACGTAACCACTGGCCCAAGCGCGCGCTCAACCGCTAGCTTCAATAGCTCGGCCTCGCGCCCCACGCCCTGCACAAACAGCGGCAGTTCGCCCAGATCTACCGCGTCGGCATAGCAATGCCGTACCTGTAGTAGCTCAGCCAGAACATTGGCGAGCGGTACCGATTGGCGATCGAGCGCAACCACACTGGTGAATTGCCAGCCGAACTCGGCCATAACGGCGAGGAGGCGCTGCAAGGTCGCTCCAATATCGGGGTAGGTAAAAAAGTAATCTTGAAATTCGTCAATGTGCAGGCCATCGTCCTGTGCTGAACCAAGATAGATCACACCCTGTTCAGCATACAGGCGATCTTTGGCCCCGCCGAGCGCATCAAATTCGCGGTAGCGGTCGATTGCGTGAATCAGCTCAATGACCTGCGCCTGCGAACACGGATCGCTCGCTACCTGCAATGCCTGGCCAAATGCCTCAAGCGCAGCATCATACGCGCCGAGCCGCAAATGGCAGCTACCAATCAGGTTATGCACTTCCCAATCATCGGGGAATTGCTGAAGCGGCAGGCGCAATTGCGGCAGTGCCGCCGCATACTGCCCTTTAAGAAAGGCTATCTGCCCAAGCTCGAACGAGCTGGCAGCATCGCCGGGCTGAAGCGCCAGGCAGCGCTCGAATTCAGTCTGAGCATCATCGTAACGCCCCAGCTCAAGCAACACACAGCCAAGATTAAAATACGAGAGGAAATCGCCATCGAGCGAGGCGACAACGCGAAATTCTTCTGCGGCTTTTGCCAGCAACCCACGGCGCTGATAATAGCTGCCGAGGGCATCGTGGGCTTCGCGTAGATGCGGGTCGCGGGCAATCGCACGCCGATATTCTTCTACCGCTTCACTGACACGATGAGCACGTTCAAGATGCAGCCCGCGCTGAAAATGAATAAGCGCCTCTTCTCGTTGATACTCATCGAGCATGATCACGGCTCCAAGAGCGCGGGGATTTCGTGCAACAGCACTCTAGCGCCATCACCGGGCGATACAACTATTTCGGCATAGAACAACCGATATCCGCACTATCAGCTGTCGCTGTATTATAGCACATGCACACCGGCGCTCGCCAAAACTGCGCGTTGTGCCGCCAACAATTGTGCAATACCGCCTTCCACCATATCGAGCAGGGCGGTGAGTTCGGCACGCGAAATAGCCCGGCCTTCAGCCGTACATTGCACTTCAACCATGCCGCCAGCGCTTGTCTGCACAACATTGCAATCTAACTCGGCGGTGCTATCCTCACTGTAATCCAGATCGAGCAAGGCCACCCCACCAACATAGCCAGCACTCAGCGCCGCTACTTGCGTTACAAGCGGGTTAGTCTCCAGGCTACCGCGCGCGCCGAGCCGGTGAAGTGCCAGTGCCAACGCAACATAGCCGCCTGTAATCGAAGCAGTGCGCGTGCCGCCATCGGCCTGGAGCACATCACAATCAATCGTAATCGTGCGCTCGCCCAGCAGCTGCAAATCGACTGCCGCGCGCAATGCCCGACCAATCAGCCGCTGAATTTCCTGGGTTCGCCCGCTCGCACCATTCCGTTCACGGCGTGTGCGGGTGCTAGTGGCGCGCGGTAGCATCGCATATTCACCCGTAACCCAGCCCTGCTGCTTACCGCGCAACCACCCAGGCACGCTTTCTTCAACACTGGCCGCACATAACACGCGTGTGCCGCCCATTTCAATCAGCGCCGCCCCCTCAGCATAACCAAATGTATCAAGCGTAATGGTAAGCGGGCGCAGTTCAAGCGGCGCGCGCCCATCATTCCGAAGCATACTCACTCCTTCACTTACATCGGCACCTACGTTGCGCTATTGCTTGCCAGCGCGCTGGTATTCGCCTATAACAAGCGGTACCCGTGCGGGATTATAGAGACATGCCTATCCGCCGTCAACCAGCGCTACGGTGTCAGCTATGCCTCAGGCGACGAACCAAGAACCCCATGCTATAATGTCCATAAAATCGTTACACAGTGCGTCATTTCTGCCCTGGCAGCACCGTGCCCGAAATGCCAGGCCACCAAAGGCGGTGGCACGTAGTTTGCGATGACGCTGATGACCATAGTATAAGACGAGGTGTGCTGTGCCCCAATGGAGTGATTTTGGCAATATTTTTTCTACGCTACGCGAAATTGATGTAAGTGCCATTCGCGATGAAGCTGAGCGACCTGTCGTCATTAGCTGTATCGGCCACAATAGCGCCCTGGATGCGATCGATCGGCTGCTGCACCAAGGGCACCAGCGCTACAACCCTGAAGGGCCTGATCCATTAGAGCTTGTGCCATTAGCGCGTGCCACCGAGCGGGCTGCGAGCCTGCAATCGGTTGATCTGCTGATTTTGGCAGTTGATACGCGCACGCCATTATCACAGGCGGAAGTAGCCTCATTTAACCGTATCGATGCGCTGAATGTGCCTTTTATCGTTGCGTTACTGTATGGCGAGCAGTTCCCTGCTGGCGATGCCCTGATCTCGCCAACGTTGCGCAGCCGCTCAGTCGCAATCCTCGACCCCCAGGCGCTCGATGCAGCCGACCGGCTGGCAACGGCGATACTGGCACGTTTGCCCAGTGAACTCCATATGGCGAGCGCCCGCCATTTGCCCGGTCTGCGCGCCATTTACGCACGCGACTTGATTGGGAGTGTTTCGTTCACCAATGCGACCTACTCGTTAGCTTCGGGGCTACCCGAACAAATTCCGCTGATAAATGTGCCCTTTGCTGCGGCCGATATTTTGGTGCTCACGAAAAATCAAGCGTTGCTGGTATACAGGCTCGCCCTGGCGTATGGTGCCGCGCCCGATTTCCAGGCGCGGATCCGCGAGGTGTTGCCGGTAGTTGGCGGCGCATTCCTCTGGCGGCAAGCCGCCCGCAGCCTGATTGGGCTGATACCTGTATGGGGGTTATTACCAAAAGTAGCGGTCGCTTACGCTGGCACGTATACCACCGGGGTAGCAGCCTGGCGCTGGTACGAAAGCGGCGATCTCGTATCCACCGATCAGCTTAAGCGTATTTCGCGCGAGGCGATACAGATTGGCCGCAAACGCGCTGCCGAACTAATTGACCGTGCCCGCGCCAGCCGCACTGCTCTTACAACCAATGACAACGCAACTGGCGTGGTTGGCCGCCTGAAACGCCTCAACCCGTTCCGGCGTAAATCCCGCGAGCTGCCCCCGCTGTAATCACGCATACCTGCGATAGCGCGCTCGGCCAAGCTGGGCGCGCCAACCACTTCTCATACGATGGCTGGTCGGGCAACTGCCAGCCACATACAACACGCCCCAACCCAGGCACACGCTAAAGCAACATAGCAACGAAACGCTTCATCCACCAAGGAGGATTTGTGGAACGTTTTATCATCGAAGGCGGGCGGCAACTTAGCGGCACGATTACACCTTCTGGCAATAAAAATGCCGCGCTCCCGCTTCTCGCTGCAACCCTGCTGACCGACCAGCAAGTCATATTGCATAACATCCCGCGTATTGGCGATGTACGCACCAAACTCACCCTCTTACAGCAGCTCGGCATCGAAATTGAGCCGCGCGGCGACAACAGCTGGGTGCTCACCGCAGCAACCCTTAGTGATAATGATCCCGATGCGGCCCTTGCGCGGAAGATCCGAACTTCGATCTTGCTCGCAGGCCCCCTGCTCGCCCGGCGCGGCGCGGTACGGCTGCCCAGGCCCGGCGGCGACATGATCGGTCGGCGGCGACTCGACACGCACTTTCTGGCCTTGCGCGGGCTGGGCGCTTCGATTGAAGTAACTCCCACCGAATACGTTCTGCGCGCCGACCGCCTGCGCGGCACCGACTTATTCCTCGACGAAATGAGCGTCACCGCCACCGAACAGGCGATACTCGGGGCAGTGCTCGCCGAAGGCGAAACCACCATCAGTAATGCCGCATCCGAGCCGCACATTCAAGATCTCTGCCATTTCTTAAACCAGCTCGGTGCGCAGATCGAAGGCATTGGCACCAACATGCTCACGATTCGCGGCGTGAACAGCCTGCACGGCGGCGAGTACACCATCGGGCCTGATTTTATGGAAGTGGCCTCCTTTATTGGGCTGGCCGCAGTCACTCGCAGTGCGCTGCGCATCGCCGGGGCACGGCCACACGAGCACCGCATGACCCGCATCGCATTCGGTAAGCTCGGCGTGCGTTGGTACGATGACGGCGATGATATTGTTGTGCCAGCAACCCAAGAGCTTCACGTTCAAGAAGATGCCCACAACGCCATTCCCAAAATCGACTCGGCCCCCTGGCCCGGTTTTAACCCCGACCTGATCAGTATTGCGCTCGTGGTCGCAACGCAGGCGCGCGGCACCGTACTGATCCACGAGAAAATGTTCGAAAGCCGCCTATTTTTTGTCGACCGGCTGATCGCGATGGGCGCAAAAATTGTGCTTTGCGACCCACACCGCGCCGTGGTGGTGGGCCCGAGCCAGCTCTATGGCGAACCCGAAGGCTTACCTAGCCCCGATATTCGTGCAGGCATGACATTACTGATTGCCGCACTATGCGCGCAGGGGCGCAGCGTAATCTACAACATCGGTCAAATCGATCGTGGGTACGAGCGCATCGAGCAGCGACTCCAGAGCCTGGGCGCACATATTGAGCGAGTGTGATACAATAGCGTTCGCCGCCTCATCCAAAGTACATGTATGAAACCCGCCGCTCGCCGCGCTCTGCCGCGGTTCATAGCGCCGGGTTTATAGAATTGGAGTTGCATGTGGCATCGCCAAGAGATGTAGCCGGGAAAATTTTAATTGCTGATGACGAGCCAACAACCATCGCCATGTTGAGCGATTTGCTCTTTGAAGAAGGATATGAAGTTGATGGCGTAGGAAGTGGTACGGCAGTGCTGGAACGGCTCGAAGGCGAGCACGATTATGGCCTCCTGATGATGGATCTACAAATGCCTGGGATGAATGGGCTCGACCTGTTTGAGCGGTTGCGGAAAGAGAGCAACGACATCCCAGTCATTGTCATCACGGCCTATGGCACCTCGTCCACCGCCATTCGTGCCATGCAGATGGGCGTGTACGATTACCTGCAAAAACCCTTCGACCTTGATGAAGTGCAGGTAGTGGTCAAGCGCCTCTTCGAGCACCAGGCACTGGCCTCGCGCGTGCGTTCGCTCGAACAGCGCGCCGATCTGCGTGAGCGCATGATTGGTCGCAGCCCAGCCATGGGCCAGATCTACAAAACCATCGGGCGCGTAGCTGCCTCCGACGCATCGGTATTGGTGACGGGCGAAACCGGCACGGGGAAAGAGCTGGCAGCGAACCTCATTCACCAGAACTCATCGCGCCGCAGCGGCCCGCTGGTGAAAGTAAACTGTGCGGCCTTGCCCGAAACCTTAATCGAGAGCGAGCTATTCGGCCACGAGAAGGGTGCGTTTACCGGGGCAGTGGCGCAGCGCAAAGGTCGCTTCGAGCAAGCCCACAAAGGCACCATCTTCCTCGATGAAGTTGGCGAGATCACGCTGCCTGTACAAAAGAAACTCCTACGTGTGCTGCAAGAAGGTGAGATCGAGCGCGTTGGCGGCACAGGTATTGTCAAAGTTGATGTTCGGGTGGTCGCCGCAACGAACCGCGATCTGCTCGACGAGGTAAAACAAGGTAACTTCCGCGAAGATCTATACTATCGCCTGAATGTCATTAACATCCATATGCCACCACTACGCGAACGGCGCGGCGATATTCCGATTTTGGTGGAGCATTTTCTCGATAAGTATCGCTACAAACCCAGTGCCCCGCCCACGCGTATTTCGGAAGATGCGATTGAGCGCCTGGAACAATACGATTGGCCTGGCAATGTGCGCCAGCTCGAAAATGAAATTGAGCGCGCCGTCGTGCTCACTCAGGGGAATGTGATCACTAGCCACGCCCTCAACCTTTCGCAGCACGGCATTCCTACGCAAGTCGATTTAGCAACGCGCGTGCGCAACCGCGAAACCCTCGCCAACGTCCTTGCTGAAGTCGAGCGTGTGATGCTGTACGAGGCGCTCCAGCAAAGCGATGGTGATGAAAAAGAGGCCGCGCACCGATTAGGGCTGGAACCTGAAGACTTTCACCAGCGGCTACAGAGCGTGAAATAGCGAGCGTGTGACTAAACCACCACGCTGGCACGAATTGTTCGGTGGCAAGGTACGCATCTACGGAGAATCACAAGCGGCCAAGCTGCTTTGCACACAGGTTGGCCGCTGACATCCTAAACGCGCTGGTACTAGTCTAGATTGCCGGGCGTAGCAGGGTGTAAATAACGAATGCCTGTGGCCCATTATCGCGCAGAAGTACTTCAACATCGGTTGGGGCTACCACACCACGACTGAGTGGATCGAAATTGGGCTGGCCGCTAATCGAATAGTAGTACGTTCGGCCACCCAGCGAAAGGCCGCGTACATTACTCGCGCGCGCCGTCACGCCAGTGCCAAGCTCAACAAGCGGATCGTTCACTGTGCCGTTCAAGCGCAAGAGCACCGCCTCGCGTACCGCCATAACATCAGCGCTACTGGCAACGGGCACGCGCGCTGGTAGTGTCGTTATAATAACCAGCATAATCGACATCACGGCAATGCAAATGGCAGAAGCAAGTACCCAAAACAAGCGAGCGCCTGGGCGCAGCACCGGCACCGATACTGCATGCGACTGGGCAATTCCTTGAGCTGGCACATTAAGCATTGTGGTGTACCCCCCAATAAGCGACGCTATTGTCTAAACTTGAAGCACATTGTGTGCCGCCGGCAATACTATTGTATGGTGCGATGAGCCGAGACACGATGATCACTTCCTGATAAGGGCATCGCAGGTTTCTTAGATAATATGACGAATCATCGATTGCTGAGGTCACAGCTATGATGGATATGAACATGGGAATGAATCTGCTGCCCCAGCAGCAGATGAAGGCATCGCCAGCATTGATTGCGTTGAATAATATGCTGGTACTTTCTACCCAAGAGCTACAGCAGCTGGTGCAGAACGAGCTTGAAGACAACCCAGCGCTCGAGCAGGCCGAAAGCGACGAGGCGCTATGCAGCCGTTGTGGCCGCCCGCTAAGCGGGGCAACCTGCATTTACTGCTTACACGAAGATATGAAGCTCGCTGAAGCCGAGCGCGATGACTCAAGCAGCGCCCCCTCCGAAGACGACTTCGACCCGCTACTGGCGATTGCCGCACCCTCGAGCCTGCGTGAAACCCTTGAGCGCGATTTGCACATCAGCTTACCCGCCGAGGATCACGCTATTGCCGACTACCTGATCGGCTCACTCGATGAGCATGGATTCCTCGACGGCGAGATCGACGACATTGCGGAGACGCTCAAAACGACAGCTGCTGAGGTTGAACGTGTGTTACTGAAAATGCAAGAGCTGGCACCGGCAGGCATTGGGGCGCGGAATGTACAAGAGTGCTTACTCATTCAGGTTGCGCGGATTGAGCGCCACGGCTTGAGCAACCCACATATTCGCACAATTATCAGCGAGCACTGGTTCGACCTCGGCGAACATCGCTATGGCATTATTGCCCAGGCGCTAGGGATCGAATACGATGATGTCGTTGCGGCGCGCGATTTCATGCGCCAGCACCTCCGCCCATTCCCGCTGGAACGTGCGAGCGATAACACCGGCGCAGCCGAAACCTCGTTTGTACTGCCCGATGTTGTTATCCGCGAAGAGAATAATCAGCTCATTGCCGAGGTGGTCGAATCACGGCGCTTCTATTTGCGCCTCAACCCACTTTACCAGGAGCTAGCGCAATCGGCTATGCGCCAGCAACAAGATATTTCGGCGGAAGAACGCGAGCACTTGAGCACGTTTGTCACGCGTGCCCGGCTATTCCTCACCAATATGCGCCAGCGCCGTGAAACCATCCGACGCATTGCCGAAGTCCTCATCGACCGGCAGGAAGCTTACCTGCGTCATGGTGTGCGCCACCTCGCTGCACTTACCCGCGCCGAGATCGCTGCAGTACTTGGAGTACACGAATCGACGGTGAGCCGCGCAACAGCGAACAAATATGTCCAGCTGCCGAGTAAGGAGATTGTGCCATTCAGCCATTTCTTTACGGCATCGTTATCAATTAAGGATGTGATTCAAGAGCTGATCGCTAACGAAACGACGCCGCTCACCGATCAGGATATTGTTGAAATTCTGCGCCAGCGCGGGCTAGATGTCGCACGCCGCACTGTGACAAAATACCGCGGACAGCTCGGGATTTTACCTTCAACCTTACGCTAATAGAACTTTCGCTCACCCAAGCAATTTCTCTCGGCATACACCAGCAAGCGAAAGCTCTAGCTACGATAAGTTGCAACTAAGCCTATGTTCTATCGTCATATTGCCGCGATGCTGTTGGGAACGGCGGGGGCACTGTTGCTCGCACGAGTAGTATTGCGTTTATTCGCAGCCCGGCCAAGCAACCCGGTATTCGGCTGGTTTTTTGCAGTTACTACCCTACCCAGCTGGCTTAGCACGCTCGACGCAGGGCAGCCACGCTTTGGTGCTACCCTCGAATTTTCGACTTTGGTGCTGGCGCTGGGCTGTCTCGCGCTCGGCTTTGCACTTGGGCGGGGCCGGCGCGGCTATTCGCGCCAGAGATAAAGTACTAAGCAACGCGAGGAAATAGACTATGGATGAAACATTACGCAGCTTACTTGGCACGCTCTTAATTATAATGGGTATCTGTGTCGTTGTTGCCCTGGTGGGCTTGTTCGCACTGGTACGCAGTATTCGCCGGTTGCGCATCCCGCGCGACGCCGACTTTTTTACTACCATGCGTGCGATTCCGCTGCCACTCGTCATTCTGCTCGATCTACTGGATTTTGGGCTTGATATTTTTTCAGCGCCAATTATGTGGGTGGTACTCGACCGTATGGGATTGCCGAACCTACGCAATAAAGCCACCATCGAAGCGCTCATTCCACTAACCAACGTCATTCCAACCTTCACCGTCAGCTGGGCTGCGGCGCGAATGCTCAACCTGGGCACACAGCACTGGGAATATGCCGAACAGTATCAACAAGCCACCCCAGCCCACGATGCCCAGGCATTGCCGCGCCGCCCGACGATTATTGATATGGATGATCCGCGCAATCGCTGAGCCAGGCTATTGACGTAGCCTACTACTTGCGCTACAGTAGCGTCAGGCACGAGAATACCGCGAACGTTCATCTGGCGTACATTCCGCTCACATGAAGGAGGTTCTGGTGGATTTGCTTCAGCTGTTGACCTTGCTCGTGATTGCGGGTATTTGCGGTGCAATCGCCCAATGGATCGTTGCATTTAGCCCGGGCAGTCTACTCGTTTCAATTATTGTAGGCGTCATTGGTGCCTATCTTGGCACAGCACTCGCCAATCTGGCACATATTCCGAACCTACCGTTTACAGCGCTTATAATCGGCACGTTACCGTTTAATCTGCTGTGGGCGCTGCTTGGTTCGATTGTCTTACTCTATGTGCTTAAACTGCTGCGCAACAGTGGGCGGGTACGCCTATTTACCCAGCGCTAAAACTGGCGCGGGCACAGGCATAATGAAACAGGGATGGGGCAGCCTAAGCCGCCCCATCCCTGTTTTTATGAGAACAATTAAGTCGCGTTTAGGGTAGCAGCGCCTGGGCAGCTGGCAACGTCACCTGAAAGGTGCTGCCATTGGCACTGCTGCTGACCGAAAGCGCACCGCCGTGCCGCTCCACAATACTATAGCTAATTGCGAGGCCCAGGCCCAGGCTGGTACGTTTTGTCGAATAGAATGGCTCGAAGATGAGCTTTGCCTCGCTCTCTGATATCCCTGGCCCATTATCGATAAAATCTATCAGCACGCGTGTAGGCTGGTTACCATTCTCTTCCGCTCGGGTGCGAATGATCAGCCGCCCGCCATTCGGCATCGCTTCAGCCGCATTCACAATAAGATCATAGAATGCCTGCTTCAAATGCCCGCCAATCGCCAGCACGCGCGGCAGCTGCTCAACCCAATCGCGCTCAATCTGCACCTGATGCTGCAGCAGCTGCGGTGCAGCGCTGGTTAGCGCGCCATCGAGCAGGCTATGTACCGAGCTGGGCCGCATATCTTCCATTGCAGGCCGGTGCAGATCAAGCATACGCCGCACAATATCCGTTAGCCGATTGACCTCCATCTGTGCCATACTGAGCAGCCGCTCGCGCTTCTCTTCGGTGAACGGGCGATTGAGCAGCAGGTGCAGCGTATTATGCAGCGCCTGAAGTGGGTTATTTACCTCATGCGCAATCGAGGCTGTGAGGCGCGTCATTCCGGCAAGTTTCTCTTGCTGGGCTGCCTGCTGTGCCTGGCGCTGCGCTTCGGTATTGTTGCGCATCATCAGCAACACATATGGCACGCCAGCGTGCATCACAATGCTGGTGGCAAACGATACTGGTACGTTATAGCCGCTACGAGTATGCAGGTACCCTTCGTATTCCGATATGCGCCCGGCTAACAGATCAGCCACGGTCGCAGCAGGCCGACCAGCGCGCCCGGGCGCGATCAAGCGCGCAGGCGCAATTAGGGAAAGCTCGGCCTGGCTATAACCACTGAGACGTTCTGCCATGCGGTTCGCTAACACAATCGCCGTGCTCTTCATATCGATAAGCAAACTCGCATCCGAACCGGCCTGAAAGAGGGCGCTGTAGCGCTCGGCAGCCCACGTAATAGCCACATAGCGCTGTACTTTTTCGATAATTGGCGCGATCAGGGTTGCAGCAGCAACTAAATATTGCAGCTCATCTTCCCCAAACGAAAGCGGCTGCGTCACAATCTCAATCGCGCCATAGACTGATAAATCGGTCTTCAGCGCGGCGCAACACAGCACCTGGTCAGTATGTTCAATCAGCTGCTGCTCCCAGGTAGCTAGCTCGCGCTGATTCGAGGCTTGCCGCAACCGAGGAATACCATCGGCGAGCACCTGCCCAACCAACCCCGGGTCGTAGTGCAAATCATCAGGTTCAACAACCGGCTGGAGGGCGCCATTAAGCGCAACTACCCGGTCGATGCCTGGCGACTCGCTCTCGCGCAAAAACACAAACCCATAGGCACCCGGTAAGGTCGCCTGGATGTGCTCAATCGTAAGGTGCAGCACCTCTTGAACATCATTCGCCAGAAGTAAGGCATTTCCCAGGTTATAAAGGCGCACCAGCAATTGCGATCGGCGTTGGCTTTGAATATGCGCTTGCACATAATCTAGAACCCAGGTCGCCTGATACGTTAGCGAAACCATCGCTTCAAGATCAGCATTCGTATATGCGGTTCGGTCGCAGCGACGCGCAGCTGTGAGCACGCCAATGACACGTCCACGCACAGCCAGGGGCACACACATGCCCGAACAAAGCGCATCGTTACGCCAGCTATTCTGGAGATCAAACGGAAGATCAACATCGGGTTCCAGCAGCAGTGGCTCCATATGCCGAATGACCCAGCCCGACAAGCTATCGTAGAGTAGGGCCGTTCGGTGGCCCGGTTTCGCGAACGGAAATCCTTCCGATGCCACCACATTAATCAAGTCGCTGCCATCATTCCATAACATAAGCGAGACGCGATCGGCGCTAAAGCGCGCAAGAACGATGCGTACAACCTGCTGGTAAAGCAGGCCCAATTCTTCCTCAACCGGTGCAAGCACCTTGGCCGTGTTAAAGTGCGCCTGGTTGAGCGAGCCATCGCGCACGCGCATCACTGCAACCACCATCTCGTTCAGTTGCTCGGCGATACACGGTTTGCTCAGCAGCCCCGGCCCAAAATCGCGCAGAGACACCGCAGCATTTTCAAAGGGAAGCTCCTGTGCCAGTACAATAACCGCAGCAGGCGAGGTCTGCCGGTAGATTTGTGAAAGCACGCTGACGCCCTGCACACCCGAGGTGCGAGGATCGAGCAGCACAAGATCAAAGCTACGCCGCGAAAGCGCCCGCAACACCTGCGGTTCGCGGGCGCACAGATCGACAGCAAAACCCAAATTACTTAACACCTGCCGGTATAGTGGATGCAACGCCTCATCGCCATCGACAACGAGCGCCCAACCAGCCTGGGTCTCCATACTGTTTCCTTGTGTCACATTGAGCCATGCCGACGGCGTAACTCGCGCCACACGGCTTCAAGCGGAACATGTTGCTCAACCAGCAACACGAATGAATGATAGAGCAGATCGGCCATTTCCCAGGTAAGCTCGTCAGCAGCGCCATTTTTTGCCGCAATAATCACCTCGGCTGCTTCTTCGCCAATCTTTTTCCCGATGCGATCGACGCCGCCCTTCAGCAACCTGGTTGTATACGCGCCTTCGGGTAGCTCAACCGCGCGTTGCGTAATAATATCGCCAAGCTGTGTAAGCATTGTGATCGCGGGTAGGCGCTCGCTTTCTACTGTACCATCCAAATCGCGAAAAAAGCAACTCGGCGCGCCGGTATGGCAGGTTGGCCCTGCCGGTTCGGCCAATATAAGTAGTGCATCGCCATCGCAATCTTGCCGGATGCTAACAACCCGAAGTGTATGGCCCGACGTTTCGCCTTTAGTCCATAGCTCTTGGCGGCTGCGACTCCAGAACGTAACCTGTTGGGTTTCAACCGTGATATTGAGCGCTTCCTCGGTCATATAGCCAAGCATAAGCACTTCGCCACTACGGGCGTGCTGAACAATCGCCGGTATCAACCCTTGCTCATTAAATTTCACGGGACGCTCTCTCTATATCAGTGGCGGAAGTGGCGCCGCCCAGTAAAGACCATGGCTAACCCTAAGCGATCCGCAGCGGCAATCACCTCATCGTCGCGCACCGATCCCCCAGGCTGAATGACGGCAGTGGCACCTGCAGCGGCGGCAGCTTCAATACTATCGGGAAATGGAAATAGCGCATCGCTTGCGACTATTGAGCCTGCGAGCGAAAGACCAGCATTCTGGGCCTTCCATATCGCCAAGCGCGAGCTATCGACACGGCTCATCTGGCCTGCGCCAATACCCAATGTCCGATCCGCCGCCGCATACACGATCGCGTTCGATTTCACATGTTTGACAACACGCCACCCGAACTGCAATGCGCGCAATTCAGCATCGGTTGGGGCACGCTTGGTCACAACTTGCAATGCCTCCTCCGCTAGCGGAGCGCGATCGGGCTGTTGCAGAAGGACGCCACCCGGTACGCTATGCAGCACTGGCCGCTGCTCGCGCGAAACGCCACGCAACGCGCGCATCAAACGTCGGTTTTTCTTGCGCAGAAGCAGCTCAAGCGCATCGTCGGCAAACGCCGGTGCAATGATAATTTCGGTAAAAATCTCATCGATCGTTTGTGCCAGCGCCAGGTCGAGCTGCTGGTTGAGGGCAATAATTCCGCCGAATGGAGCCTCGCGGTCAGTCGCAAACGCGCGCTCCCACGCTTCAAGCGGTGTCGGGCCCACACCTACGCCGCATGGGTTGGTGTGTTTGACGATCGCCAGTGCGGCACCTTCTTCCTCGGGAAATTCTTCGATAAGCTCTTGAACTGCCGCAATATCAAGAATATTGATATACGAAAGCTCTTTGCCGTGCAGCTGTTCAAAGAAGCTGCCAAAATCGCCGTAAAGGGCAGCCGACTGGTGAGGGTTCTCGCCATAACGTAGATCCTGGGCCTTACGAAAGGCAAGTGGCAGCACCGTCGGCAATGGATCGGCTGTGAGGTATGCAGCGATTGCCGCATCATAGGCTGCGGTATGGGCAAACGCTTTCGCAGCGAGTTGCTGCCGAAGCTCAGGTGTCACCTGCCCCGCGCGTAAGGCGGCGAGCAATTCGCTATAATCATCGGGACTTACCACCACCAGCACATGCTGGTGATTCTTGGCAGCAGCACGCACCATTGCTGGCCCACCAACATCGATCTGCTCAATCGCTTCATCGCGGGTGACGCCTGGGCGCGCAATCGTCTCAGCGAATGGATAGAGATTCACCACCACAATGTCGATTGGGGCCAGCCCATGCTCTGCCAGCGCCGCCAGGTGCTCGGGCCGATCGCGGCGCGCAAGAATACCGCCATGTACTGCCGGGTGCAGCGTTTTGACCCTGCCATCGAGGATTTCGGGAAACCCGGTGAGCGAGCTAACCGATTGTACTACGACACCCGCCTCAGCCAAATTTCGGGCGGTATTTCCCGTTGAAAAAATCTCAATCCCTAAGCTTTGCAACCCACTGGCAAACGCAGCAAGGCCGCGCTTATCCGAAACACTAATGAGAGTACGCACAATACTTCCTTGCCATAGTAACAAAAATCGCGGCTTCACTCCCGCAGCGACGGGGCAAAGTCGCGATCAACGGACTTCCATCCTACCACAAGCTACACAGCCGTCAACGAGGCTAGCACACATACATCTACATACTATTCAGTACCTGCTGGGCCACGTTACGCAGCTGTTGTACCACCTGTGTCGATCGTTCCTGTCCAAATGCACGTGCGGCAGCCGCTTCGAATGTATCGAGTGCAGTTGTAATTTGCTCGGGGGCAACCGCCGATTGGTCTTTGATATTCGCGCGCCCATACGAGTCGTGCAGCAGCGCCTGGCCCGATACACCGAATGCGCTCGTGGCAATACGGTCAAGCTCGGGGAAAAGCACTTCGGCCAGGTTAATCTCACGTTTTTGCACCAGGCCACTCGCCAACAACTGAGCAATGATCTCGCAGGTACGCATTTCACCTAAACCACTACGCTGCGCGATCTGTGCAACCGTATTTTTTGCATTTACCATTGTCAGCACGCGCCACTCGTCGGCTTGCAGGTTAATCTCACTACCGGTAGACGATGGGTTTGTCACGAGTTGGGGCACCATATTTAAGCTTGGGGCATACGCCTCAATTTTAGACCAAGCTTCTTGGTGCATCACCCCTTCCATAATGAGCATTTCGTTGCTTTGGGTAATGGTTGGGGTCGTGATAGTAATATCGTCGTGGAATTGGAAGGGGCCTGAGGTAAACGTAAAGAAGGTATAGGCAGCATGCAGCGGCGGCATATTCCCAAGTTTTGCGCCAATGATACGGCCGTCACGAAAATACAGCCAGCCGTCAAATTCCTGCTGGCCGCGGCGGCCACGCATCGACACCGCCCCAGTTTTCTTGCTCAGATCGAGGAGCTGGATAATGTCTATTAGCGAAAAATCGCCAAGATCACCTTGCAACGCCATGGTTATCTCGAATGCACGTAGCGCGCTGGCGCAACAGGAACGTATTCGGCCCAGCTACCGAGCAACGCTACATGCGACAATCAGAGCTTACTGATAACAAGTTTACTAATCGCCTTTAAGGTGTCGAGTACACCTTCGCCCGTATAGGCCACTGCTGGATATCGCTGCCACCCTAAATTCATCGCCGGGGGGTTAAGGTAGCGATCAAGCTCTTCAATTGTGGCAACATTCTTAAGATCGCGCTTGTTATATTGCAATATAATGGGGAATTCGCGAAAATTCTTACCCAAATTTTTTGTGATATTGTTGGCAAGTTCGCGTAAGCTCTTTAAATTCTCTTCCATCTTATGCTTCTGCGAATCGGCCACGAACACCACGCCATCCGCACCATTAAGCACCGCCGTGCGGGTGCGTTCGTACAGCACCTGGCCCGGCACGGTGTAAAGATGAAAGCGAACCTGAAATTTGCGATCCTTCGGGCCAACCGTCCCTAAATCAAGCGGTAAAAAATCGAAGAACAGCGTTCGTTCTGTCTCCGTTGCGATCGAAAGGAGATCACCCTTCGCTTCTTTAGGAACTTGCGTATGGATATATTGCAGATTACTGGTTTTACCGCCCATACCAGGGCCGTAGTACACCACCTTGCAATGTATTTCACGCGTTGCAACATTGATCAGGGCCATAGATCCTCTCGCATACCCATATATTTATGCTGCGGTTTACGCATACAACGCGCAACGCGCAGCTACTGCCGCTAATCGCGGAACAGCAGATCGATTGTATCTTCCATCGATGTGCGGAAGGATGAGCCAAGCACATCCTCACGCGCCTTATGCGTTTCGCGCACGCGCTCAAGTACTTGCGCAAGCGCATCGGTGGCTTTCTTGGTTAGCACTTTCACAAGCCCAATGTGGGTGCCCTTATTGAAAATGATGCATAGAATCCACTGATCTTCAACCAGCGCTAAGAAGATATTATCGCGTACACCCTGGGTAAACATGCTGCGAAAATCTTTTTCGCGCAGCAGTTTCGCCACCTCGCGCGACGAGGCGAATGTACCCGCGATTAGGGCGCCTAGCGCGGTAATGTCTTGCCGGTTAGCGTCGCCCTGGCTCGCTATCACCTGGCCGCTTTTATCGAGCAGCAACACATAATTGCCACTTGTATCTTCAACCAGGCGCGCGAGGCATTCTTCGATCTGGCGAATTTCTTCAATGGGTACAATTTGGCTTGTAAGCTGTGGATCCATGCAGTCCTGCCTTGTTGTGCGGGCTGGAGCCCCTGGGGCCAGTTAAAGTGGTAGAGCGATATTATAGCATACGGGCCGCTGGGTAACTGCCGACACTCATAAGTTTGACTAGGCGAACAGGTGCCCACCTGGTTATTATACACCATGCCAGGTCACTACTGCCTAGATTGCCTTTAGTATATTAGAATTACGATTCGAGCCCATTACCGCGCTCGCGCTCTTTGGGCGGGCGACCGGTGCGAATATTGCGCAGCGAATGAATGGTTGCGGCTAAGGCGCGATCGGCCCAGCCATAAATAGTGGGGCGGCTTTTGTTCAAATCTTCAGCTATCTGCGTCACATTCGTGCGGTATTCAGGATCGAATGTGGCCAGATTGATTCGTGCCGATGCCACAATCTGCAAGATCTCATCTTCTGTGAGATCATGATCACGGATCAGCTTTCTGGCGCGCTTACTACCCAGATCGAGATCCATCGACACGCTCCTCGCCGTCACAAAACACGCCGTTCCATCATTAGGCTGGGGCAGCGGGCTAAAAGGTGTAATGCTTTATTATGATAGCATACTGAAGCGGTGCTGTCCAGTCCTATCTGTAAATAGTAATGTCGGTAGGAAAGGTCATGGGTGTTCTAGGACTATTGGATTGTAGCACTCCATGATCGATGCACTGCGTTTCGCAAAACACTTGTGCGCTCACATTCCTGAAAGTGGGGAAACTGGCGTCATAAGGGCGGCAGTAAGTCTTAACAGCAGTGCATGAAGAAATAAGCAAAAGTGTAAAACGTAATAACGAGGTGGGGGCTTAACACCTCCACCTCGTCGCTTTCGAATGCGTATTGTGCGCTCACGGCAGTCTAGCGCGCTTTTTTCTTGTCTTTTTCGTCCTTATCTTCACGGCTGCGGAAGACGATTTTAATCGGTGTGCCGACAAAGCCATATTTCTCGCGGATGCAGTTTTCGAGGTAGCGACCATATCCCCAGTGCACTTGCTCGGCATTATTCGCAAAGAACAGGAACACGGGTGGCGCAACCTGAGGCTGCGTAGCGTAGTAGATACGCAAATGTGCACCTTTATGGATCGCCGTCGGCGGATGCTCGTAGGTTGCTTCGCGCAGAAGTGTGTTCAGCTCAGATGTGGGAATACGGCGCTGGCGCTCTTGCGCAATCTCTAGCACCAATGGCAATACTTTATCAACGCGCTGACCATCTTTCGCCGAAATAAACAGTAACGGCGCATAGGGAATAAAGTTGAATTGGTCGCGGACATGCTGGGTGAAGGCGTTAAAGGTGGCATTGTCCTTCACGATTAAATCCCATTTATTAACCAGGATGGCAACGCCCTTCAGTTGCTCTAAGATCATCCCGGCTACGTGGGTATCTTGCGCGGTCACGCCTTCCTCAGCGTCGATGAGCAAAAGGGCCACATCGGCGCGTTCGACTGCACGCAGCGCCCGCATCACGCTATATTTCTCAATGCCACGCTCGATCTTACCGCGCCGACGAATGCCAGCCGTGTCGATAAGCAAGATGTTCGTGCCGTTATATACAAGCGGCGTGTCGATGCTATCGCGCGTAGTACCTGGCACGGCGCTCACAACGCTGCGTTCCTGGCCAAGCAGCCGGTTGAGCAGCGACGATTTCCCTACATTGGGGCGGCCAACGATCGCGACCTTTACCGCGGTATCGTCGTCCTCTTCCTCAACTACCGGCAATAGCTCAGCCACCCGGTCGAGTACGTCGCCGGTACCAATGCCATGGTAGGCACTCATTGGAATCGGTTCGCCTACATTGAGCGCGTAGAACTCGACTGCATTGAGCGCGCGTTCCTTATTATCGGCCTTGTTCGCTGCCAACACCACCGGCTTGTAGGTGCTCCGTAGCACTTCAGCAACGTCGCTATCGGCAGTCGTCAGGCCCTCAACTGCATCGACCATAAGGATGATCGCATCGGCTTCGGCAATAGCTAGCTCGGCCTGGGCACGCACGCGGCGCGCGATTTCGGTGAGCGGGGCCGATTCATCCTCTTCTTCAAACAGCAAGCCAGCTGTATCGACCACGGTGAACACCCGGCCATTCCAGTCAGTATCGCCATACAGGCGATCGCGCGTCGTGCCGGGCAAATCTTCGACGATGGCTTTGCGCTGGCCAATCAGGCGATTAAAGAACGTTGACTTGCCAACATTTGGGCGGCCAACGATTGCAACAATTGGTTTCATGTCGTTCGTTTATTACCTATCGTTCCCTATGGGAATACTGGTTTCATCGGAAGGTATGCATAGCCCAGCACGCTCGCGCTGGGTTTGTACCTGGCCTTTTGCCCGCGCACTGAGCAATGCGGCCACACATTCCGCATCGAACTCGGTGCCTATACCGCTTTGCAAAATACTAATGGCAACGTCAGGCGTGCGCCCGTCATGGTAGGGCCGGTCGCTGGTGAGCGCATCGAATACGTCGGCTACATGTACAATTTTGCCAATCAAACTTATCTTATCGGCGGTCAAACGGTTCGGGTAGCCGCTGCCATCCTCGCGCTCGTGGTGCTGCAACAGGGCAGGCAGCTCTTCGCGCAGTAACCAGCGCAGCTCTTCCTGGCGCATAATATCATAGCCGCGCTCGGGATGCTTCTTCACCTCTTCGAATTCTTCGGGGCTCAGCCCACCGCTTTTGTTCAAAATCGAATCGGGCACGCCGATCTTTCCAACATCGTGCAAAATACCGCCAATGCGCACATGGCTAATGGCCTTGCGCGATAGCCCAAGCTCGCTGGCAATCGCCACCGCAAACTCCGATACACGCTGCGAATGGCCCTGCGTGTATGGGTCTTTCGCATCGATGGCACCGGCAACCACCTTGATTACGCCCATAAAGAGCCGGTAGGTGTCTTCGTTGAGGCGCGCAACCTGGAGCACGGTAGCCGCCTGGCTTGCCAGCGTCTCGAACAGCTGAATATCATCCTGGGTAAAGACACCGCCATTACGCTTGTTCAGTGCCTGCGCGCCGCCAATCGTGCTGGCATTCAGCTCGCCGCGCTCGGGGCCAAGCTCGATGCCGGGGGCGCGCAAGGGCACGCAGAGGATCGAGCGTGTGACAAAGCCGCTCTGCTGATCGGCCTGCTTATAATGCTGAGAGGCTTTACTTACATCCTCTACGAGCATGCGCTCGCCCGTCTGCACCACCTGACCAATAATCCCCTCGCCGAGGCGTAGCGTAAGCGCTTTAAGCTTTTCGCCGCGATCGCCCGTAGCCACATGCAAGCGCAATAACGGCGGATCATGTTGCTCGTCCAGCTCCCATACCGAGGTCGCTTCGACTTCAAGCAGGTCGCGCGCGTGATCCATGATCCGCGAAAGCACCTCTTGCCGGTCGAGGGTGGTGGTGAGACGTGAAATAATATCGACGAGCGCATTGAGGCGGCGTTGGCGCGAGGTAGCCTGTTCGAGCAAGCGGGCCTTTTCGATTTCGCTCGCCATTCGGTCAGCGAGATCGTGCAGGAGGGCTAGTTCACCTTCCTCATCAACGGCGCTCGATGAAAGGTTAAATACCTGCACCACACCGATCGCCTGCTCGCGCAATACCAGCGGTAAGCAGTAGACCGTGCGCAAATGTAACGATGACAGCTCGCCCAGAGTGCGCTCCCACCGCTGATCGGCTTCAACATTGTCAATGAAAATCGGGCGCTGCTCACGCAGGGCCGCGCCAGCAATACCGCGAGTGGCCGGGAAACGCTGGCCCACCAAGCCTTGGCTACGTGCATCGCCCTTCACCACTTTGAACACCAGCTCATCGGTATCGGCATCGTAGAGGTAGAGCGAACCGGCTTCAGCATTCACAACATCAATGAAGAGATCTACCATCTGCTCAAGCAGCGCATCAAGCTCGTGGTTAGCAGCAATCGCGTTTGCGCGGCGAAGGGTATCAATCATGCGTTGATACGGTGGGCTGCTGATTTCGCGTTTCACGCCACACCCCCTCATTCGTAGTTCAACGTGTTGGGCTATGAGGTTGCAAATTGAATTTCCAAATGCTTGGCTGCAATCGGGCAACGGGTTAACGCTCAGCACTGCGCGCCAGCGCGCGCACATAGCGCACCACTTCGTCGGGCTCGCCAGCCAGCACAACCGTAGCCCCCGACTCAGCGGCGATGCGTTCAACCGTGTACTCGTCGAGCGTGCGGGTGCCGGTATGATCGAACATCACGCGCGGCAGTAGCGCGCGCTGTGTGCCCGCCGCTTTGAGCGCGGCAACGACATCCTGGCCCATCAGCAGGCCCGATACGGTGACCATATCGCCGAAAAACTGATTCACGATTGGCAGCAGCATAACGTGCAAGTTTTCGATGCGATTCAGCCGTTCCACAACCCGCTGCAACACTGGTGCAATGAGGGTGCCACATGCCAGAGTCAAGGTGGTGGGTATAGGCAGGCGCGCAGGCAAGCGGCGCTGAGCTTTGGCCCATCCATCGATGAAATCGCGAGTCATGCCCACGCCATTAGAATATTGCGGCATGCCATCATAGGCATCGGCGGCGGGCATATCGCGGCCACTCAGCAAATAAAACTCATCGGAAGGATAAACCAGGCGAATGCCAAGTTCTTGCTGATAGCGCCGCTGGTATGGCGTAATCAAATCAATGACACGCGCAGCCTCATCGGGATGAAAGCAGCGCATCGGTACGTCGGTCGCCACGATCTGGCGCGCACAATACCCTAAATGCGCGGCTGGCGATTGCAGCGTGATTTCCTGCCCCATCGTCGCATCCCACAGCGGCTGGCGTTCCCAATTGGTATCGATCCACTCTGGCGTTTCGTGAACATGAATGGCCGCCCGAATACTCTGCGGGCGCTTACCTTCAAAACGATACTTGGTAAGGCCCACCGGCACTACGGCAATTGTCTGCACAATTGGGTAGAGCGCGGCCAGATCGCGAATGCTCTGATGCAGCACTTCGGCATCGTTGATGCCTGGCAACGCAACAATCTGGGTATGCACCTCAATGCCTAGCTCGCCAAAACGGCGGATCTGGTGCAGCACATCGGGCACATCGGCCTTGCCCAGCAGCACCGCGCGCAGCGCCCGGTCGGTCGCATGAATCGACACATACATCGGGCTGAGGTGCTGTTCCTCAATGCGCTGCCAATCGGCATCGGTGAGGTTGGTGAGCGTGACAAAATTGCCGTACAGGAACCCCAGCCGGTAATCATCGTCTTTTAGATAAAGCGATTTACGCATCCCCTTGGGCATCTGCGTAAGGAAACAAAAGGGGCACTTGTTATTGCAAGTGCGCAGGCGGTCGAACAGTGGCTCGACAAAATCAATCCCAATATCCTCGTCTGGGTCTTTTTCGATCTCATAGATCGTCTCTGTATCGCCGCGACGGACATGTAACTCGATTCGCTCCTCGGCCATTGCAAAGCGATAATCGATAACATCGCGCAGGATCAGATCGCCAACGGCTACAACAGCATCGCCTGGCAAAATACCAAGCTCGTCGGCAATACTCCCGGGGCGAATTGCGACAATTGTGCCGCCATCGCCCGTTATATGTTTCAGATCTGGCTGGTATTCCATCTGCTATGGTACATACTTTCGTGTAAGAATCATCAAGTACGGGGTGCGCCCGTACTGTGGGCATTATACCACAGTGCAACAAGCTAGGGCGCTAGCGCGTCGTTAAAGCGGGGGCGTGGAGCACGCAGCATCGATTCAGACGCATAATCCGCCTGTGGAGGGTTGCCGAAATAGTCGCTGCGTGTATACTGGCAGTGGCTTCACGAGCGCATAGCGTGCTCGTTCTATTGATTCGCCGCAGCTGAGGCCCCACATACAGGCCCGGCACAGATGTAGAAACACTGCAATGACTACGCATAGCACTATCAATGGCGATAGAATTCTGGAGGAATACGGTGAAGCGCCGTTTACTGATATTACTTTGCGCGGCACTTTGTGTGTGCATGCCGCTCATATTCTTCAATCATTGGCGCGTCGATGCCGCCGACAGCCACCTGCGCCCGCCGCTCGATATGTTTGAGCGTGGCCCCTATCGCGCTATCGCCGAGCAGCAATGGCGCACCTCAGATCGACGCATCCCCGCACCGGCGATCGTGCCGTATGTTCGCCCCGAATTCGCCCGCCAGATGCGCGATCTGCGCCCGGCGATTTTAGCCGCCGCCGCCCGCCACAACCACCCCGATCTTTCGGGGATGAACAATCACGATTTCGCCGTGCTGATTGCTCAGCTGATGTATAACGAGCATTTCGGCTGGTTTGAAGAGCGCGTTACCCCGGTACAGCTGATAACGCCGATCTATGAAGGGTTACAGCGCGAAACCAACCAAACTGGCATGAGCGATCTGAGTGTGTGGCCCGCCAATATTCGCCCTTCGGTTGCGGTACAGATTCTGCGCGGCCAGGTGCCGCTACCCCACAGCACCGCGATGATGACGGTACCATTAGAGGTTTATGGCAGCACAATCGATGTTCATACATACGACACAACCCAGGAGCTGTATGCGGCGGTGAGCCACGAAATTGCCACCCCCGAGCTGGCTGTCGAATATCTCGCAGCGAACCTCGAACGCGGCCTGTACCGCGCCAAAGTTGAAGGCGTCGTAGTAACATGGCGTGCGCTGGCAGCCTGGCATAATCAAGGTATCGTTTCGCCTAGCGAGCTGCGAAAAAATGCCACCGCCAGCGATTATGTCCACCGCGCATCGGCGTATGTACAGACGGCGCGCACACTCATTGATACACCGCCGCCGCCTGTACCCGCATGGAAATTCGCAATCGAATAGCATGGCACACGCTACCGAGCGCGGTAGCCTACCTCAATGTCGCCCAGGGTTATGTAGTCTGCCGACGCCTTTGCGAGCGACAGGCGCTGCATCGATGGGTAGGCATACCAGCCAAGCGTCACATGGTAGGTGCCGGGTGGGGTATCGGCCTTCAGCACAGGCGATACCAGATCGGCATAGCGCGCACCAGGCTGCCAGCGCTCGGTCGGCAGCTGGGTTGGCGGCAGATCGACCTGCCCCCAGATATGCCCATCTGGGCCAACCAAATGCACAAAAAACCAGTAGGTCTGGTTGGGTCGGGCGCGCGCTTCCCACTCAAGCAGCACGGGCACAGCGGCACCTGGGCGATGGCTGCCCGGCTCCAGCGTATACCCAGTGAGCATAATCCCTGCTTGCCATTCGAACTGCGTGTTTGTACGAGCAACCAGCGGTTCATTCACAACCCGCCAGAGGCGACCTTCGGGCACCTGCACCAGGCCCAGGCTCAGGTCGGGCGCGGCGAGATATACGGTGCGCCCGTGCTGCAGCGCAGCGAGAATCTCGGCGCGGCCAACCGCACTACCAATCTGCACATCGGGGCGCTGGTGCTCAATCACCTGAAGATAATGCGGCCCTTCATTGGCGTACCAATCACCGATAATAAGCGCGCCGCTGGGTAGCGGCTGGGCCATAATCTCACGCGCAATTTGCTCATCGCCCGTGGTATTCAGCGCCCGCACAAGCGGCAGATTATGCCGTAGCAAAAATGCCGGGAGAATAAACATTGCCAGCATTATCAGGAAATCTGCACCAGCACGCTGCCAGGTTCCAGCAAGCTTGCGCCACCAGCGCGCCTGCTGCGTCGCTTGCACTACTGCGAGTAGCAGCAGCACCCCTTCACCAATCAAAAGCGCCGCTAGCTGGTGGGCTGGAATGAAAAATACCTCAATATCGGCCACATAGTACGCCGCGCAGAACACAAACACCAGGCCGTAGCTCACCACCACCAGGGCGGCTACCGCGCGATCGCGGCGCAACAGCGCAACAGCGCCAAGCAGTGCCATAATTGCGCCAGCGGGCAAAAACTGCGGCCATACAAACTGGCTGAACAGGCTAAGCACGCGCGCCCAGCCATCAGTGCGCAATCGGGCCGGGTTCAGCCATGTGCTTGTGAGCGACGCGCCTATTATATGATCGAACACCTGCTGCCAGCTCTGCATCCAGGCCGGGGCACGTAGCGGCACATAGCTATAGAGCAGCAATGGCGCAGCCAAGGTGAGCAGTGCCGCACCCACTGCTTTGCCAGAAATGCCTGAACGGATACGTGCACGAAACCGGCGGCTTTGGGCAATGTGAAGCGCTATAAATAACAGCCCACCCGGCAAAAGCAGCACCACCGAGCGATGATGCGCCATCGCCAGGCCCAGGAACAAACCCACCGGCCAGAGCGGCCACGCGCCTGAACGCCAGTGCAGCAATGCCAGTAATAGTAATGCCTGCAACAGCGCCGCCAGTGCATACACTTCTGCAATGGTTGCCTGCGACCAAAACGCCTGCGATACTGCCAACGTCAGAATGGCTGCTACCGCAACTGCGCGCCGCTGCCCTAGTGCTCGAGCAACACCATACATCACGCCAAGGGTAGCTGCTGCTGCTACCGCCGAAAACAGGTTCATGCGCCAGGCCGGTGTGCCCCCAAAAGGGAGCTGGCACCACAACCAGCCCAGCAGGGTATACAGCGGGTAGCCAGTGGGATGCGCGAGACTTAATGTTGGCACCACCCACTGAAGCTCGGCAGTATCGCGGCTGCCTAATCCTGGCAGGAGGGTAGCAATATAGAGCCACAAGCCCCCCAGCACCAGCCCGGCTGCTAGCACCCCATCGAACCATACGCTGGCCCAGGCAGTACGCGCCAGATCAAGCACCTGTGGCCGATGCCGGGTGGATTTAGCCCATGAAGAATTGTGCTGGACATTATGCACGCCACTACACCCTTACTTCCCGCAATTCTTGCATCTGTCGCCAGCCATCACTCCTGTGGTGCACTCGGCGACTTTAGCGCCTGCAACTGTGCGCTTATCAAATCTAGCCGACGGACAATGTCATCGTGATGCGTCCGCGCAGGATTGGGATCTTTGGGAATAAATGCCAGCGAGCCGCCCGTTTCGAGCACACATTCTTCAATATTCTCAAGGCTGCGAAACCCCTGGCGATATGCGGCAGCCATAAGCTCGTTGCGTGTGATCAGCTCGTGGTCAAGTTGGCGGCGCTGAAGCTTACCGTGCTTGATCAATGTCACTGGCGCGCCATCGAGCAATTGAGTGAGCTTCGTGTGGCGAAACATAAAGCGAACAACCAGGTAATTTGCGACCAGCAAGCTAATAGCACCTATAATTCCACCGGTGACGGTGTTATCATCACCAATAATTGCGTTTTGCACCGTGTTTGAAAGCATCAGCAGCACAACAAAATCGAAGGTATTAATCTGCGCAAGTTCACGCTTGCCAGCCAGCCGCAATCCAACAATAAGAAAGATATAGACAATAATTGGGCGCAGCACTTTCTCCAGTATCGGCAGCCCCAGGTAAAACATATCGCCGAATAACTGCAAGAAGAATCCGGTCATGTTGCGCTCCTTTCCCTTATTTGAACCGCGCGCATCATACCACGCCTTGCGCGTGCAGGGTATGGCACAGGGGTTGCTATCGATCATCTAGAACGAAAGGAGAAGCTATGATCACCTGCCCGAAATGTACGAACGACACCCAAACAAGCAGCCTGGTAACAGCCCAAGGCGAGGTAATGCTTGCTGGTACCATTGCTACTGGCCCACGCCCTATTCTAGCGCAGGTGTGCACGGCCTGCGGTTATGTCGAGCTGTATGCGCCGATCCAATTCGCACAGCGCCAGAAAGCCCATGCCAGCACCGAGAATGTAGCCCCAGACGAGGGCGATTTAGCGCTTGCTGGTGCATAAACTGGGTGATGTCTCACATTGACAGGAACTACACGGTCAGTATTTTTGCCTGCGGCAGCGGGGTCCGTACTTTCTTTTCGTGTAGTGTTTCCCGCTATGCGCGAAACACTACACAGATACTGTTGGAGTACCAAGGTGCTGATGTGTGGCGCACATCAGCACCTAGAAGCTGAGCTGTCGCAGGCACATTCTTTTCCGGGACAAACAAACCCCCTAACAATATAATCCTGCACTTGAGTAGCGCAGACGATCTGCATCCGCATGCGATAGGATGCAACCATGCGCACGCTAACACACAAGCGCCACCCGGTACCCCAGGCGGCGCTTGTATATAGAGAATCTAGGCAGGTAGTATACGCAGCACGAGCGCATCACAAACAAACGAACCCGCATAGACAAGGCTGTATTAATTACTCTGGTACACTTCGCGAAAGCGCTCACGCGCACGGAACAGGCGGGTCTTGATTGCGCTATTCGAGCAACCAAGGGCATCGGCAATTTCTTGGGTGCTGTGCCCTTCGCACGAATGAAGCACCAATGGCAGGCGGTATATATCGGGCAGCTGGCTAAGGGCGCGCTGTACTGGCTCGCCTTCGTCCAAGCGCGACTCCATGGTGTGCCCACCATGGGGCGGCGGTTCTATATCTAGCAAGGGCGTAAAACGAATACGCCGCCGCCGCCGCAGAAAATCGTAGGCTGTGTTGGTAGCAATGCGATACAACCAGGCCGCAACACTTGCCGACGTATCGCGCTGGTGCCAGCAGCGTAATGCCTTAATGAATGTTTCCTGGCAGAGATCCTCAGCCGCCTCACGGTCGCTCACAAGGCGAGTGATGTAGGCTAACAGTGGGTGCTGATATTCTTCATACAGCAATTCAATACAGAGGGTGTAAGAGATTTGCGCGTCGTTGAGTACGGCCATTCTATTTCCCTTAGTTTGACAGAACCTATGCGGTGCCTGCATAGCGTACTGCTCGTGCCTGCGGCAGCATGGTGCCGAACTGTTTTTTGGTGTTCCGTTGTTGGCGCGCTACGCCAACAACGGAACACCATCGATAAACAAGTACTGCTCTGCCGAAGGCAACAACGCCGACCGCCCAACTCAGGTTAGCTTGAGGCGAATAAATCAGCGAAGAATATCAATCAATCAGCTATCTTGCTGCAAACAAATATGAAGCGCAGCACCTGGCAGAGACTCCTCAACGCAAAAAGCACTTGTGGGCATACTATAGCCAACAAATGCCAGGGCAACATCAGGCGTTTGGGCCATCTCGATCTCAATCGCAAAACTGAAGGCTGCATCCTTCTAAGGAACGACGGTGCTCAGCCCAATGGCGGATTGGCGCACGACAGCATCACAGATCATGGTTCTACGCAGGGTTACGTACCTAATTGCGCAGACATACAGTTGCACTTTCCCTAATCCAGTGCTATAGTTAATTCACCGTAGCGCAGCCAGAACACATATGGCGGTGTGTTTATGGCTGAAGGTTCACGATGTAGGAAACGTACTTTGACAACGGACGCCTCATCATCGGTTCGTCGCAGGCAAAGCTTGCGCTGGTGGTTGCTCTATCTCAGCCCATGCAGCTATAGCCCCAATAGGCCCGCGATATCCCCCGCTTTGACTTACCCATAAGGATCCTAGCGCAGCACCATACACGGGTTCAGGAAACCTACCGGCCGCTGCAATACGATCGGGTGTTGTCTGGCCGTGGGTGCCCGAACATGCAGGTGCTTTCCGCTGTCTCACCCGACAGGAGCATAGCAAACAACCAATGCCAAACGACAACCACCGCCCCGACGTTGCCGTCTTTATCGACTTTGAGAATGTCTACGTAAGTGTCCGCGATAAACTGGATGCGAACCCAAATTTTGAAATGATCATGGATCGGTGCGAAGACTTCGGCCGCGTTGTCATCGCCCGCGCCTACGCCGACTGGTACCGTTACCCCCGCGTCACAAGCGCCCTCTACGCCAATGGCATCGAGCCAATGTACGTGCCCACGTACTACTACGATCGCGAGATGGGGCGTACAGGCCGCGCAATTAAGAACAGCGTCGATATGAACCTCTGTATCGACGCAATGAAAACGCTATTCACCAACACAAACATCGCCAAGTTTGTGCTGGCTACCGGCGACCGCGATTTTATTCCGCTCGTTAATAGCATTCGCCAGCAAGGCAAAGAAGTTATTATTATCGGCGTGGGAGGGGCAGCATCGGCCCACCTGGCTCAAAGCGCCGATGAATTCATCTTCTATGAATCGCTGGTCGGCAAACAGCCAACGGATCTTCAGCCCGATTTGCCCAAGGCAAAAATGCCTGAAAAAGGGCGCGATAGCGATTATAGCGACGACGACGGCGAGCGTAACCGCAGCCGCGAACGCGAGCGCAGCCCGGAGCGCACACCTGCGCCCGAGCGCCTGACCGCGCCGGAACGCGCACCAGCACCCGAGCGCGAACCCGAGCCAAGCAGCCAGCCCGATATCTACGATACGCTGGTCAAGGCGATCAACCTGGCGCGCGAGCGCGGGTATGTGTGCTCATTCGGCTCGCTCAAACTGCTCATGAAAGAGCTGATGGGTGGCGAATTTAAGGAAGGCCGCTACAAAGACGCGAGCGGTCGGCCATTTGCAAAATTCAAGGATTTTGTGGTCGAAGCCGAGCGGCGCGGTAAGGTACAGGTATTTACCCGCGGCACTGTTAACGAAGTGTTCCTCCCCGGCGAAGATCCGTTCAAACTCTCGCAGTTTGCGCAAGAGATCACCGAGGAGCCGAACGCACCAATTATGCAGGTGCCCGACAGCGAAGCCCAGCCAGAGACCCGGCCCTCAGTCGCTTCAAATGGCCGCCGCCGCCGCCGCCGCTCACGCGGTGGGCAGCGTGGTGCCGGTGCCGTAACCCAGAATGGTGCCGATACCGAGGCATTTGAGGACGAAGACGAGCTTTTCGAAGAGGCAAGCATCGACGCGCTGCCGCTGCCCGATCTGCCACCCGATGAATCGCCGGAAGAGCTATTTGAGGAACTGCGTGAGCGTGCGGAGTTTGAAGCCGAACATATTTCAGCGCTTGCAACGTTCGACCCGGCAGGCGAAGAGCTGATACCCGCACCCGAGCCACCGAGCGAGTCGCCACCCACCGAACCAGTGGAGGAGCTAGCGCCAGCGGAAGAGTCGGTAGCCGAGGAACCTGTAACTGAGTCTGAGCTAACTCTACCGAGCGCTGCGCCAACCGCCTCGCTGCCCTTCACTGATGAAGAATGGCAGATCCTCCGCCAGGCTGTCGGCAATTTCGATCGGCCAGTATCGTTCGTTCAGATTCACGATGCGTTACGCAACATGCGTAATAGCCTGGGAATCACACGCACCAACGAAGAGCTACGTTCGCTGATCAAGCAGGCAATTAACACCGGCATGTTGGAACGCCTGGGCAAAGGCAACCGCGCCAATTACCGGCTAGCCCAAACAGGCCAGGCCGAAGAAATCACGATACCTAGTGGCGAAAGCGGCGAACAATCTACCCCGGTCGAAAGCCTGGAGCACATTGGGCAGCCCGAAGGAACTGACCTGCCCCAGCCTGGCGCGGCACTATTTAGCGAAGCAGCTCAAGCCATTGCCGAGGCTGAGGCCAGCGCAGAGCCAGCCACAGCAGCCAGCAAGCCGAAGCGTCAGCGCCGTAAATCAGCTGCTACGCCGGAGAATAGCGATGTGCCTGCGGCCCCGGCGGCGCGGCGCTCGCGTAAGCCTGCCGCCGAAGCACAGAGCACAGTTACATCCGAGGAACCAGCCGCGCCTAAACGTAGCCGACGCAAAAAGCCAGCTACCGACGAGTAGCCTATTGGAGTGCGCCGCAGGTAGCTCACTATCGCGGCGCATCACTCGTTCTAGCGATGGTATCGATTAAAATTTGTGGGCTGTGTTCGGTAGAACATGCGCTCGTAGCTACCGAAGCCGGTGCCGACCTGCTGGGCTGTGTGTTTGCACCATCACGTCGGCAGATCACCCTGGCAGTAGCGCGACAAATCAGCGAAGCAGTGCGGGCCGCAAGTACGCTGCTCGCGCACCAACCGCAGCTGGTTGGCGTATTTGTCAACGAAACGCCCGAGCGCATGCGCGAGATGGTTCACGCATGTGACTTTGACGCAATTCAGCTCAGCGGCGACGAACCGCCGCTCTTTGCCGAGGCACTGGCCGATATTCCGCTGATTAAAGCCATTCGCTTCGATGGCAGCGAGGCCGAGGCAGGGTGGTTGGCACTTGAACAACCGCATGTGCGGCTCCTCGTCGATGCCCATGTGCCTGGCTCGTATGGCGGCGCAGGTGTAACCGCCGATTGGCAGCGCGCTACCGAGCTGGCGCAGCACCGACCTATTTTGCTCGCTGGCGGCTTAAACCCCAGCAATGTAGCGGCAGCCATTCACGCGGTGCGTCCCTGGGGCGTCGATGTCAGTAGCGGCGTCGAAACCCAGGGAACAAAGGATACGGCCAAAATTCGCGCATTTTTGGCCGCCGCGCGCGCCGCATTGTAGGCAGTTACGCTCATTCGCACGGTAGCAGCGCAATGTGACGGCCATAGGGCTTTTATGATCGGCTAATTTGCGTTAGAATGAATAAAGGGTTTGATATCTGACAGGTGCATTGTATCGTTAATCGTAAAGCTCAGGAGGTTTCTGTATGAAAACAATTCTTCGCCTTTTTGGTGTTGCAGCGCTGGTCGGTCTCGCGGCGGTGGTATATCGCGCGGTGAAGCAATATCGCGAGGATAGTGTGTTCGACCTAAGCGCATCATCAAGCAGCAGCAGCGGCTTTGGTGGCGGCAAGCGCAGCATCAGCCCCGAACTGCTCGCTATCCTGGCCGACCCTGGTGATAAAGGCCCGGTAGAATTGCTTACCGATTCGACCGGCAGCGAGTGGCTAGTAAATCGCCGCAACGGCTTCCGCTATCCAGTCGAGGATGGCATCCCAATTATGTTGCTGGAAGAGGGCGAGAAGAACCGCGACGCGAGCCTGATCGCCCACTAATTCTTTTCTTCATAAACACGAATACGATAGCCCGCCCTGTATCACAAGGCGGGCTTTTGTATACCCACAAGCTGCATGTTTCCTGGTGCGACGCGAGCTATGAGCGCGGGGTTGCGGAAGGGCTAGACCGCGGCAATGGTGTGGCGGATGGTGTAGCCAATGGTGTACGCGCTGGCGTGCCCGTAGCAGCTGGCGCAGGAGTTGGCGATATGGTAGGGGTCGGGGTCAATGCTGGCACCACTGGCGTGCTTGAGCCAAGATCGGTAGCTGTGTCGCTTGCAATATCGCCCAGGCGTTGCAAAAAGCGCTCGACGCGCGCCGAGCGGCGATCAAGCTCGGCGAGCATCGCGGCCCGCCCGGCCTCGGCAGTGGCAAATACCGCAACCGCATCGCGCCCAGCCTGTACCTGTGCAACCAGCGTTGCGCTCTGCGCTATCCCAGCCTCACGTTCGCGCTGCAATTGGGCACGTATGTCAGCAATGCCATCAATCTGCGTTTTCAGCTCACCAAGTACCTCGTGATCGCCTGAGCCACGCTGATCAGCGGCAGCCACTTGCGTCTGTAAGGTGCTTTGAGCGGACTGAAGGGTTGCTACCTGCATCTGCGCCTCGGCAAGCTGGGCGGGCGTTGAAGGCAAATAGCCCAGCGAAAACAAACCTGCCGCGCCAGCAACCAGCGCAAGAAATGTGGTTATGACAATCACCAGCAGCGCCGAGAGGAGCCGACTAATGCAGCCGCCACGCGCGCGCGTAGGCGCCTGGGGCGCTGACAATGGCCCGGTAGTAGGCGCAGGCGCGGCTGGTGCGCTGTCGGGCTGCGTAGGAGCCTGTTCGTCCATTATGGCTGCTCCTCAGCAATACCAAGGGCTGTCGAGCCACCCTTGCTATCGGCAGCGCTCGGCGCACCGGCATATAGCGAGCGCTCAACCACAATCGGCTGCGTCGAACGCACCGTAGCGGCAATTGCCACCTGGCCGGGGTACAGCTGGTGCACTGCCATAGTATAGCGCGACCCCTTCGACATGAGCAGCGTCTGCGTAGCGCGCGTGCCATCGGCCAGAATAAATTCGACGGTGATGCGCGCCTGGTTGGCGCTTGGGTTGCTCAGCAGTAAATATTCCTGAAAGCCATCAGCGGTACGGCCATCGGCAAAGCGCCAGGTATAGGCCGGTGCTACTGCGCCCGGGCTAGCCGTGCCAGCGCGCGCGCCATTCCAATACAGCGCACGCTCAACGGCCACCGGGCGGTCGGACGTTACCGTTGTAGCGATGCCTAGCTCGGGCACGACTTCATTCACCGGGATCGCCAGCTTCGTCAGTGGTGGGATGGCATAGTTACGCTCAAGCGATGTCCCCGAGTCGGTCAGGAATGTGACCTTGACATTGCTCGCCTGACCGTTTGGGTTGAGCACCAGGATGGACATAGTGAATGGAGATTGGGTGGTGCCTTCGGCGAAATACCACTGCCGCGACAGCATAGCCATGCCCGGTGCAGTATGGAAGCCACCCGTATTGCTGGTGCTACCAGGGCCGAAGATCATAGTACGCTCAGCCACAATCGGCTCAGTCGCAACAATTTGTGCGCCAAAGCTCGTTGCGGGCAGCACATCGCTCACAGTTACGACTGTGCGCTGTAGCGGCGCAATTTCCACCGATTGGCGAGCAGTCGTACCATCACTTTTCATATAGGTAATTGCGGTCTGTACTTTTGTGCTCTGCGGATTGAACAGCAGCAAGTAGGTTTTCTGATCACCCTCGGTCGAGCCTTCGGCGAAATACCACACGCGTGAGGGCTGGCGCACGCCCAAACCGCTGCTCAGGTCGCTGCCAAAGTTCATGAAGCGCTCGGCCAGTACCGGCGCATTCGACTCGATGATTGCAGGCACGTCGCTGGTGTCGTTGAACAGGTCGTTCACAATCAGGTTCGAGCGCGCACCGGCAGCAACCGTATCATCGCGCACAACAGCCGGGCCGGGCTGGCGCAACAAGGTATAGCGCACACTAGCGGACGCATCGCTGGGGTTTAGCACGGTCAATCGCTCAGAAAAATTAAAGGCGTTACCTTCAGCGAAGTACCAGCGCGCGCGCACGGTGCTCTGATCAACCGTTGTACGTAGCTGGTCAAGCTGGGCGCGAAAGTCAGTAGCAGGGTCAAGCGCAGTGGGGATGACTTCGGCATGGCTCGCAATATTGGGTCGGTTAGTCAGTTTCCCATCGCTTGCGGCTACAGCGTGGGTACCTAGCGGCGCAATATCGTAAGCCTGGCCGAGCCACGACAACAGACTTACCAGCGTACTGCGCTGCGTATCGGATGGCAGCGTATTTCCAATCAACGCAACCTGAATCGCTGCATCACCACCGGCAAAGCGATCGCCAACTGCGGTGGGGCCACCGTTGCGCCCCATGTAGATTATGCCTTCACGATCGACAATAAAATGGAACGGCACATCTTCCCAGCCGAGCACCTCGGTATCATAAGCCGCCAGCGCACGCAAAAACGGCAAGGTCGAGACGACATCGTCGGAGCCAATCTGGTGCAGAATGATGCCTTTTGGATGTTGGCGTACTACCGGCGCAGTTGCGGTGGGCGCCCCCCAACTATCGCGCTGCACGACGCGCGGCACGCTCGTGAGGGTCGCGGGGCCATATGGTGCCGGTACGCGCTGCTGGTCGGCTACGCGCCCAGGCCCGGCAGTCCCATCGATATAGCTCAGGGTAATGCCTTGAAGCACCGGCGTTGCGTTAGCCGCTGTACTGCTGAGCGTGGCGCGGAATTGCAGCACGGCCATCCCACCAGGGAATGGGCGTGTCGATTCAAGCGCGGCGGCCCCATCATCTTGCGATTGCGCATCGCCTGCAACAAGCGGCTGCCAGGGCGTCAAATCTTCTTCTTTGGGCGAGGTGCCGCCGCGAACTTCGAGCGTGAGGCTGGTGCCTTGCGGTACATCGGCCTGCCAGGTCGCACCGACAGCGTTATACAGAAACGCGGTGCTGCTGATCGCCGACGTATACACCGCCTGTTTCGCACCTTCGGCCAGCCGTAGCTCACCATCGGCATTATTGCTCACCAGCAAGCCATTGCAGGTATCGGTAGCCCACGCTGGCTGCGCACCGCAGGGGCTAGCGCGCCATTCGGCAACTTTGCTCATCGTCAGCTTGCCAATTTGCACCGGCACGGATGATTGAGCTGCTAGCGAGGGCACGCGCTGAAGCGCACCACTTGCTGCTAGCATCGCTAGCGCCAGTACCAGCAACACACGTCGCATATGTTCTCCCGCAACTAGCGTATCGAATTTAGTACGCATTGGAGGGGCGCTCATAGCTAGCGCTGCAAGGCCCCATCGTTTCGCTACTTTGGTTTCAGCGCACTATAGGTATAGTCGTTGGCTGAGTCGTAGAGTAGCCAGCCGCCGGTACTGCCGCTATCTTCCACGGCCTTAATTTGCGCGCGCACCTCGGTTGGCCCATACTCCACAATTTGATCTTTGGGCACCCAGGTCAGGGTGAAATCTTGCAACCATGGCCGCATCAGCGCACGCTTGCCCTTGAGCTGCTCTTGGCCCAGACGCATACTTTCGGCAATTACCTCATATGGGTGCGCCGCCGGAAGGTCAAACCCCGCAGCGCCCGCCCAAAAATGCGAGGGGTAGATCATTGGGCAGACATAATCGGCATGGAGACCCATGCGCTGAATGTCCTGGCCAATCAGCGGGGCCGGTTGCCACGCTGCCACACCGAATACATCGACCGAGAGGTAGGCACCAGCCGCATTAATCGCCTGCTGCGATTGGGTGAGCATTTCAGCAATGTTCTGGAATTTTTCCTCGTCGGTAGCATTCGGCTTCGAGAGTTTCAGCCGATCCTTATCATCGGCGGCAAATTCCAGCGAGGGAAAGCGGATATAGTCGTAGTTAATTTCATCGAAGCCCATATGTGCCGCCTCGACCGAAAGCTGAATATTGTAATCCCACACATTCTTATTCCAGGGATCGAGCCAGGCGTAGCGAATGCCAGGGCCGGGGTAATCGGCAAAGACGCCCCCGTTTTTAGTATCTTGTGCGCCCCACTCGGGCTTTGCATCGGCCAGGACATTGTCGTGGCTGAAGATATGGACGCGCGCAATTGTGTAAATACCGCGCTTCTTAGCCTCGGCCAGAATCGCCTTGAGATCCATAATTGGGCGGGCGGTCTTTAGCTCTTTGACGATCGGCACCTGTGAGTCGTAATAAATCAGCCCCAGGTCATCGCGCAGATCGGACTTTAGATCAATCACAATCGCGTTTAGCTCAGTCTTATCAACCTGATCAAAGTATTTCATCAGCAGCTCGGTGTTCGAGGCAACGGCTGCCGTGACATAAATTGATTTGGTGTAGAAGGGTTCGAGCTTAATTTCGGTAGGGACACTGCCCGGCTTCAGCTCGATCACAGCCTTGCGATACCCGGGCGCAAGCACTTGCAAAAAGCCTTGCTCGGGCATGCCATCGAGCGTAAATGCACCATCGGTGCTGTTGTCGATGCGCTGCATGGCTACGGCATCGCTCTCAAGGTTCGGCGAGGCAATAATCGTGGCATTAGCGATTGGCGCGCCCGTTTTCGCGTTCAGCACCTTGCCCTTCAGCACATCGGGGCGCAATATCGCATCGAGCGTCGTGTTCTTCTCGAGCGGCTGCGTCAGCGCAGCATAGCCGTCGGCATCGATCTCAATCGTTGCACCCGCAGGCACGCCTTCGAGCTGGTAGCTGCCATCAGCACCGGTTGTCACATTCAGGTTATCACCCACTTTTACCTTGGCACCCGCCACTGGCTGCCCGGTATAGCGGTCGGTTACTTTCCCGGCCAGCACATTTGGCCGCAGCTGACCGCTGAAGCTTACCTGCTGCTGAAGGGATTGGGTGGCCGTATCGTAGTTTTTGGCACTTACTGTTAACGAAAACTGCTCGGGTACGCCAACCAGCCGATAGCTACCATCGGTGGCAGTCGTCATGCTCAACGTATCGCTGGCCTTCACGAGCGCGCCTGCGATTGGCTGGCCGGTGTAGGCATCGGTGATTGCCCCACTCACCGTGTTGGGCCGCAGCTTGGCGTCAAGTGTCGCCGCAGGTGGTGTGGGCTTGGCTAACTGCGGCTGCCCGGCCAATGCGATTTTCACTGGTTCATAGCCGTCGGCAGCGATTTCAAGCGTTCCATCCTGCCGCCAGCTGGTCAGCTGATACTTACCGCCGGTATCGGTAACGGCCTGCGCGCCAGCGATGTTCACCTTTGCAGCAGTGACAGGTTTGCCGGTATATGCGTCAAGCACCGTGCCATTTAATGGTACATCGGGGCCGCCACAGGCGGCGAGCAAGAATATTAGCGCGACAACAGTACATATAAATGGAGCGCGGCGGAGCAGGGTCACGATAGCCATCGAGGGTTCTTCTCCTGAACGAGGATCGGTTCGGCGATCACACACTGTAGCGCAGTCTGTTCACTCTAACCGCGCGATCGATTATTATTTGCAGTCTATGAGCAGTATTTGTATATAGCTGGCCTATCATAAACGCCTGACAAACGCTTGTCAAGCAGCTGCGTCCTGATGGGCACATGAGATGAATGTGTAAGGAGAAGTCGCGCTGTAGCCACTGCGCTTGCTGGCACATACCGACACAAATCTGCGTCGGCCCGGCGGCATTACCCAATGTTTGACTTTACGCCTGCCCTCGGCTATAATAGCCCACGCGATGCCGAAGTGGCGGAATGGCAGACGCGACGGTCTCAAAAACCGTTGAGGGCGACCTCATGTGGGTTCGACTCCCACCTTCGGCACCATTCGCTATAATGGCAAGCAGTATCTCGGGGCGTGGCTCAGCCTGGTAGAGCGCAGCGTTCGGGTCGCTGAGGTCGGTGGTTCGAATCCACTCGCCCCGACCAAACCCGCTGGGTGTAAAAGCCTGGGGGAATAGGTCTCACTGTTACCGTGCCAACAGCGCAGGGAGACCAGAACATGAGGGTTTAGTGAGGTAACTCGCTAGGCCCTCAGATTTTTTTGCTGGCTGTAAACCATTCTTTAGAAACGCTTCCCAATCTGACCGTTTAACTCTCCAGCTCCGTCCGACTTTTTCGGCGGGTAGCCAGCCTTTGTTACACCAGCTGATAACAGTAGCTAGCTTAAGATTGCGAGACTCTGCAATCTCGCGCGTTGACATCCACTCATCCAAACGTTTCACCCCCTCTCACAAAATTAAATCAATTGCATAGATTGAATATACACCCAGGAATTTAGAAAGTCAAGTGTTAGGCCGAGTCTATTTGCACAGTTCGTTCGGTCTATGCATGAGGTCATTTTTTATTATGCTTCAAGGAGCTACCAAATGTCTAATCATACCCGTTCCGTTGTTACGGTTATCCTCACCAGCTTTCTTTTCTGGACGATGTTTCAGCGGCAAGTCTTCTATATGCACTGGTGGGTCTTCGTCTTTTTAATGACCGTAATCTACCTCGTGATTGATGTCGTCCTCAAAGCAATCCTCGAACGGGTAGGGACTCAGCGAAATACCCCCTAGACGCGCTGTGCGGGCTTCTAAGCAATTCGGTGTGTTAGGATACCGCCCCCGGCCTGCTAGCGGGCACGCAGGCCCGGCCAGGTGCCAACGCGGGCATGTTTGGGGGTCGCTCGGCGCTGGCCAGGTGGCACGCTCCAAAGTCGCGCACCACCGGCGTAGAGCTTTTGGTGTGGTATTCGTGTCAAGGGCGTGGCCCTACGGGCTGCTGCGCAGCACTCGCAAGCGAGTGCCACAACCCTTGACACCCTCGTCAGCGCCAGTATCCCGGCCAGCGGGCCGGGCCTCAGAAGTACAGCTTCTCCACCGCATCCCGGATATAGCCCACATCAGCCGACACATAGATCTCTGTCTGTTTGATTTCTTTGTGCCCAAGCGCCTTGCTTACCGCGTACAGGTCGCGTGAGCGGCGTAGCGCCCAGGTCGCAAAGGTGTGCCGAAGCATATGCATGGTGAAACGCACGCCACTGCCAGCGCTGGCGCGGCGCGCAATCTTGCCCGCTCTGGCCGCGACGATCGGCTTACCATCGAGTGAGAAGCACGGCCAATCTCCATCAGGGGCTTGCAGCTCGCGCCAGCTGGCCAGCTCGCGCCCGAGCGTAGGGTGTAACGGCACCGCCCGCCCATGGTTCATTTTTGACAACGTGATGCTGATAACTTCACCACGAATGTCTACATCCGACCAGCGCAGGCGGGCCAGTTCGCAGGCGCGCAACCCGGCGTACAGGGATGTTAGCAGCATCGCTTCATCGCGCCGGGCGGTACGGCCCTCGCAGCTCCGTAGGTAGCCGCGCAATTGTTCGACTTGTTCGAGATTGAGTGATTTGGGAAGCGGCGCGGGTCTACGCGGTGTTTTGAATTCGCCAGCTGGCGATTGCGGCATGTGGCCTTCGCTTACCGCCCAAGCAAAAAACAGCCGCCAGGTGGTGAACGTATTGGCCCTGGTTGAATGCCCCTTTTCTGCGACTGTTTCGCGGGCGTAGGCTTTAAGCTGCTTTGGGGTAAGGGCTTGCCAGTTGAGATCATTCGCGCTACACCAGCGCCCGAGCCGTCGTAGCACCTGATTATGCTTTCGTGTCGTAGAGCGCGTTCGCCCATCAAGCTGTAAATCTGCGCAAAAATCATAAATTGCAGCGTTTAATTCCATACGCCCCCTTTGTGTCGGCACGGGTACACAATCTGACAGTGTAAAGTAAAGCCCCTGCGCTTTTTCGCAGGGGCTGTATGTCTTTGGTGGGCCTGGGAGCTAAACAGTCGCTAGAATGGCCCTGGTGGTTGGGAACTGGGTGGGCAGAGCGTAAAAGTGTCGGTTGGGCCATCTAAGAGTACAAATATCGCTGTTGTGTGAATGCCTATTTGCGTCCAATTACTCCCTGCTGCCAGTGCGGTTTCGTTATTGTCGTACACATGCCCACCTTTTGCGAAATAACCGAAGATATCCTTTTCGAGCACAAATAAATCCCCATTATCCGCCACAATATTGATATCTTCACCTCCACCAGCTGTTTTATGGCCTGCGTAAGTCGACAACCGCCCAGTAAATGTCGCGGGCCAGATCACTGCTGTGTACGTGGCATGTTGGTTTTCTTTCAAGGTATTTGTCACCGAGAAGGTTCTAATGTCATCAATCGTGGTGGCGAAGCAATTAGCTAATGGGTCGGGCGCGCAAATAGTACCGTCGAACCCGGCCAGATTCATTGGCGTGTTGCCATAGTACAGGTTAAACAGCGAAATATAGCCAGCCGCTTTTAAGACGGCTTTAATTGCACTCGGTAAGTCGCTGGCATCAATGCCAGCACGATAGGCAGCCATGCCCGCTTCGGCGGTTGTTGCAGCGTAAAGCGGAGCGATAAGGCTGTCTTGAATGCTCATAAACGAGCCTTGGAGTGTGTTGCCAGCGAAAATATTTGAGGCCACGAACGCTACACACGATGCGACGAGTGTAAGGATTTCACCAAAACTTGGCAGGCTGATTGTTAGGCTTTGTGCTGCGTTAATTTCGGTAATCACTTCTGTGAATGCCGCCGAAATGATTTGCGGGTTAAATCCTGTTCCGAGCGATGAGAGCACATCCAGTTTTACACAAAAGCGCAGAATTGCATAAAGCAATGCCTGAACACGCTTACAGTGTTCTTGGTCTACTGCTACCGGCGTGGCATCTATTGGCGGCAGCTGGTAGCTCGGCACGTCGCAGGGCTTACAGGGGTCAAGCGCAGAGAGGCCGATAAGTAGCAATTGGGTATTGCGGGTAAAGGTGTCTTTTAGTTCCATATGCTGTGTGATCAGCGCTGTTTGTAGGGTTGCCAGCTGTGCATGTAGCTGGTTCAGCCCACCAACCACGTCGGCCAGTGTCGCGCCAGGCTCTGGCGGCGGCGCACCCAAAGCGGTGAGTAGTGCATTTATCGCTACAATCACCTCTTGGTGCCGTTGCGCCAGGTGTACATCTATCGCAGTGAATTTGTCGGTGAGATTTGTCATACGAGTTCGCTCCGAATGGCTTGTAGCTCGGCTATCATCGCATCGAGCTTTTCAATTGCCGCCGCGCCGCCTGAGGCATCTATCACGTTGCGCAGCTCGCCCGCTGGCGTCGTTCCGCGCAGCGCCGTCAGAATGTTATCGCTCGGTGGAATGAGCGAACCGCCGTCTAAGCTATGAATGAGCCGCTGTGTCTGGATAATCTGTGCTTGCGCAGCAGCGGCATTTGCGGCCAGCATTGCCAGCAGCGTGACGAATATCCCACCCTCTTCAACCGCGTTCACCCCATCGGTAAAGGTTTCTTCTACCAGTTCGCCGACTTGGGCCGCATCACCGCCCGCGTCAAGAATGCCTTTTACCTTTTGCCACACGTCGGTTGCGGTTGATTCTTTTCCGACCCGCAAGGCGCGCACGATGTCGGCCAGGGTAGCCCGACTGCCCCCAAACCCAAACCAGCCAGGGTCAAGCACTCCGGCCAGGCCGTCTACAGCAGGTACCATGCCCGGCGCGGTGCTGAATGGGTCTGGTACGGGTGGAATTTCTGGTGTGATGGTGAGCGGTTCGGTTGTCACCAGCTGGTACACCCGGCCATAGAGCGCGGTGTCGAGCAGCCGGTACAGCCGGTTGTTACTTTCCACCAGATCATCAATGCACGCTTTCATAAGACACACCTGTAGCTCTGCAAAGGCCGTGTAGCCCTGCTCGTAGTCCTGTTCAGTTTCCCAACTGCCGCGCTTTTCAAAAAAGCGCAACGCCCCGGCCACCATGGGAATGAGTGTTACGTTGATGGGCACAAGGTAGCACGTTCGTTCGCTGTAGTCAGGTGGGAAGGTGTAGCGCATTATGGCCGCCACTGTAGGTAGGCAGTCTCTAAAACTGCAAGGTCAACACCAAAGGGGTTGCAGTAGATGCCATTGATGATTGCATCCTGAAAAGCAATTACGGCGGGGTGTTCAAGGTCAATTAGCACCCCGGCCCCCGGCCCTTCGGTCATGAGCACATCGGTGCGGATGCTCGGCACACTCAGCACCGCGTAGGTGTCTGGTTCGCTGCCAGCGAACACAAACACCCCGGCCCGGGCAATCTGACTACCAAACGCTGGTTCGGGCCGGGGGTCTTCAACACTGCGATAGACAATGCTGTAGCGAAATACGACCGCTTGCGAGAGCGCACCCACGCGGGCCGCAAGCACACCCGCCCCGGCCTGCGCCGTAGCAATAGCACTGCCAGGACGAATCCATACATCGACACTGGCAGTGCTATTACTTCCGTCGCGGAGGCCCAAGTCAATAAATGGCAGCTGCGCCCGCATTAGCGGTCACTAGGCAGCGTGCGCCGGGTCGAGCGATTAAAGCGCTGGTAGGCTTTGTACAACGAAGTAATGTCACTCCCATCGGCGGCACAGAAGATCGCGCCTGCCCCAACTACCGCTGTATTCAAGGCAACGACCAAGGGGTCGGTACGGTCAATTGCACCCGATGGAGTGAGCACCCCATCTTTGATAGCCGGAATGGTGAAGCTGGTTGTTCGGCCATTAGCGGTACGCCAGATGAATTGACCTTTTTCCTCAATACGGCTGCCAGCATTCGCAGCAGGTGGTGCATCATCGAAGTAGCTGTACGTGAGGCTCTGCGCTACCACCGTGGCATCAGAGAGCGCCAGCATTGCAACGCGAATGGCATCAGCCGCCACAATCGCCGCGCCGGTTAGCGTGTCGTATGGTACGTCGATTTGCATGGTTGAGAGGCTACCCGAAGCATCCCGAAAAGTGAAGGATAGGGTAGCAGCTGGTGTGTTCGTGAACGCCATGGATTACGTCTCCTTGTTAGGTGAAATCCCAGGCAACCCGCCTGTTGGGTGTATATCAACGCACTTCGGCCACAAGCGCGCTGTTACCTCAGGTTGAGCACCAAGAGCAGGGTAGCAAACACGATGATGGTGATTGCTATCATCCATAGGTCGTGTACCAGCTGGCGCGTGCGGCGGCTGTGTTCACTGCCGCTTACGGCTTCTTCCAGCTCGGTCACACGGATGAGCATGCCCGCAACTTGGTTGAGTAGCAATAAGAATTCTTCGCGCCCATAATCCTCACTTCTCCCATTTCGCAGATACGGGTACTTGGTGCGAAGCTCCTGGATTTCGATAAAAATCCCTGGGTCGGTGTGTGGGCCATAGCGTGCGGCTTGTAATTCAAGCTCATGTAATCGCCGCAGTTCTAATTCCCGAACGTCATTGCTGCTCATAGTTCACCGTACCAACAGGCAACGCCGTGCCAACGAACCTGTTGGCACGGCGTTCAATTGAGACTGTAGCACACCCAAGCGCGTAAATCAACTACCCAACGGTGCTAGCTGGTGTCGGTTTTGTCAAGTTCACCGAGCGCAACTTTCAATTTTTCGCGGGCTGCCTGATATGCTTTGGAGCTGCCCGCTTTTACATTGCACGTTGCTTCTAATGCAACTGTCTCTGTCAGTACACCCGCTTGTACCAATTTCGCAAGTGTCCGAAATGAAATGGTTTCGGCGTCGGTTTGCAGCGTTGTGACGCCCGAAACGTTGCTTGAAATGGCTTCGGTTCGTTTCGGTGTCGTTTCGCTAGCTGGTGGCCGTCGCGGCCTGGTGGCCGGTGGCCGTCGCGGGCGCGTCCGGCGCAATGGCGCAGCTGGTGGGTAGCGTTCCGGCCAAATGAGATCGCGGTAGTACACCACCGTAAGGGCTGCCCCGATAGTGCCGACGACCGTGAGCAGTAGTAGCCACCCTTCGTTCATAGTTGGCCTTTCAGCACGTTTTGTGCAACGAGCACCAGCCACATAATCATCCGTTCAGGCAGGAAGCCGATGATCTCAGCGGCAACGGTGTTTTGTAAATGCGCACCCGGCCCAGTTGCCCCAGTCCAGGTCAGCCAGGGTGCTACCCCTACGGCAGAGCTTAACACATCAAACACGCCGAAGGGCAGCGAAAGCAACCAAAGTACCAGCACAATGCGGCGTGGTAGCCCACGTAGGAAGGGCGCAAGCACAGCGGGTGCGATTTCAATGGCTGTGATAAGCAAATGCATCCCCCACCCTACTGCCGCATCACGCCCAGTAATAGCCATGACAAATTCTGCCGTAAATTCGCCATTTGCTAACCAGAGTAGCCCAAACACAAGAATGAAGATAAACAGGGCGATTGCCGCCCGGCCCTGTCGATAGCTCATATCACTGCCTTTGCGTCCGCGTTTCGGTGTACGAGTAGTCCCGCGGCTTCGCGCTGGTGATGGGCGGCGGCGGGGGCGCGTTTCGGTTGTCATCGGCGTACCGCCTCATTCTGGCGATGAAGCCACGCGACAAAACCCGCATCGTTGAGCGCAGCTTCCATGTAGTGCGGCTCTCGTGCCTCAACCGCTACCGCTGCTGGCGCGGCGGGACTTGTCGGCGGTGGGATAAGCGGCACGGCTACGCCAGCGGCGGGCGGCAACGTATCAGGCGGTGGGGTTTTGGTTCGCTCTCGCTCGGCGCGCAGCTCGGCTAGTTCACTCAAATACCAGCGGATTTGGCGAATGATATGGCGCTCAAGCGCCGTTGAACCGTCAAGATTGCTCATGGTAGCTCCTTCCTGTATACTGCACGATAGTGCGGATTGTGGTAGCTCTCCGTGCTACCCGGCTGGTTGCTGCATATCCAGCCGGGTTTAATTTGTTTCATTCTATGGGCTGGTCATTGTCATCGAACGGATCGCAGTTACACCAAATCTCCTCTTGCGCGACCATGTGATCACCGCCGTCGTACCATTCCCCGCAGTGGTTGCACTGCTGGCCCTGATACTTCCCGCAGCGGTCACAGTAGCAAGCTTCCCAATCGTGATCACAATTGTTCATAGTAAAAACCCTTCCTAGAATGTGCTTCCAATGCCTAACTGCGTAAGAAATGCTGTCACTCGCCCAGGGTCGCCGCTGTGCGCAATCTCCAAGAGTTCACCCCGCGCATCATTGGCAATGACCACGCGCCACGCCCCGACTGATAACGAGCTGAGTACCACGGCGATTTCTTCTTGCTCAACCGCTAGCTCTTCGTCGGTTTTTTCCTGCCCAAGCTTTAAGCGCTCTCGCAGGCCCGGCGTCCATACCAGCTGGCGTTGGCCTTTGAGTACCACGGCGTATTGCAGCCACAGCAGCCCCGCCCGCTGATCGCCATCCAAGTAATCGGCTAACAGCTGCATCGGCGTGCGTCCGTTGCGCTTGCCGAGCTTGTTTACTGCCTTGGTAAGCTCGTGGGCTGGCGTCCAAGCTGGCTCTTTGCCCCATTTGGCAACGTAGGCCGCTATATCGGCATCGCTGAACCGCACATCACAGCCGTGTTGCCAGCTGGCGTAACTGCCTACCGCCGACACACACCGGCCCCATCGTTCTTTTAGCTCTCGCTCAAAGGGAATGATGGGTATCTCGCTTTCTGCGAACATCAGGACATGTAAATGCGGGTGCCAGCCGTTCAAACCGAACGTAAGTTCGAGTGAACGCACCATGCCGACAATGCGGTAGCGTTCGTTGAATTCTTTTGCAGCGCGGCCCCCAACCAGTAAACGGCGCGCTTTGGTGAGCGCTTCAAACACAGTAGGAAGGCTATCTTCACGACTGTGTTGAAGCGTGAATGTTACCAGCAACGTGCGGCGCGCGCCCGCAGTCTCTGCTGCCCAAGTCTCCAATCCAGTGCTCAATTCTTCACGGCGCTTCTCGCTGATTTTGGCGCTGCATACCGGGCAGTGCCACACCGATTTGCAGATTTGTAGCCCGCCATAATGCGCCGCGTTCTTGGCTGGCGCATATAACACGTTTATTTCTAGGCGGTCTTCTCTCGGTACGACCTGCCGCATACACTTGGCGACAAGTTCGCGGGGCAATAGTTCCCTTGCTGCACTTTGCAACGAAAAACGCTTGATTACCCGCTCATCACGTTGCTTTTGTTGCCCGCCTAACGCGGGAAGCATATCTTCATGATAATAGGTAGAGCGCGTTGGCGTCTTAACAATTCGTTGGCTCTGTGAAGCCGTGGAAGCATATTTCCCTATAATACCAAGAGGCTCCGGCCCGCTATTCACTAGAATCCTCACCAATAGGGAGTAACTCACCTGTTACAACGAGATGCCGTAAATTCTTCATAACAGTCAAATCTGGTTCCTGCCAGAAACTAAGAAGTTCGATAAGATCGTCTAGTTCTTCAGGATCGACGTGAAGGCGACCGGCGCGGGTGGTGATGGTGTAGCCGAACATCGTTTTAGCGACTTCGACAGTGAGCTTTTTTTGAGGATGTGTCATTGCCTGTCACAATCTAGCGCTATAATGCGCTACTTGCGCAGGTCTGATCTAGCAAGCTTCGAATCCACTCGCCCCGACCAAACCCAAAACGGAACCCACAAGCTTGTGTCCAAACACAGCAGCGATGAACGGCCCGGCAGCGTAAGCAGCCGGGTCGTTCGCTTTGCGGGCATAGTGAAACCTAGCGCTCGTTTCACACGTTTATATAGTAATTGTTCCTTCATTGCATCGGAGCCATCAAATGCAGAACGTTTCATTCAACGTAGTTATTCGCGTGTTCGAAGCATTAGCCCTCACTGTATTGCTTGCCGCGTGCAGCAGCGCAACACCGTCTGCCAGCCCCACCAGCGCGCCAGTAGCAACTGTAGCCCCCACCACGCCACCCGCTACCATCGCGCCTGCCCCCACTACCGCACCCACCACTGCACCTACAGCGACCCTTCCGCCTGCTGCAACTGCCGCGCCCGCCGCCGAGCGCATCCTGCCTGCGCCACTCTACCTAATCAATGAGCAGCAGCAAATTGTGCGGCTCGAACGCGACGGCACGACAATGGCGACGATTACCAATGAGGCTACGCCGATTGTGCAGCTGGCCGCTGCGCCCATCGATGGCACACTCCTCTACATTATGCAGGGCGACCAGAGCAACACGTTAGTACAAACCGATGCACGCGGCGGCCAGCGCACCGAACTTGCCGCTGGGATCCTTTCTATCCCGGTGTGGTCGCGCGACGGGCAGCGCTACGCCCTGGCCTGGGAGGATGGCCCACAGGGCGCAGGCATCTATGGCGCACGCGCAGGCGAAAAGCCGGGGCTGCTGCTGGCAAACATCCCATTCAAGGCGGGCAACAGCACGCCGGGACTACGCTACACACCCCAGGCATTTTCGCCCGATGGCAGCCAACTGCTGCTGGCTACTGCGCCCGATAACGGCCCCGATGCGCCCGCAGGCGATATTGCGGTGCTTGGCGAGGCAGTGCTGGCGAGCGATGGCACAGCAACTACGCTGGTAGGAACCGGCGGCGACCCATACCTCTGCTTTAGCGCGCTGTGGAGCACCGATGGCAGCCAGGTGATCTGTTCGAGCTATGGTGCCAGTGGCGCGATGCCCGCACTATGGAGCCTGCCAGCAAGCGGGGGCAAGCCAACGATTCTGCTGCCGCCGAGCAGTGGGCAAACCGATGTGTTTAGCGTGATGCCAACCAGTACGGGGCTGTATGCCTTCGTGGGCACAGCGAAGACGGTTGGTGAAAATGTGACCTATGCCCTGGAACAGATCAATGCGAACGGCAAGGCGAGCAAGCTACGCGACGAAACCTTCGACATCAATGCCGTCGTCTGGTCGGTGTGGGCACCCGACGCCAGCGGCATCGTCATCCAGCGCGCCAGCACCGATGGCAGCACCAGCAACCAGTTTGTGTGGCTACCCGCCAGCGACGCGCCCGCCGTTGAGCTGCGCCTGCGCGGCCAGGGCACACCCGTGTGGGGCGCGCCTGGCACATAATTAGCCCCAGCTTCAAGCGATTAGCCAGGAGTAGAAAACTGCTCCTGGCTTTTTTATTTCCCCCAAAGAATGGAGTACTAACATGATTTAGTATAAAGTACTATTGCTTATTTATCTATATGTATAATATACTGCACGGAAAGGGGTTTGTCCTATCCAGCCTGGCCAAACAGGTGGAACTTCTCGGTCATCAGCGACGTGAGCTCATCGGCGTAGCTGCTGAGATGGGTCAGCAGCCTTTGGATGGCCG
>WBZP01000059.1_pt1 | contig 150667 bp, 141 predicted proteins | sample 5204301 | NCBI WGS metagenome assembly WBZP01 (sample SAMN12412401, study PRJNA552823) | activated sludge metagenome | isolation source: activated sludge from nitrification reactor of wastewater treatment plant... | place: USA: Pennsylvania | collected 2017 | reverse complement strand
ACGCAATTGCCAGACAACTAAACGACCGCCCGCGAAAATGCCTTGGATTCGAAACCCCTGCCGAGGTCTTCGCTCGCGAAATCATGTGCTTGCAATCCAGTGTTGCACTTCAGACTTGAAACCGCCCCATGAAGAAACATACCTGGACGAAGTTTCCGCACCCCGACAAGGCATTCTCCTATGCCGGCGCGGCCCTCAAGAGAAACTGGGAGCGGCTGCATCGTGGCGACTGCGAGCCGTTTCCGGAAAACGCCGCCGCGCAGGATGCATGGCGCGCCTATCACGCCGGCGACTTTGCCAAAGCCGTGGACATTGGCCTGAATGCCGGTTCCTCGGGCATCAACGCGGCCAACAAGGCGGCGATGATCCATGCCAATTATCTCGAAGACGACGAGCAGGTGCGGCTACAGCTTTTCCAGGACATCTGCGAGCGCTGCGAGGCGTTGCAGGATGCCGAACCGAAGAATGCCAACGCCTGGTACATCCACGCCTATGCGCTGGGCCGCTACAGTCAGGGAATTTCCATCGTCAAGGCGCTGGCCCAGGGCCTTGGCGGGAAGATCAAGCACAGCCTGGACCAGACGCTGAAACTTCAGCCACGGCATGCCGATGCAAACATCGCCCTCGGGACCTGGCACGCGGAAATCATCGACAAGGTCGGGAGCATGGTCGGCGGACTGACCTATCGCGCGAAGAAGGACACGGCAGAGAAGCATTTTCGCGCCGCGCTCGAACTCAACCCGGACTCATCGATTGCCCGCACCGAGTACGCCAACGGCCTCGTTCTGCTGTTCGGTCGCGCGCGCGCCAAAGACGTCGGCCGACTCCGTGAAGAAGCGGTGGCCTGCACCGCGGCCGACGCCATGGAAAGGCTCGACCTCGAGGCGGCTGCGGAAGAGGCGGACTGAGGCGACGTCAGCCCGCGGGAGGTGACTCCCGCGCCAATGCCGCCGCTACCGCTTCCGGGTCGCCAAGCCGCTCCCAAGGCTCCATCAACACCAGCATCAGGAACCTGTCGAACTCTTTGGCAAACCGATCGACGATGTCCTGAGGATCCGGAACGAGATCATGGCCAGTCATCAGGCCAATCTGCACATTCCCGGCATACGAGAGAATGGAGACACCCATCCCGATGTTCCCGGACTGTGGCACCCAGAAGAGCGGCTGGCGCAGCCTGGCCCCAGCCAGATAGAGCGCCGTCTGTGGTCCCGGGACATTGGTCATGACCGCCGTCGCCTTGTTCGCCAGAAGGTCGAGGACCGATTGCTGGACAAACTTCGGCAGCATGCCGACAACACCGAGGATGGACAGCGTCAACTCGGCCTGATACGACTCCTTCAGCTTCGCCATCCGTTTGCGGATCTCATAGAGGCGGGCCAGCGGATTTTCGTCGTCCAGCGGCAGCTCCAGCGTCACCAGTCCGAAGCGGTTGCCCAGCGTGCCCGTGTCGTCCGGGCCGCGCAGGTTGACCGGAACCATGGCGCGAATTTCGACGCCAGCGACGTCTTCGCCGCGGTCGACCAGATAGGCGCGCAATGAACCGGCAACTGCGGTCAGCAGCAGGTCATTGACCGAACAACCGAGGACCCTGCCGACTTCCTTGATCTCCGGCAGCGGAATCGGCTCCGACCAGGCAAGCTGTTTTCTGGTCCCCAGTTTGCCCTTGAAGCGTGTCGGGCTGTCGTTCGCCATGGTGGCAAGCTTGGCAATTTCCCCGGCAACATCGCGGCTGACGCGTGCGAAACCCATGAGTTGCTTCGGGTTGGACAGCAAGTCCGAATACTGGTCCCGAAGACCGCTCACCAAGCGGCCCGCTTCGGCTAGGGGGTGCCATAGTGCGCGCCAAAAAATGTCTTGCTCATGGTCATCCTCACCTTCATCGCGATTGGCACTGACCACCACCGGTGCGCTGCCGGCTCTGCCCGATGCGCCATCCGCCAGAGAGAGAATGACCCCGACCAGCGCGATTCCGTCAGCAATGCTGTGGTGAATCCGCAGCACAAGCGCCTGCCCACCGAGCGCCGTATCGACGACAAGCATCTCCCACAGCGGCCGCCGTTGATCGAGCGGCTTCGCCGCAAGATCGGCTACGAAGCGCTGCAGTCCTGCCTTGTCCAGCCTGCCTCTGCGAACCACCCGACGCAGGTGGTTGCCAAGATCAAAATCCGGGTCATCCTGCCAGCAGTATCCCGTTCCATCGGCGACAACGCATTGGACAAAACGCCGGTGAGCGAGCAAGCGCTTCTCGACAGCGAGCTTTAGCCTTTCGAAATCCAGCATGCCGTCAAACAGCATCACCCCGACAATCTGCATCAGATTGGACGGTCGATCCATACGCAACCAGGCGGTATCGACGTTGGAGATCCGTTCGCGGGAAGGCATCAGTAACTCCGGATTGTGGTCAGGCATTTATAATACCGGCATTCCCCCTCTCCAATTGGAGCCGATGCCATGAGCGAACTCAAAGCGGCCTTCGACGCCGCCATTGCCGATTCCAAGACGCTTGCCGAGCGCCCCGACAACCAGACGCTGTTGCGAATCTACGGCCTGTTCAAACAGGCCAGCGAGGGAGATGCGACTGGGAAACGTCCAGGCTTTACGGATATTGTCGGCCGCGCCAAGTTTGACGCCTGGGCAACCCTGCAAGGCACCTCGTCAGAGGCGGCGATGCAGGCCTACGTCGAATTGATTACGAAATTGAAGGGTTAGGCGAAGCGCGCGTCGAAGTAGTCGTGGATTTCACTCTCGAGTCCGCTCTTGAACGGCCTGAGCAGGAATCCGAGATGGATGTGGATCGTCACTTCGCCCCTGCCGAGCGTCAGTTGCCCATGGACACCCATGCGCTCGAAGTGCAGGATGCCCTCCTCGTCCCATTCGTGCTCCAGGTTGAATTCCTTTTCCAGGTCCGCCGCAACCAACTCGGCGGCAGCCCGCGCCTTTTTCGCGCTAAGGCGGTGTTTCTTGGTAATCAGTATTTCGCTCATCGGCACAGTTTACAGATGAAGGGCCAAATCGAGAACAAGCCGGCGCAACTATTCTGCTGAACCTTTGCTGCCCATCATCTCGTTGCAGGTTTCCCGGCCGAGCGTTTCGGCTTCTTTCGGGCTGGAAATCCGAACTTCATCGTAGATGTGCTTGATGACGACATTGGTGATGTGCGCCCCGGCGCTGCCGTCCTCGACAAAGACCTTCATCGGCCGCCCCTTCTCGCGGTCGTAGTAGGCCTGCACGGCAAAGTCACGGACGCGCTCGCAGAAGCGAACCTTCTGAGCGTCCGGCATACCGTCGTCGGATTTGGCGGCATGGGCATGCGGCAACGCGCCGGCCAGCACCAGTAATGCACGGCTGGCAAGACCCCGGGATGTCATTCAGTCGGCTCCTGAATCGAGGTGAGATAGGCCAGTATGTCCTGAATATCCTGCTCCTTGAGGCCATTGAGGACGCCAACCGTGCCCTCCTCGTCATGCGGGCGGTCGCCCTTGAGGTAGAGGTCGACCTGGCGCTTAAGGTAGTTCGTATATTGCCCGACCAACATCGGGAACATGCCTCGGCCCTTGCCGGTCTTGCCGTGGCAGGCAGCGCACTGCTTCTGGTAGAGCGCTTCGCCATGTTCGAGGTTGCCTTCGGCACGCGGAATGATCATGACGCGGTCCACCATCAGCAGACGGGTCAGCGCATCTTCCGTGCCCTTGAAGGTCGGCATCCTGTTGGATAGTTCGATGCCGGCCAGATAGGCCGCGATATCCTTGATATCCACGTCGGAAAGCTCGCGTTCCTGCGTGTAGGGGTACATCGGGATATTCACCCGGGTCCGCGAGCGGAAGCTCTTCAACTGGTTTTCGATATAGGCAACGCGCTGGCCGGCAATGCGCGGATACTCGCCCTTCTTGCCGCCGGCCCCCTGATCGCCATGGCAGGCGGCGCAGGTCCCGTTGATCTCCTTGCCTTTTTCGAGGTCGACCGCAACTGCCACGCCGGAACCCAGAAAACCGGCAACGAGAAGCACGACAAATCGGCGTAGCACCATTTCGAACGACTCCGAGGATGATGCGGCCAATTGTCGCATGCTGCTGACGGCCTGAACTTGACCCAAATCACGCATAATCCGGTCCATGCCCTTGCTCTCCTGTGCTGACGACAGCACCGACCAACTACCCAGCCTGCGGCGGCTGGTCACTGTGCGCTGGGCTGCTCTGGCGCTGATGACCGGACTCCTCCTGCTGGTGCCGCCAGCGCTCGACGTGCCACTCCCCGGCGCACCGCTGCTCGCCATCATCGGCATCACTGCATTGCTCAACGCCATTGCCGCTTGGCGGCTCAAGCGGGCTGACTCGGCGACGTCGGTGGAACTCCTCAGCCAGTTGCTGATCGATATTTTCGCCCTGAGCGCTCTGGTGTTTTTCAGCGGCGGCGCCACCAACCCGCTGGTTTCGCTCCTGCTGCCGCCCGTCGCCATCGCCGCGCTGACCCTGCCGGTGCGGTACGTGGCGGCGGTCGGCGCCATCGCCATCGCCGCCTACTCGGCGCTGATGTTTTTCTACGTTCCGTTGGCGATGAGCGATGCCACGCGCGCCACGCGCCTGCACCTGCTTGGCATGTGGCTGACCTTTGCCGTATCGGCGCTGATGGTTGCGTGGTTCGCCGTGCGCATGACCAAGCTGATCCGCCAGCGCGACGCCGAACTGGCCACTGCGCGCGAACAGGCGCTGCGCGACGAGCGCATCATGGCGATCGGCACGCTCGCCGCTGGCGCGGCGCACGAACTGGGAACGCCGCTCGGCACCATGGCGCTGGTCGCCGGCGAACTTGCCTGCGACCCGCAATTGCCGGACGCCACACGCGAGGATGTCGCCCTGCTCCGCCAGCAGATCGGCGTCTGCAAGGAAATCATCACCGGGCTAACACGCCGCGCCGGCGCCGAGCGACTCGAGAACTCCGGCGTCCAGGCAGTCGATGTCTGGCTCCAAGGCGTCCGCCAGCGCTGGCACGCTTTGCGTCCGCAGGCGGAAAGCCGGGTCGAGGTCACTGGCAGTCTCCCGGCCCCGACGGTGGCCAACGACCCACGCCTCGAGCAGGCGCTGCTCAACCTGCTCAACAATGCGGCGAATGCGTCGGCTAGGGCGATCGACATTCACCTCGACTGGACCGGCGAGCGAATCCTCATCGACATCCGTGATCTCGGTCCGGGTTTCCCGCCGGACGTGTTGCAGCAGGGCGGGCAAGCATCGTTCCCGCCGCACGAAAGCGGCAGCGGCATCGGCCTGATGCTGACCCGCTCCGCAATCGAACAACTCGGTGGCCGACTGTCGCTGCTCAATCCTCCCGAAGGCGGTGCCCTCGCCCGCCTCGAACTGAATCCGAGAACCTGATGCCCGAATTGACCCTGATCATCGACGACGACCCCAGTTTCAACGGCATTCTGGTCCGCACCCTCGAACGCCGTGGTTATCCGGCGCGTGGCGCAATCGACGCAACGACGGCACTAACCCTGGCACGTGAAATCTCGCCAGCCCAAGTGGTGCTGGATCTCAATCTCAATGGCAGCTCAGGCCTGGCATTGATCCCGGAATTGCTGGCAATCAATCCAGCCTGCCGCATCGTTGTCTTGACCGGCTACGCCAGCATCGCAACAGCGGTTGACGCCATCAAACTCGGGGCGACCCAGTATCTGGCCAAGCCAGTGGAACTCGAGGCGGTTCTCGCGGCCTTCCCCAGCGACGATTCGCCGGACACCAGATTGCCCGCGCCCGACGAACCACTTTCGGTCGACCGCCTCGAATGGGAACACATTCAGCGGGTACTCAACGAAAACGAGGGAAACATCTCGGCAACGGCGCGCGCGCTCAAGATGCACCGCCGCACCTTGCAGAGGAAGCTGTCCAAGCGGCCGGTGCGAACCTGAACTCCGGATAGCCCGGGCGTGCCTGGAAGTCTGCGGGTCAGGCTTGCCGGCTGGCGCCGCTCAGGCTGCCTGCTGGCGGTTTTGCTTGAGCGCAGCCAGGAACTCTGTAAAGCTGACTTCGCGAACCTTGGTATCGGCCAGCGTGTCGCGCAGGTCGAAGGCCACGATGACCCGTTCGCCGGAGCGTTCGTGATCATTGCTTCCCGGAGAGGGGCCGGCACGCGGGAGATTCGTCGTGCGAGAAGTGTTGTTCATTTTCGTGACCTTTCCTGGAGCTGTTGGGCAGATGATGCCGAATATCTGCCGCGCCGCCCGTGAGCGAATTCACGACCTGCTTCAATCCTTCATCTGCACCACCAACACGGAATGGCCGCGGGCCGGGCAAGATCGACCGCGCCGGCCTGCTGCGCCGTGCGAAGACCCTGCCGGACGCGGTCGACGGCCCGAAACACCCGAAATTCAGTGCTGCTTCTGCTGGACCGGCCCCGGCGCAGGCGATGATCGCACCACCTTGGCATCGACCTGCTTGCTGCTGCCGTCGCCGAAGGTCAGCGTGATCGGCACCGAATCGCCCTCCTGCATCGCCGCCTTGAGGTCGATCAGCATGACATGCAGGCCACCGGGCTTGAGCACGGCCTCACCCTTCGCCTTGATCTCGATCGCTGCAACCGGGCGCATCTTCATCACACCACCTTCGTTCAGATGAGTGTGCAGTTCCGTCGCCTTCGACACTGGATTGTCGGCCTTGACCACCTTGACGTCCTTGTCACCGTTGTTCTTGATCACCATGAAGGCAGCGGTCGCCGGAGCGTTGGGCGGCGCCAGGCGAACATAGGGATCCTGCACCGAAACATTGTCGGCGGCGCCGGCCAGGACGCCGACGGAAAACAGCAGGCCAGCGGCCAGCAGGGATAGTCGTTTCATGATGCTTTCTTCCTTCAAGGTTGGTAAAGGTACTTGCGGATGATGACAGCCACTTGGTCCGGCGCTGTCGCGTGGGCGATCTTGGCTACCAGTCTGCCATCGGCGGCGACGACGTAGGTGTCCGCCGAATGGTCGACGACGTAGCCATCGCCGGCCGTTGCCACTTTTTGTTCGGCGTAGAAAACGCCATAGCGCTTCGCTGCCGCGGCAATTTCCTCCGGGGCTCCAGTCACGCCGACGACGACCGGGTGAAAGAACCTGGCATACTCCTTGAGCCGCGCTGGCGTGTCGCGCTTCGGATCGACCGAAATCAGGATCACGGCGACCCGCGCCAGTTCGTCCGGCTTCAGTTCCTTCAGCCCGTCGGCAGTGGCCGCCAGCGAAGTCGGACAGATGTCGGGGCAATAGGTGTAGCCGAAGTAGAGCAGGACCACCTTGCCGCGGAAATCCTTGAGCGCAACCGGGCCGTCCGCCGACTGCAGCGTGAAATCGCCGCCCTCTGGCATTGCCGCACGCGGCAGCGGGAGCTCCGGGAGGTCGGGGTGCCAGAATAAAGCCAGCCCGAGCACCAAAGCCGCCAGCAGTCCGGCGATTACGGACAGAATCCGTTCGGACATCCTATTCGTGGCTCCCGGAACTGAAGCGATAGGGAATCGCGATGCGTTCGCCGCCGGTTTCAATCAGCACCGTCGCCTGCCACTCCATAGCGCCGGTGATGCACACCGGCAGCGTCACCAGACCGGAAAAGCGCCCGTCACCGCGCGCCGCGAGTCCCGGCCGGTTCAGTCCCATGTTCATGTCGATGCCGGCGAAATCGACTTCGACCCGGCCCGGCGCAAATCCGCTGGTCGTCACCTGCACCTCGAACGGCCTGACCATGGGGATCGGGCGTGGCGCCATCGATAGTTCGACGCGACCGCCGGAAGGCAGTGTCACCGCGCAGGTCTGGCGCTGCAGATTGCACGCCGGATCCGGCTGGATCACTACATCAGCCCGGGGGAGCAGCAGCGGTGACAGTTTGTAGCCAACCACCACGACGAGGGCAATCAGCAGAATGCCGATCACGTCTATCAGAATTTTTTTTTCAAAAGTCTGGTCCTGGCCTGGTGGCCGGCGAGGAGACAGCATTTTCGTTCATCAAGCGCGAAAGGAATTAGCAGAGATCAAGTTTTTAGCACGGCTGGAGGCATACAGTATGCGGCATATTGTCGCAGTGACATCGTGTCGCAGGCGATGATGCGGGTAGGAAATTCTACTTCTTGTCTTCAGGGGAGAAATCTAGATGAAAAAAATTGCAGTGAAAGCTACCGCGCTGTTGCTGGTGGCCGGTTTTGCAGCCACGGCATGGTCTGCCGAATCGCTGCAGGACGTGATGAAGCGTCGCGGCCTGAGCCAGCAGGATCTGCTGGCGGCGTCCAAAACCTATGTCCCGACCGGCAAGCGCGACGAATTCGTCGTCTTCAGCTCAGGCGGCCAGTCCGGCCAGGTCATCGTCTATGGCATTCCGTCGATGCGCATCCTGAAGTACATCGGCGTGTTCACCCCGGAACCGTGGCAGGGCTACGGTTTCGATGAGAATTCCAAGGCCGTGCTGCGTCAGGGCAATATCGACGGCAAGGAAATCAATTGGGGCGACACCCACCACCCGGCCATTTCCGAAACCGACGGCAAGTATGACGGCCAGTTCCTGTTCATCAACGACAAGGCCAATCCGCGCCTCGCCGTGATCGACCTGCGCGATTTCGAAACCAAGCAGATCGTCGTCAACCCGATCTTCAAGTCGGAGCACGGTGGCGCCTTTGTCACACCGAATACCGACTACGTGATCGAAGCCGCCCAGTATGCCTCGCCGCTTGAGAACAAGAAGTTCTACCCGCTCGAAGAGTTCAACGAGAAGTATCGCGGTGGCATCACCTACTGGAAGTTCGACCGCAAGGAAGGCCGTCTCGATCCGAAGAAGTCCTTCTCCCTCGAACTGCCGCCGTACTCGCAGGACTTGTCTGACGCCGGCAAAGGCCCGTCCGACGGCTGGTCGTTCACCAATTCCTTCTGTTCAGAACGCTACGTCGGCGGCATTGAAAAAGGCCGTCCACCGTATGAAGCCGGTTGCTCCGCCAAGGACACCGACTATCTGCACGTGATCAACTGGAAGAAGGCCGCCGAACTGGTCGCCGCCGGCAAGGCCAAGAAGATCAACGGCCATGACGTGCTGATGATGGAAACCGCGATCAAGGAAGGCATCCTCTTCCTGATTCCGGAACCCAAGTCGCCGCACGGTGCCGACGTCACCCCGGACGGCAAGTTCATCGTCGTCTCGGGCAAGCTCGACACCCACGTCTCCGTCTTCTCCTTCGAAAAGATTCAGGCCGCCATCAAGGCCGGCAAGTTCGAATCCAAGGATCCGTACGGCATTCCGGTAATCGGCATGAAGGACGCTTTGCACACCCAGGTTCAGCTCGGCCTCGGCCCGCTGCATACCCAGTACGACTCGAAGCCCTGTGTCGCCTACACCTCGCTGTACGTCGATTCCCAGGTCGCCAAGTGGAACTACTGTGAAGGCAAGGTGCTCGACAAGATCTCCGTGCACTACAACATCGGTCACCTGATGACCATGGAAGGCGACTCCATGGATCCGAAGGGACGCTACCTGGTCGCGCTGAACAAGCTCGCCATCGACCGCTTCGTGCCGGTTGGCCCGCTGCATCCGCAGAACCACCAACTGATCGACATCTCCAACGACAAGATGCAATTGCTGTACGACATGCCTCTGCCGCTGGGCGAGCCGCACTACGCAGTCGCCATCGACGCGACCAAGCTGAAACCGGGCGTCCGCTACAAGGTGGGTACCGACTCGCGTACGGACAAGCCGCATCCGGGCATGGTTCGCGCCGGTGAGGAAAAGACCGAGAAGAAGGGCAACAAAATCACGGTCTGGGGTACGTTGATCCGCTCGCACATCACGCCGGAAACCATCGAGGCTGATGTGGGCGACGAAATCACGGTGCACCTGACCAACCTTGAGCGCGCTCAGGACGAAACCCACGGCTTCACGGTGTCGACCTACAACGTGCATGCTTCGGTCGAGCCGGGCAAGACGGTCACCGTCAAGTTCAAGGCCGATAAGGAAGGCGTCTATCCTTACTACTGCACGGAGTTCTGCTCGGCGCTGCACCTTGAAATGCAGGGTTACCTGCTGGTCAAGCCGAAAGGCTGGAAGCCGAGCAAGGCCGAAGGTGCCGCCAAGGCCAGCTACACCGAAGCCGACTACAAGGCGACGCTGAAGAAGGTTGTCGACACCCAGGCCGTCATCGACTCCGTGGTCGGTTACATCACCAGTGTCAACTTCAAGGACTTCCCGGATGTCGTGGCGATGGTCGACGATGCAACCGACCAGCTCGGCAAGATCAAGGAAGCCAAGGGCAAGGCTGACGCCGCTGCCGCCAAGAAGGACTGGGATCAGGCCAACCTGTGGTCCGAGCAGATCTGGCAATACCAGGTCAAGGCGGCCGACATCGGCCTGCGCGCCAAGACCTACCTCGAGCAGAACGGTGCCAAACCGGTCAAGAAGTAAGAAGCAAACTTGATCTGACTCACGGCAAATTCCGGGGAGCAGAGCAATCTGCTCCCCGTATTACATTAAAAAGGGGAATAACCATGAAGTTTGTAATGACTCTGATCGCTGCCGCGCTTGTCGCTAGCCCCGCCGTCGCCGCCCTGGATGGCGCCGCGCTCTACAAGGACAAGACCTGCAACGCCTGCCACGGGCCCAAGGCGGACAAGCCGCTGATGCCCAACTATCCGAAGCTGGCCGGCCAGAACGCCGCCTATGCCGAGCAACAGATGAAGGACATCAAGAGCGGCGCCCGCAACAACGGCCAGACCGCCGCGATGAAGGGTGTCATGCATCTGGTCAATGACGATGAAATCAAGGCCATCAGCGACTGGCTTTCCAAGCAGAAATGAGCGAACGAGGCCCGGATCGACGGGCCTCTGACCCACATCAAGGAACGCTGATAAAGCTCGCGGGATAATTTGAACGCTCCGGACAAACTCTCCGAAAGGGAAATCAAACATGAAAGCATCACTCCTCTTGATCGGCCTGCTTTCGGCAGGCGTCGCCCTCGCCGCCCCTCCTGCCCCAAAAACGCAGGGCATCGAGGGCAAGGACTACAAATGGAACGCCGAAGGCGGCGAGAAGATGGAAGCGCTGACCAAGAAAGGCGACAAGAAGCGCGGCGAAGAAGGTTATGAAACCTGCGGCGCCTGCCACCTGCCTTCCGGCGCCGGACGTCCTGACGGCACCTTCCCGCAACTCGCCGGCCAGCACACCACCGTGCTGATCAAGCAGATGGCCGACATCCGTGCCGGCCTGCGCGACAACCCGACCATGTACCCGTTCGCCGCCACCCTGACCGACGCGCAAGAACTCGCTGACGTTGCTGCCTATATCGAGAGCCTGTGCATTCCCCTCGATCACGGTCACTACGATTCCAAGCCTGGCGATGCCGCCAAGGACTGGAAAGCGCCTGCCGATACCGAAAAGCGTCTGGCCGAAGGCAAGGCCCTGTATGAGAAGGAATGCCTCGAGTGTCACGGCAAGAACGGCGAAGGCGTCAAGGAGAAGTTTTATCCCGTGATCGCCGGTCAGCACTACAGGTATCTGTTGCGTCAGATGACCGAGATTCGTGACGGTCACCGCCGCAACGCCAATCCGGACATGGTCAAGATCATCAAGAAGTACAGCAACGACCAGTTGATCTCGATCTCTGCCTATCAGGCCAGCCTGGTCATGCCGGGCAACATGTGCAAACCGAAGTCCGGCGCGGCCAAGAAGAAGTAAAGCAACGACTGCTACCCTTGCTGCCCGCATGCCGCGGGCAGCAACTCTCCCGGAGAATATCCGGACGTAGCAAGACAGAGAGCAGCATGATGGAAAAGCAGAACAAGATCATCGGCGGGCTGACCCTGATCGCCCTGATTGCCATGGTCGCCGCCTACTTCGCGCCGATCTGGTGGGTTTCCCTGACCGCCCCGAACTATCCGCCCGACGCCTTCCCCGACGGCATCCGCATTCATTTCCATTTCGACGGCGTTTTTAACGGCTGCAAAGCGGCCGGCAAGGGGACGCGCATGGCCAACGAGATCATCCAGAAGGATCTCGCCCATGATGACGAACGCTACAATCCGATCACCGACGCCAAGAAGGATATCAACAAGGACGCCGAAGGGCTCGACTGCGTCCACGAGATGAACACCATCAATCACTACGTCGGCATGTACCCGATCGCCACCGGCGCACCGGTAGAGAAACCGCTGGCCAAGTTCTTCTTCGCTTTCTTCGCGGCGATGCTGCTGGCTTTTTCCATGCCCGGGAAAAAGGCCCGTCTGGCGACGTTGACCGCAGGATTCATCGCCGTCGCCGCCTGGATGATCGTCGACCAGTTCGTCCTGGGCCACCTCGAAAGCCACGTTCAGGCCTACATGCAGGAATCGGGCACCTTCTTCAAGGACATGGACCGGATCAAGGTCTGGGGCGACAATGTGCGCAACATCTCGGTGGCCGTCATCATCGGGCTAATCATCATCATGGGCATCGTCATCGCCGGCGTCACGAAGATCCGCTCCTTCCAGTTGCTTCTGGCACTGGTGCCGGCCCTGCTCCCGGTGTATTTCGTCATCACCTACGCGGGCTGGCTGTGGTTCTTCGGTCACAACATGCACCCGTGGGGCGCCTTCACCGTCAAGGCGTTCATGCCCACCGTTTTTGGCGAAGGCAAGGTCGCCCAGTTCTCGACCTACTCCTATCCCTACTGGGGCTATGGCCTGCTGGTGCTGGTCTTCGTCTGCCTGATGCTGGCGCTGCTGATCCGCCGCAAACAGTTGCGCGAAGGTTCGGCCGAGTAGGTTTTCGTGCTGCGCTTCCCGGAACTCACCAACGGAGCGCTGGCGATTGCGCTCCTGCTGGTCTGCGCGAACGGGATTTCCCAACAGGAACGTGGCTCGAATGCCGACATGAGCAACGCGCCCAGGGTCGAGATCGACCGCCCGAAGCCAACCTACATGCTGCGTGATCGCGACGCCCGGGTCCATGGCCTGAAGCCTTTCCAGGATCTGGTCGACAAGGCGCCCGCCGGTTCGGTACTCAAGCCCCCGCCCGGCCGTTACGCCGGGCCGGTGATCATCGACAAGCCGCTGACCATTGACGGCGCCGGCCAGGTCGTCATCGATGCCGGCGACAAGGGCACGGTCATGGTGTTGAATGCCAGCAATTCAGTCTTGCGTGGCCTGCACCTGACCGGGTCAGGCGATTCGCACGACACCGACGATTCCTGCCTCGACGTGCGTGGCAACAGGAATCTGATCGAGAACCTGAAGATCGACAACTGCCTGTTCGGCATCGATCTCAAGCAATCCAGCGATAATATCGTCCGCGGCAACAGTATCCGCTCGAAGAATCTGGACCTCGGTGTGCGTGGCGACGGTCTCCGCCTCTGGTACAGCAACAACAATCTTATCGAGAAGAACGAGATCATCGACTCGCGCGACATGGTCGCCTGGTACGCGCACAAGAATATTTTCCGCGAGAATCTTGGCCGGCGCAGTCGCTACTCGATCCACTTCATGTTCGCCAACGACAATATCGTCGAAGGCAACCAGTTCTACGACAACGCGGTCGGCGTCTATTTCATGTACACCGAGGGCGGTATCGCCCGCAACAACATCATTTCGCATGCGACCGGTGCCACCGGCATGGGCATCGGATTCAAGGAAGCGTCCGGCACCGTCATCGAGAACAACGAGATCATCTATTGCGGCATCGGCATCGGCTCCGATCTTTCGCCCTTCCAACCCGACAGCACGATCGAGGTGCGTGGCAACCGCTTCGCCTACAACGGCATCGGCATCATGTTCACCAGCGAGACCGGGGGCAACAACATGGTCGACAACATTTTCGAGGGCAATCTGACCCAGGTCAGCTACGGTGGTCACGGCGACAACAACAATAACGAAAGGAATTTTTGGGAACAAAATTTCTGGGACGACTACCAAGGTTTTGACCGCAACGGCGACGGCATCGGTGACCGTACCCATGAACTCTATTCCTATGCCGACCAGATATGGATCGAGATGCCGGTCGCCCGTTTCTTCCGCAGTTCGCCAGTCATGGAACTGCTCGACTTCCTCGAGCGCCTCGCCCCCTTCTCAAGACCCGACCTGATCCTGCGTGACGAAAAGCCACGATTCCTCAAGCCCGCGAGGACTGCGCAATCATGAATGACAACGACAACGATCGAAAGCCGGTGGCCGGGCCGACACCGCCACTGTCCAAGGCCAGGCGGCAGACCAACCGCCGCCGCTTCCTGCGTACCGTCCTGCTCACAGGCGGCGTGCTGGGCGCAGCCCTGTCCGGCTTCCTGCCGCTGATCTATTCGCAGAGGAAGCGCCTGCGCCCGCCGGGCGCGCTCGACGAAAAGGATTTCCTCTCCAGTTGCATCAAGTGCGGCCAGTGCGTCCAGGTCTGCCCGGTCCAGGCGATCAAGCTGGCCGACCTGGTGGACGGCATGGGCGTCGGCACGCCCTACATCGACGCCAGGCAGCAGGCCTGCGACTTTTCCTGCGACGCCGTTCAGTGCGTGCTCGCCTGCCCGACCGGCACGCTCACGTACCACAAGCCGGAATTTCTCACCGTGCGGCCGGGCGCAGCGCTGGCGGCCAAGCCGATCCTGCTGGCCAAGGAAAAGGATCCCGAACCGACACTCAACATGACCGAGCGCATGGGCGTCGCCCGCCTGACCCGCCCCGAGGCCTGTCTGGCGATCCAGGGCAAGGGCTTCAAGGGACAGGCCCGCGGCGCCGACTTCAAGGGCATGCTGCGGTACATGGACGTCGATCGCTGGAAGCCGATCAAGATCAGCGCCCACCCCTATGATGTCGCCGAGTGCGACCTTTGCGTCCGCGAATGTCCGCTCAAGGGCGCCATCTCGATCGAAACGGTCTTTGCCCCGGACGGCAGCAAACGCAAGTCACCCGTCATCCATGAACCCTGCGTCGGCTGTGGCGTCTGCGAAATGGTCTGCCCGGTCGAACCTGGCTGCATCACCGTCGAAGCCCGTGAGGTCTGGAAGACATGAGCCAACTCTTGAAACGGCGTTTTTTCGAACAGATCAAGGTCATGTTTGGCGTCGAGCCGAGCAAGCCGATGGCGATCGCTCCCGCGGCGCAGGCGATCCATTTCTACAAGAAAGGCAACCGCGACCTGATCGCCGAGAAACTGCATGCCCGGGCGCACGCCGAGCACAAGAACACCTGGCGCAACCGGCGCTGGATCACGCTGATCATCGCCAACCTGCTGTTCACCTTTTCCTTTTTCCTCGATATCCAGATTCTCGAAGGTGCCCTGACCGCCTCGCGCTTCGTCGGCTTCCACCTGATCGACCTCAATTCGGCGCTGCAGGTGATGCTGGCGCACAAGCACATCATCAATAACCTGATCATCGGCACCGGCACCGTGCTGGTGTTGTGGGCGCTGCTCGGCGGCCGTACCTTCTGTTCCTGGGTCTGCCCCTACCACCTGCTCGCCGAGTGGGCCGAGAAGATCCACCTCTTCCTCGCGAAGAAACGGCTGGTCACCGACCAGACCATCGACCGCCGACTGCGCACGATCTTCTGGATCATCTTCGCGCTACTTGCCTTCGCCACCGGCTACACCGTCTTCGAGGCCATCTCGCCGACCGGCATATTGTCGCGGGCGCTGATCTACGGGCCGGGGCTGGCGCTGCTCTGGGTGCTGGCGCTGCTCGTCTTCGAGATATTCTTCTCGCGCCGCGCCTGGTGCCGCTATGCCTGTCCGATCGGCCTGACCTACGGTGTCGTCGGCATCATTTCGCCGGTGCGCATCAAATACAAGCTCGCCGAGTGCTTCCACGAGGGCGACTGCCGCAAGGTCTGCCTGGTACCGCATGTGCTGGATACGGTCATCAAGGGCCGCGCCGTCGAAACCGAAGTGCCGCTCGGCCCCGACTGCACGCGTTGCGGGCTGTGCGTCGACACCTGCCCGACCGGTTCGTTGAGCTTCGAAATCAAGGGGCTGTCCAAGCTCGGCTGATTCTTGGCAGTTTCCGGCAGTCGACCTCGACAATGAACCCAAGGACGCCAGTCAGGAAATCCTTCATTCGTTGAAGGCGCGACCCGGTCTGACCGAGAGAGCTTCAACTCGACCTGACAGCAGGCATCAGGGAACTCCGCAGTTCGTCGACAGATGACCACCCTACGAGCGTTCCCGCCTTCCCCCGCCCATGCCCCAAGGCGTTGTTGCAGATCCTCCGGCTAGCGACTCACACCGAACAAGAGACAGATGTGTTTCCCGTATCGCCAACAGCGCGTTCTTGACATCCTCAGGAAATCCCCTGCGCGTTCCACCTCGGCTATCCAGAAAAAGCTTATTCACGTAGAACACCACTTCCGGCTGACCCCAGAGATACGTCAGTGCCTTGCCGATGTGGGGAAATCTGAAAACAATCAGTTTCAGTTGGTTTCTGTCGTGCATTTCTTGTACCCCATCGAATGGAGAAGACACATTGGGGCATGGGTTGCCACGGAGTCGAACAAACCCAGGTCGGCGAACGGACAACGAATATTCTTGTTCATGATGGAAACTCCAAGGGAAGCTAGAACTTAGCTTCGTCTGATTCCATTCTATGGGGGTACTGTGCCGACTAATGTGCAAAAAGTCACGGCTACTGGAATTTATGTGTGGTCATGGTAAGAAGTTGATTGCGAAACGATTTCTTGATCCCTACAGGGAGGGCGAACCATGACCACGAGGAAGCGTAATACGAAGCAGTCGGCAGTGGAAGTCATGCGGTCGACCGCAGCAATCGCCTATTCGGGCAATCCGTTAAGCAGAAACATCACCTTGATCGCCTCACCCGGACTCCCGAGTGGTGCGAACCAGCGTTGAAACACCGGGACAATTTCGCCGGTACGATAGAGGCGCGCCAGTGAGCGATCAACCGCCAGACGCAACGGCGGGTCAATACGCATCATCAGGCCGTAGGGCTCGTAGGTGAATTGCGCGCTGGACAGTTCGAAGTCCTTGCCGAGGCCGCGGGTCAGCGCCGTCGTGACGAGCACGGTGCGGTCGGCGGCATAGGCGGTCGCCTGCTGGTCGTTCAGCGCCTTCAGTGCGGCCCCGTGGTCCGCCACTCTCACCAGGCTGGCGCCGAGTTTGGCTGATGCACCCAAAGCCTCGAGCGCCGCTTCGGTGGTGGTCCCCGAGACGACAACGATGCGCTGCCCGGTCAGATGATCGGAATTGGCGGGGATCTCACCCTTGCGGAAGAGCAGGCCGGCGCCATCGACATAGGTCATGAGGCTGAAATCGAAATCGGCGCGACGCGCCATCGTCTGCGTAGTATTGCCGCATTCCAGGTCGATCTTTCGGGTCTTGAGCGCGTCGAAGCGGTTTTGTGCCGTGACCGGCACCCACTGGACGTCGAGTTTCTCCAGCTTCAGCTGCTTGGCAAGGTCGTCGGCAATGATCCTGCACAAATCGATGCTGTAGCCACGCGGCTGCTTGTCTTCGCCGACGAAGGAGAAAGGAATCGAAGCCTCGCGATAGCCAAGGCGGAGTGTCTTGCTGCTCTTGATCTGATCCAAGGTCGAGTCGGCTGCCGCAGCCGGGCCGGCGACCACAAGCGCGGCGACAAAGGTCAGGCCGATCATGGTTTTCTTGTTAATGTCTTGTTCCTCAAGGGTGAATGGGGTTTGAATCGCTCGATGCGCGCTTGAGGATACCGGCTCGCGTAGTCGGCGTGAAGCACTTTGATCTGACGATCGATGCACCGCCCTGCATACGCGCAAGTGCAAGCGGCAGATCGCCGCCCGGAGCACCGCGGGCTCTTGCCTGCCCGCAACCGGATCGGCTGTCCGGACAAGGCTTCGCACCCGGCGCGCGATGCCACCGGCCTTGTCTTGCCAGAAAGCGATGAAGATCTGTTTTTTGATCGATATTCAGGGTCGACCGGGCCGGTCCTTCTATAATCACCTCCCATGATCAAGTTTCACAATGTCGTCAAGAACTTCCGACGTGCCCGCGTGCTTGACGGCATCACCCTCGAGATCGAACTTGGGGAGCGGGTGGCGCTGATCGGCTCCAACGGCGCCGGCAAGACCACGCTGATCCGCTGCCTGCTTGGCGAATACACACACGACGGCACGGTCACCATCGATGGCCTCGATCCGCGCGGCAACCGCACGGCGGTGCTCGGCACAATCGGCTTCGTCCCGCAACTGCCGCCACCGTTGAAGATGCCGGTCGGCCAGTTGATCGATTTTTCTGCCGCACTGTGCGGCACCGACCCGCAGCGTATCCACGGCGTTGCCAGCCGTCTCGGACTCGAACTCGAAGGGATCCTCTCGCGTCAGTTCGTGCGCCTCTCCGGCGGCATGAAGCAGAAGCTGCTGATCGCCATCGCCCTCGGCCGCGACGCCCGGGTACTGGTGATGGACGAGCCGGCCGCCAACCTCGACCCGGAAGCGCGCAAGATCTTCTTCGACTTGCTGGCCGAGCGCCAGAACGATGCGACGATGCTGATCTCCAGCCACCGCCTCGACGAGGTGTCGTCACTGGTCAACCGCGTCATCGAGATGGACATGGGCAAGGTCGTGCTCGACGATAATGTGGCCGACGATGTGTCGCTGTCCGGAACGCTGGCCTGCCGCATCGTCATCAAGCGCTTCGAGCCGGCCTTCGCCAAGGCCATCGCCGCCTGGAAGTTCGCCGCGCGCGACGACAATCTGGTGTGGGACGGCAGCATCGCCGGCCCCGACCGGCTGCGCTTTCTCGGCATGATTTCGCGCTACTCGGCCCTGGTCAGCGACATTTCGCTGACCGAGAACGCGAACTGAGCGATGTGCAGCTCGTCCCGTCGCGATTTCCTTGGCCGCCTGACCGTCGGCGGTCTCACCTTGACCCCGCTGGCGCTCGCTCTGTCGGCCTGCGGCAAATCGGAGTGGCCGGAAGGCATGGCCGAGATCAAGTGGGACCGTGAAACCTGCCCGCGTTGCAGCATGGTGATCTCGGACCGCCGTTTCGCCGCCCAGTTGCGCGGCGGACCGAAGGACATGGTGGTCAAGTTCGACGACATCGGCTGCTTCACTTTCTGGATCCGCGACAACCGCATGGCTCACCCGTGGCTGGACGATCCCGCCACCCGCATGTGGGTGGCCGACGTCACCAGCAAGGGCAAGGAAGTGATCTGGCTGGACCCGCGCAAGGCGCAGTACATCACCCGGACCTCGCCGATGGGCTACAACGTCGGCGCCGTCGCCTACCCGCAGATGGGCAGCCTGGATTTCGCGGGCATGCGCCAGCATGTCCTGGCCAAAGGAAAGTAGATGAAGCAATTGTGGCTCACCGCCCGGCTGGACATCGTCGAATCGCTGCGCGCGCGCTGGTTCCATATCTACACGCTGGTTTTCGGCGGCATCGTCGCCCTGCTCTTCGTTTTCGGCCTGACCGAATCGCGCGTCCTCGGCTTCATCGGCCTGTCACGCCTTCTCGTCACCTACATCCAGTTGACCATGGCCATCCTGCCGATCTTCGTCCTGATCACCACCGTCCGGTCGGTGGCCGGCGACCGCGAGGCCGGCGTCTTCGAGTACCTGCTGTCGCTGCCGGTGTCGCTCTCGGCCTGGTTCTGGGGCAAGATCGTCGGCCGCTATATCGTCGTCTTCGCGCCGGTATTCCTCGCCATGCTCGGCGCCGTCGGCTGGGCGACGCTTCAGGGCATCGAGGTGCCGTGGGACATGTTCGGCTACTACACCGCCCTGCTCGCCGTCATGGCCATGTGCTTTCTTGGCATCGGCATGCTGATCTCGGCTATCGCCCGCAGCACCGACATCGCGCAGGGCGCCGCCTTCATGGTCTGGCTGTTCCTGCTGCTCTTCCTCGACCTGATCCTGCTCGGCGTCATGATTCAGGGCAAGGTCGCCCCGGAAGTCGCCGTCACACTGGCCCTGGCCAACCCGTTGCAAGTCTTCCGCACCGCCGCGCTGGCGCTGTTCGACCCGCAACTGATCGTTCTCGGCCCATCGGCCTACGTCATCCTCGACCTCTTTGGCGTCGCCGGCTACAAGATTTTCGCGCTGGCCTACCCGGCGGCGCTCGGCCTGCTCAGTGCTACCATCGGCTATCTGCTTTTCCGCCGCGGCGACCTGCCTTGAAAACACTTCTTCCCGCTCTGGTTTTTGCGCTTTTTTCGACATTCCCCCTAGGGCCAGCCTTTGTTTCTATGGTCGCAGCAGAGGAACTGCCTTCCTCGGCACCGCTGTTCGCGGCCACCTTGAACGACCTCGACGACAAGCCGTTGGCGCTGGAGCGCTACCGGGGCAAGCCGTTGATTGTCAATTTCTGGGCGCGCTGGTGCGGCCCGTGCCGCGTCGAGATCCCCGAACTGATCGCCATCCGCAGGACGCACAAGGGCAAGCTGGAAGTGCTTGGTATCGGCATCGAGGACAAGGCCGACGCAGCGAAGGAATTCGCCAAGGCCTACGAGATGGATTACCCCGTCTTTGTCGCCAGGGACAAAGGCATCCCGCTGATGCAGGCGCTCGGCAACACCAAGGGCGGCCTGCCCTTCACCATCGTCATCGACCGCAACGGCCAGGTTGTCCAGAAGAAAATGGGGATCATGAAGAAGGCCGATCTCGACGCCGCCGCCGAACTCGCCCTCAAGGGGCGCTGAACCGAACGAGGACGGCCCTGGCCGCCCTCCTGCCGAAAAAACCCGGCCTATTCCTTTTCGCCCGCACTCGCCCTTGGCGCACGCCGTGCCGCGGCTCTGGGCCCCGCTCTTGGCGTGGTGGCGCGTGGTGCCGGCTTGCGTTCAGCCGCCGCCTTGGCTTCCCGGTTGAACTCCAGCGCCATGTCAAAGGCGGTCTCGACGAATTTCCGCACCCGGGAAAACTCTTCGTCGGTCAACTTGCGCGCCTCGTCACGCGCCCGGTAGATACTGATGAACTCGTGTTCGCGCCCGGCATGTTCGAGGATCCGATCGATCCCGAGGGATTCGAGAACCTTCCACAGGCCGGGGCTGTAAGCCTTGGTCAGATTCATCACGAAGGGAACCGGGTCGTTGCGCGCCAGCACCGAGGCGAGGCGCAGGATGACCTCGAACGGTAGCGCCATCTTTCCATTTTCGGCGAGTTCGAGCAGGGAAGGATCCTTCAGATCGATCGCCTTGCCGAGGTCGTCCAGCGGGATGCCAGCCGCCTGGCGCATGTCGCGCAGGAAGGTGCCGGCCTTGACCAATGCCTTGGTCGATGCCACGCCCTGCGGGAAGAGCCCGGTTGCCGCCGCCAGCGAGGTATCGACGGCCACGCCTGCCATGCCGACGACCTGCCCGGCAAGGCTGCGCAGCGACTTGGTCAAGCCACCCACCGTATCCAGCGCCGACGGCTTCCTCGCGGCGCGGCTGGTCGTTCTCGCAGTGGCCTGACGCCCGCTGCCCGTGTCCTTGGGTTTCACCATCAACTCCTGTGTATCGCTCCCGAAAGGGAATACTACTCCAACGCGGCGGATGCCGCGGGGCGTTTGATTTCATCCAGCGACGCCGCATTGACTGTCGGCGGCGACCAGCCCCACAGGGTCACAATAGACACTCACTTGACTGGACAGCTGCTGCCGTCAAGCAAAGCGACGGACAACGCGAGGGATCAAGAGATGTCGATGGTCAGCACGGCCCTCTCAGAGCCCACGCAGCGCGCCGCAACAGAACTCGCGCGCGAATCCGTAAGGGATAGCACGGCTGGTGACATAAATATCCCCGCCGCAGCGGGGACAGGTTGCTGCCGGACAACAGCGAGGGACTACAGCATGTCGTCCGTCAGCGCCGCCAGCGAGGCGCCACCGGCCTGGACGGTAATCCCGCAGGAAGTGGCCAGCGGCAGCATCTGGTCGGCGTAGAAATGCGCAGTGGCGATCTTGGCGCGGTAGAATGTCTGGTCGCCCGCACCCGTATCGAGGTAACCCGAGGCGGCCAGCGCCGCCCTGCCCATCAGCCAGCCACCGCAGACATTGACGGCGAGGTGCAGGTAGGGAACGGCTGCGGTCAACGCCCCGGCAAGCCCGTTTTTCATATCGGTTACCAGCCATTCTGTCGCCGTGGCCCAGGCTTCCAGCGCCTCGCCCAGGCGGCCACCGATGGCCTGAAGTTCCGGGCGGCTGGAGGCACCCAGCGCCTTGGCCGTCGCAGCGACTTCGCCGAAGACATACCTGGCCGTGGCGCCACCATCACGCATCAGCTTGCGGAAGATGAGATCGTTGGCCTGGATGCCGGTGGTGCCTTCGTAGATCGTCGTAATGCGCGAATCGCGCCAGTGCTGGGCTGCGCCGGTCTCCTCGATGAAGCCCATGCCACCGTAGATCTGGATGCCGAGCGAGGTGACCTCGACGCTCATTTCGGTGCCGCCACCCTTGACGATCGGGATCATGAATTCGGCGAGATACAGGTTGCGCTTCCCCTCTTCCTTGTCCTCGATCACGTGGGCGCGGTCGAGCAGGCCGGAGGTGAAGTAGGCCATGGCGCGACAGGCTTCGATACGGCTCTTCATGAGCATCAGCATGCGCCGGATATCGGGGTGCTTGTCGAGTGTGACCAGGGCTTCGCCGGTCAGCGCGTCACGGCCTTGCTTGCGTTCGCGTGCGTACCCGAGCGCCTGCTGGTAGGCACGCTCGGCGAGGGCGATGCCCTGCAGGCCGACGCCGAGACGGGCTTCGTTCATCATGATGAACATGTATTCGAGGCCGCGGTTGGCTTCGCCGAGCAGATAACCAACAGCACCGCCGTTGTCGCCATAGGCCATGACGCAGGTCGGGCTGGCATGGATGCCGAGCTTGTGCTCGATGGAGACGCACCAGGCATCGTTGCGCGCACCGAGCGAGCCATCGGCGTTGACCAGGAACTTCGGCACCAGGAACATCGAAATACCCTTGACCCCGGCCGGTGCATCGGGCAGGCGGGCAAGGACGAGATGAACGATGTTCTCGGTCATGTCGTGATCGCCGTAGGTGATGAAGATCTTCTGGCCAAACACCTTGTAGGTGCCATCGGCCTGCGGCTCGGCGCGCGAGCGGATCAGCGCGAGATCGGAGCCGGCCTGCGGCTCGGTCAGGTTCATCGTGCCGGTCCACACGCCGGTAACCATCTTTTCGAGGTAGATCGCCTTCAACTCGTCGCTGGCGCAGGTCAGCAGCGCCTCGACCGCGCCGGTGGTGAGCAACGGACCGAGCGAGAACGACAGGTTGGCCGACATGATCATTTCCTTGACGGCCACCGCCAGCGTATCGGGCTGGCCGTGACCGGCATGATCCGGCGGACAGGCGATGCCGTTCCAGCCGGCGTCACAGAAAGCCTTGTACGCTTCCTTCCAGCCCGGCGGAGTAATCACGCCGTCGGGGCCAAGCTTGCAGCCCTCCCGGTCGCCAACGCGGTTGAGCGGCGCCAGTACTTCGCCGGCAAACCTGGCTGCCTCTTCAAGAATGGCATCAGCCATGTCAGGTGTTGCCTCGACGAAATCGGGGAACTGCGACAACTCCCTGAAACCGGCCAGCTCGTCCTGCACAAAACGCATGTCTTTCACGGGCGCGCGATAGTCGCTCATCTTGCTTTCTCCTCAATGCCTGTTATCGGTATGGATGCCGCACGGCACCGACTTTGCCGTGCGGTATTTTTGCTTCATCCGGGGAATCAAGTCGGCCACCCGTTAGCGGCGGCGATCCCGTCCCCGGAACGGCACCCGGAACGCCTTCGGCGCCCCTGAAGGCACAAACGGTGCCACCAAGGGCAATTTCAGTCGCACAGCGTACCGGCTACGCTCATTCCTTGAGAGCCCGGCGCAGGATCTTGCCGACGTTGGTACGTGGCAGGTCGTCACGGAACTCGACCTTCTTCGGCACCTTGTAGCCGGTCAGGTGCTTGCGGCAATGGGCGATGATCTCCTCGGGAGTCAGGTTCGGATCCTTGCGCACGACGAAAATCTTGACCGCTTCGCCAGAGTTATCGTCAGGCACGCCTATCGCCGCCACGTCGCCGACACCCTCGTGCATGGCGACAACTTCCTCGATCTCGTTCGGATAGACATTGAAGCCGGAGACCAGAATCATGTCCTTCTTGCGGTCAACGATGAAGAAGAAGCCCTGAGGGTCGACATAACCCATGTCGCCGGTACGCAGGAAGCCATCCGCATACATCACGTTGGCTGTCTCCTCCGGGCGCTGCCAGTAGCCGGCCATGACCTGCGGGCCGCGGATGCAGATTTCGCCGATCTCGCCGATGGCCAGTTCCTTGCCGGCGTCGTCGCGGATCGACAGTTCGGTCGAGGAAATCGGCAGGCCGATCGAGCCGTTGAATTCCTTGAGGTCGAGCGGGTTGATCGTCGCCGCCGGAGACGTTTCGGTGAGGCCATAGGCCTGCAGCAGCGGCGACCTGGTGACCTTCTGCCAGCGGTTGGCCACCGGCGCCTGAACCGCCGTGCCACCACCCAGCGACAGCTTCATCGTCGAGAAGTCGATGGCGGCAAAGTCGGGATGGTTGAGCAGTCCGTTGAACAGGGTATTGACGCCAGTCGCCACCGAGATCGGATACTTCCCCCATTCCTTGACGAACCCGGCCATGTCGCGCGGATTGGCGATCAAGAGGTTGCGCGCGCCGATCATCAGAAAGGTCAGGCAGTTCGCCGTCAGCGCAAAGATGTGATAGAGAGGCAACGGGGTGACGATGAATTCCTTGCCATCCGCGACCACCGGCTTGATCCAGGCATGGGCCTGCATCACGTTGGAGGCGATGTTGCCGTGGGTCAGCATGGCCCCCTTGGAGACACCGGTAGTGCCGCCGGTGTATTGCAGGAAGGCGAGGTCCTCGTGACCCAGCTTGACCGGCTCCATGCCATGCCGGCGCCCGGCGGCGAGCGCCGCGTTGATGTTGATCGAACCCGGCAGCGACCAGGCCGGCACCATCTTCTTGACGTGGCGGACGACGAAATTGACCAGAGCACCCTTGACCATGCCGAGGAGGTCCCCCATCGGCGTGACGATGACGTTCTTGACCTCGGTCTTGCCGATCACTTGCTCCAGCGTATGGGCGAAGTTCTCGACAATGACGATCGCCTTGGCGCCGGAATCCTTCAACTGATGCTCGAGCTCGCGCGGCGTGTACAGCGGATTGACATTGACGACGACGCAACCGGCGCGCAGCGTACCGAACAGCGCCACGGGATATTGCAGCAGATTGGGCATCATCAGCGCCACGCGATCGCCCTTGACGAGACCAACCGACTGTATCCAGCCAGCAAAATCGCGCGACAGGCGATCCAGTTCGCCGTAGGTCATCTCGCGATCCATGCTGATGTATGCCACCTGATCCACATATTTACGGCAAGCCTCCTCGAACAGCGTCACCAGCGATTCCAGGTGCTCGATGCTGATATCCGCGGGGATACCTGCCGGGTAGGTCTTGATCCAGATCCTTTCCATCTCTTTCTTCCTCCCATGGTTGTACTGTTCAGCCACCCGGCGACGCTTGCCTTTGCGCGGTGTCTCCCGCACGTCCAGCAGCCTGACCTTGAGCAGTGGGCAAGGACAGGCATCGCTCGCCACGCTTCCGCGCGGCTCATGGTCAAAGCTTACACCTACTCCGTCAGCGGTGAAATGCACGGCGATCCTGTCGCCATTGTTCACACTGACAATCTTCCTGTTCTCGGCATCGTACTGCGCGGTCGTCCCCGGCAATCGAACCGAGGACATGCCACCACGCACGTCCTGACTGCCGGGTCCACCCCTGGCAAGAAAGCGGGATGGCGGTGTTCGACTCCATCCCCGTCATTCGCACCTGTCGGCATGCGTCACTTTCTCACGCGCCGGATTTCACTGCTCAAAGTGCCTCGATGATCCCCGCCGCGCCCATCCCGGTGCCAATGCACATCGTCACCATTCCGTACCTGCCGCCGGTCCGCTTCAGACCATGCGCGACCGTGGCGATGCGGATGGCACCGGTGGCGCCCAGCGGGTGGCCAAGGGCGATGGCACCGCCCAGCGGGTTGACCTTCTCGGGATTGATGCCCAGTTCATTCATCACCGCCAGCGACTGCGCGGCGAAGGCTTCGTTAAGCTCGATCCAGTCGAGATCGTCCTGCTTGATGCCGACCTGCGCCAGCACCTTGGGGATCGCCGCGATCGGGCCGATGCCCATGATCTCCGGCGCCACGCCACCGACGGCGAAACCGGCAAAGCGGGCAAGCGGGGTCAGGTTGTGTTCCTTGAGAACCTTCTCGGACACCAGCATCACGGCGGCGGCGCCGTCGGACATCTGCGACGAGTTGCCGGCGGTCACCGAACCGCGCGCATGGAAGACCGGGCGCAGCTTGCCCAGTTTCTCCAGCGAGGCATCGGCGCGCGGTCCTTCGTCATGTTCGACGGTGCGCTCGCGCACCCGGACCTGCCCGGTCTTGAGGTCGGGCAGGTTCTCGCGAATCGGGTAAGGGGTCGTCTCGGCCTTGAAGTGACCGGCGGCGATCGCTGCGCAGGCCTTCTGGTTCGAGGCCACGGCGAAGGCATCCTGCGCTTCGCGGCTGATCTTCCACTGGTTCGCCACCCTTTCGGCGGTCAGGCCCATGCCGTAGGCGATGGCGATATTTTCCTCCTTGGCGAAGATGGCCGGGTTCATCGACATCTTGTTGCCCATCATCTGCGGCATCACGGTCATCGACTCGGTACCGGCCGCGATCATCACGTCGGCTAGGCCAAGGCGGATCTGGTTGGCGGCATCGGCCACCGCCTGCACCCCGGAGGAGCAGAAGCGGTTGATCGTGATGCCCGGCACGGTGATCGGCAGACCGGCCAGCAACAGGCCGATGCGGGCGACGTTCATGCCCTGGTCGGCTTCCGGCATGGCGCAGCCGACGATCACGTCGCCGATTCGGGCCGGATCGATTCCCGGCACCTGGGCGACAACGGATTTGATGACGTAAGCCAGCATGTCGTCCGGCCGCACGTACCGGAACATGCCGTTGCGCTTGGCCACGGGCAGACGGGTGGCGGCTACGATGTAGGCGTCCTGAATTTGTTTGGTCATGATTGGGTCCTTGGCCTGAATCAGTTACGGAGCGGCTTGCCGGTTTCCAGCATGTGCTTGATGCGCGCCTGGGTTTCCGGGGTCTTGAGGAGTTCGACAAAGAGTTGGCGCTCAACGGTGATCAGCCATTCCTCATCGACCAGTGCGCCGGTTTCGATGTCGCCACCGCACAGGGCGGTTGCCGCAGCCTTGGCCACCCGGTAGTCGTGAGCGGAGATCATGCCGCCTTCCTTCATGTTGACCAGCATCATCTCCAGCGTCGCGATGCCGTTGCGGCCGGCCACCGGAATGGCGCGCGGCATGAGCGGCGGGGCGTAGCCCGCATCGGCCATCGCCCGCGCTTCGCGGATCGCCACGAACAGCAGTTCGTGGGCATTGAAGAGGATCGTGTCCGAGGGCCGGGCGAAGCCCATGTCGACCGCTTCGAGCGCGCTCTTGGCGACCTTGGCCATGGCGATGTTCTGGAACACCGGTTGCAGGAAATCGAAGAGTTCACCCGGCGTCGCGGACTGGGCAGCCCACTCCGCGGCACGCACGGCGAACTCCTTGCAGCCGCCGCCGGCCGGAATCAGGCCGACACCGGCCTCGACCAGACCGACATAGCTTTCCAGCGCCAGCACGCGCCTGGCCGAGTGCATGACGAATTCGCAACCGCCACCGAGGGCCATGCCCTGCACCGCTGCCACCGTCGGCACCTGCGCATACTTGAGTATCTGCGAGGCACGCTGGAACTTCTCGACCGTCCGCTCGAGCAGATCGAAGCGGCCACCCGCGCAGGCCTCGCCGACCTGTTGCAGGTTGGCGCCGACAGCGAACGGCGCCTCGTGCCAGATCACCACGCCATCGAGCGTCTGCTCGGCCTGGCGCACGGCGGCGATCAGGCCGTCCATGACCTCGTTGCCGACGCTGTGCATCTTGGACTTGAAGGAAATGATGCCGATTCCGGCGTCGACCGCAGCAAGCTTCCACATCCGGACACCGTCGTTCTCGTACAGCGTCTCGCCGGATTTCTCCGGGGTCGCGGCGCCTTCGCCGAGCACATGCTCGGGGAAGAGCTGGCGTCGGTAGACCGCCAGCGCGGAACGCGCGGCGTAGACATTGCGACTGGCGGAATACGAACCCTGCGGCGTATGCACGCCGGCACGACCGGCTTCGAGTACCCAGCCAGGCAGCGGGGCAGCGCTCATCGCCTTGCCGGCGGCGATGTCGGCGGCGATCGCCTGCGCGATGGCGGACCAGCCGGCGGCCTGCCAGGTCTCGAAGGGACCCTGCGCCCAGCCGAAGCCCCAGCGCATGGCGAGGTCGAGATCCCGGGCGTTGTCGGCGACGTTTTCGAGCTGGACCGCGGCGTAGTGAAAGATGTCGCGGAAGATGGCCCACAGGAACTGGCCTTGCGGATGCGTGGAGGCGCGCAGCGCGGCGAACTTCTCGGCCGGATTCCTGATCTTGAGGATTTCGCCGACTTCATCGGCGATCGTGCCGGCCGAGGTACGGTAATCCTGCAGGCCGACATCGAGCACCTGGATGTCGCGGCCCTGCTTGCGGAAGATGCCGCAGCGGGTCTTCTGGCCGAGCGCCCCCTTGGCGATCAGCGCGGACAGCCAGTCGGGGGTCTTGAAATGGGGGTGCCAGGGATCGCCGGGCAGCGTGTCCTGCATCGTCTTGACGACGTGCGCCAGGGTATCGAGGCCGACGACGTCCGCCGTGCGGTAGGTGGCGCTCTTCGGGCGGCCGATCCGCGGGCCGGTCAGCGCATCGACTTCGTCGAAGCCGAGGCCGAAGGCGGCGGTGTGATGCATGACCGCGAGGATCGAAAAGACGCCGATGCGGTTGGCGACGAAGTTCGGGGTGTCGAGGGCGCGAATGACACCCTTGCCAAGGCGCGAGGTCAGCCAGGTTTCCAGCGCATCAAGGGTCGCGGCGTCGGTGCCGCGTGTCGCGATGATCTCGACCAGGTGCATGTAGCGCGGCGGATTGAAGAAGTGGATGCCGCAGAAACGCGGGCGCACTGCTTCGGGCAGGCCGTCGGCCAGCGAGTTGATCGACAGGCCCGAGGTATTCGAGGCGATGACGGCGTTGGCGCCGAGGTGTGGCGCGATCTTGGCGTAAAGGTCGTTCTTCCAGTCCATGCGCTCGGCGATGGCTTCGATCACGAGGTCGCATTCGGCGAGCAGCGGCAAGTGCTCCTCGTAATTGGCGGCGTCGATGTACTTCAGCTTGCCCTTGTTGGCCAGCGGCCCCGGCTCCAGTCTCTTGAGGCCTTCAAGGGCCCGGTGCACGATGCCGTTCCTGTCACCCTCCTTGGCCGGAAGGTCGAACAGAACGACCGGCACGTTGGCATTGGCGAGATGCGCGGCGATCTGCGCCCCCATCACGCCGGCGCCGAGGACGGCGGCTTTTTTCACGATCAGCTTGTTCAAGCGGTTCTCCTTAAGGTGTTGTTGTTCCGTTCAAGTGCTGTTTGCAGTTTTTAAACGATCGTTTGAATTATAGGTTCGCAGGTGCTTTGGTCAACGCAATTGTTAGAGGAAACCCTCGAAAGCATCTCCCTCAGGCGGCAGATTGTCGGCCGTCCGCCTGACGATAGTTGAGCGGTCCGCCGGTAAAGGGCGCGAAGCCGGTCCCGAAGATCACGCCGGCATCGGCGAGGTCGGCATCGGCGACGACGCCGGTGGCGACCAGGTGCTCGACGCGATCGATCAGGGGTTTGACCAGGCGGGCGGCGAGTTGCGCCGGCGGCGTTCCGGCCGCGCCCTTCTGCGCCTTGCCGGCGGTCCAGGAATAGAAGCCTTGGCCGGTCTTCTTGCCGAGTTGCCCCTTGTCGACGCGGGCCAGCAGGCAGCGCGGCGCTTCCGCCCCACCCGCGAGCTGCTTGCCGGCAGCGACGGCGATGTCGAGACCGACCGTATCGGCCAACTCGACCGGACCCATCGGCATGCCGAAGGCGAGCATCGCCTCGTCGACGGTTTCCGGGCTGATTCCCTCGTCGACCGCGCGCATCGCCTCCAGCAGGTAGGGGGCGAGGACGGCATTGACGAGAAAACCGGGTTCGCTGCGGACCGGTAACGGCAGCTTGTCGATCTGCCGGACGAAGGCGCAGGCGGCCTGTACCATCGCGGGATCGGCGCCTTGGGCGGCCACCACCTCGACCAGCGGCATCATCGCCACCGGGTTGAAGAAGTGGATGCCGACCAGACGTTCCGGCCGTTGCAGCACGGTGCGCAGGTCCTCGAGCCTGAGGCTGGACGTGTTGGTGGCGAGCACGGCATCCGGCCGCATCACCGCATCGAGTTTCCCGAGCAGGGCATGCTTGGCCTCGACATTCTCGAAGATGGCCTCGATCACGACATCGGCGTGGGCAGCGCCGGCACCGTCCGGGTCGGGAATCAGCCGGTCCATGATCGCGCGCAATTGCAGCTTGTCCCTGATGCGCCGTGCGAAATTCTCGCGGGCACGCTTGAGCGCCGGCGCAATCCGGTCCAGATTCTGGTCCTGCAGCGTCACCGTCATGCCGCGCAGCGCGCACCAGGCGGCGATGTCGCCCCCCATGACACCGGCGCCGACGACATGGACGCGCTTCGCCTTGAACTCCGAATCCTTGCCGAAGCTCTTGAGGCGCTCCTGCAGGAAGAAGACGCGCACCAGATTGCGCGCCGTCGGCGAACGGACGATGCCGTCGACCAGTTCCGGCGCCACCAGCGCGTTGCCATTGTATTTCGCCCAGATGTCAATGATCGCGTACGGAGCCGGGTAGTGCTGCGGCCGCGCCCGCCTGGCTACCTGCTTGCGCGCGCCATTGGCGACCACGCTCTTGAGCGGCCCGTTGAGCAGCTTTTGCATCGTTGGCAGTTGCTGACGCGGCGCCTTGGACAGCACCATCATCTGCGCGGCGCGCTCCATGACGCGCGGCGGTACTGCATCGTCGGCCAGCCCCATGCGCCGAGCGCGCTTCGCATCGATCGTCTTGCCGGTCAGCATCATGTCCATGGCGGCCGCCGGGCCGACCCGCTCCGGCAGGCGCAGCATGCCGCCCCAGCCGGGGAAGATACCGAGCATGACTTCCGGCAGACCCATCTTCGTGCCTGGCTCGTCGACCGCCAGCAGGTAGCGGCACGCCAGCGCCAGTTCGAGGCCGCCACCGAGGCAGTGACCACGAACCAGCGCCAGCGTCGGGTAACGCACGGCAGCCAGACGATTGAACAGGTTCCAGCCGCGCTCGACCAGTTCGCGACCTTTTTCGGCGCTGTCGAGCTGGGTGAATTCCTGGATGTCGGCGCCGGCGATGAAACCTGCGCTCTTTCCGGAACGGAAGATCAGCGCCTTCGGCGGCTGGCGGTCGAGCTCGTCAAGTACCCGGCCAAGTTCGTCCATGACCACCCGCGACAGCGAGTTGGCCGATTCGCCGGCCTTGTCGAGAGTGGCCCAGGTGATGCCTTCGGCGTCGACGTCAAGACGCCAGTGTTGCAGATTCAGATTCGACATTGATTACGCTCCGGCTTCGATCAGCATTGCCCCGCCGAGGCCGCCGCCGATGCAGATGGCGGCGATGCCACGCTTCGCCTGCCTGGCGCGCAGGACATGCAGCAGATGGAGAACGATGCGGGCGCCCGAGGCGCCGACCGGATGGCCGATCGCCACGGCGCCGCCATCGACGTTCAGCTTGTTTTCGTCGAGAGCGCCGAGCGCACCCGGCAGGCCGAGCTGCTCGCAGCAATAGTCGTCCGACTTCCACGCCTCGATGCAGCCCAGGACCTGGGCGGCGAAGGCCTCGTTGATTTCCCAGGCGTCGAGATCGTTGAGACCGAGGCCGTGGCGTTGCAGGATCGGCGTCGCGGCATGCACCGGGCCGAGGCCCATCTGCGCCGGATCGAGGCCTGCCCACGCGCTATCGACGATGCGCCCGAGCGGCTTGAGATTCCATTTCCTGACGGCCTCTTCCGAAGCCAGGATCAGCAATGCCGCGCCATCGGTGATCTGCGAGCTGTTGGCGGCGGTAATGTTGCCGTACTTCTTGTCGAAGAACGGCTTCAGCTTGGCCATGCCGGCCATGCTCGCATCGGGACGCACGCCGTCGTCCTCGGCGTAGACGTTGCCCTTGTCGTCGATCACCGGGACGATCTCGGCGAAATGGTCGGCACCACGTCCGGCCATGGCGCGCAGGTGGCTGCGCACGGCGAACTCGTCCATCTGCTGGCGATCGATGCCGAACTTCCACGCCAGATTCTCCGCCGTCTGGCCCATCAGCAGCCCGACGACCGGGTCGGTCAGACCCTTCATCAGCCCGATCACCGGACTGAGCAGCGCCGCCGGGCGCAGTTTGATGAAATGACCGGCCTTCTGGCCCGCTGTCCTCATTGCCATCATGCCGGCAAACCAGCGCACCATCGTTTCGGAATACAGCAGCGGCGCGTGCGAAAGCGCATCGACGCCTCCGGCCAGCACCAGTTCGGAGCGCCCGCACCGGATGTTGGCAATCGCCGAATCGAGCGCCTGCATGCCGCTGGCGCAGTTGCGCATCACCGTCCAGCCGGGAACCTTGTTGCCGCAACCGAGACGCAAGGCAACCATGCGCCCGATGTTGGTCTCGTCAGGCGACGGTGCGGCGCAACCAACGATGACCTCGTCGAGATCTTCCGGCGAAAACGGCTGGCGCAGCAGCAGGCTGCGCCCGGCCTGGGTTGCCAGATCGGATGCAGCGAACGGTCCCGGGCCGCTGCGCGCCTTGAGGAACGGCGTCCGTGCGCCGTCCACCACGTAGATCGTCTTCATCAGGCCGCCTTGCGCTCCAGAGTCGGCTTGTTGGCCGTTGCCACGTTGAAGTCGAACGGGAAGTCATCGACATGCACGACGATGTCGCGCAGCACATTGCGCCGCTTCAACTTCTCGAACTCGGCAGCCGTGATGACGCCGCATTCGGCAGCGGCGATCGCGATGTCACGGACATTGGCCAACGGGTTGTTGGCGAAACGTCCTGCCTTTTCTGCGTCACGGATCTTGCTCTCGATCGCCTCGGCCTCGATCGTCGCGACCAGTGCCAGTTCGATGGCGCCGGCCGGTTCGCTTTCGGTCATCGGCAGGAAGCACTCGGCAGTCAGGCGGTCACGTGCTTCCGACGGCTCGATCAGCAGCTTGGCAACCTGGTGACCGAGATCGTCGGAGGGCACGACGTACGGGTGACCCCAGGGAAAGATGCTGCGGTGCAGGAAGGCGCCGATGAAGCGGTTCGGGAAATTGGCGATGACGCCGTCGAAGGCTTCCTGCGCCTTGTACATGGCATCCCAGACCGCCCAGTTCACCAGCGGTAGATCGGCGGCCTGGCGGCCATCGCTTTCAAAGCGCTTCAGCGTGCACGAGATCAGGTACATCTGGGCCAGGATGTCACCGAGACGCGCCGACAGTTTCTCGCGACGTTTGACGCTGCCGCCCAGCACCAGCAGGGAGATGTCCGCCAGGAAAGCGAAGGCGGCGGAGAAACGGGTCATCTGCTGGTAGTAGCGGCGGACTTCCGGCGCCACATCGACATTGACGCCGACGAAGTGCGAACCGGTCATGCCCAGCCACAGGGCGCGAAAGCCGTTCTTGATCGTGTACCCGATGTGCCCCCACAGCGCCTTGTCGAAGTCGACCAGGCCCTGACGGACATCGGCATTCTGCGCCGCGCGCATTTCGGGCAGCAGAAACGGATGACAGCGGATAGCGCCCTGCCCGAAAATTATCAGCGAGCGGGTGAGAATGTTGGCACCCTCGACAGTGATGGCGATCGGCACCTGCTGATAGGCGCGGCCCAGGAAGTTGGACGGGCCAAGGCAGATGCCCTTGCCGCCGACCACGTCCATGCCGTCGTTGGCCACCTGACGGGCGCGCTCGGTCACGTGATACTTGGCGATCGCCGAGACGACGGAAGGCTTCTCGCCGAGATCGACGGCACCGGCGGTCATCGTGCGCGTTGCATTCGTCATGTAGGTAAAGGCGCCGATGCGGGTCAATGCCTCCTCGACACCCTCGAACTTGCCAACGGCCATCTTGAACTGGCTGCGCACGCGGGCGTAGCCGCCCACCGTACGCGCGATCATCTGCGACATGCCGGCATTGGACGACGGCAGCGAGATCGAACGGCCGGCCGCCAGGCACTCCATCAGCATGCGCCAGCCCTGCCCCGCCATGTTCGGACCGCCGATGATGAAGTCAAGCGGCATGAAGACGTCCTTGCCACGCGTCGGGCCGTTCATGAACATGGCGTTGAGCGGGAAGTGGCGGCGGCCGGTATCGACACCGGGGTGATCGTAGGGAACCAGCGCGCAGGTGATGCCGATGTGCTTCTTGCTGCCGAGCAGGCCGTCCGGATCATAGAGATGGAAGGCCAGCCCGAAGACCGTGCACACCGGCGCCAGCGTAATGTAGCGCTTGTCCCAGTTGACACGCATGCCGAGCACTTCCTTGCCCTGCCACATGCCCTTGCAGATGACGCCACTGTCAGGAATCGAGGCCGCGTCGGAACCTGCCCACGGACTGGTCAACGCGAAGGCCGGCACCTCGATGCCCTTGGCCAGGCGCGGCAGGTAATGGTTTTTCTGTTCCTCGGTGCCGTAGTGCAGCAACAGCTCGGCCGGGCCGAGCGAGTTCGGGACCATGACCGAGACCGACAGCGCGGAGGAGCGTGTCGACAACTTGGTCACCACCTGCGAATGGGCGTAGGCGGAAAACTCCAGGCCGCCGTACTTCTTCGGGATGATCATGCCGAGGAAGCCCTTGTCCTTGATGTAGCGCCAGGCTTCGTTGGGCAGGTCGTAGAGTTCGTGCGTGACCTTCCAGTCGTCGACGAGACGGCAAGCCTCTTCGACCTCGTTGTCCATGAATGACTGTTCGGTCGCGGTCAGCGTCGGTTTCGGATAGGCGTGCAGCTTTTTCCAGTCGGGCTTGCCGCGGAACAACTCGCCTTCCCACCAGACGGTGCCGGCTTCCAGCGCGTCGCGCTCGGTTTCCGACATCTGGGGGAGAACCTTGCGATAGGTCGCAAAGAGTGGACGACTGATCACGGCTCGCCGCAGCGGACGAACCAGGATCAGGGTGGCCACGACCGCGAGCGCCAATGCGCCGAGCAGAAGAATGATCGAATTTTCCATGCTGTTGTCTCCTGTAAACCTGAAAAGTTCTTTTTATGCTGCCCGCGAGCCCGCCTCGCCCGCCGCCTTGAATTGAGGCAGCGGGGCACGGAGCCCACCAAGCAGGAACGACATCAACCGGGGAACCAGGCGATCGTTGCGGTCGACCATATCCGCTTCCTCGATTTTCCAATCGGCAACCAGACGCAGCGCGTCGGTGCCGGCAATTGCGTAGGACGTTGCGCCAAGCATGAAGTGGAAGCGCCAGACGATTTCCGCCCGCGGCACATCCGGCAATGCCCTGAACAGGGCCTGCTGGTAGCGCTCCATGACTCCGGCGTACTCGTCGGCCAGAAAGGCCCGGATGAATTCCGATGGCTCGGTGTGCGTACGCCCGAGGAGGCGCAGGAAGACAATGCCGCCACGCTGGTCGTCGTCGGCCAGGCGCAACAACGTCCCGAAGAAACCGTCCACAATCTGCGACGGCTTCAGCGGCTTGCCCGCCGCCGCTCCTTCCATCGCGTCGAGAACGCGCAGGCGCTCATCGTTGAGCCAGTCCAGGCGGCGCCGGAATACCTCCTGCATCAGCGATTCCTTGGACCCGAAGTGATAATTGGCGGCCGCCAGATTGACCGCCGCTTCGCCAGTAATCTGGCGCATCGAAGTCCCTTCATAACCATGCGCCATGAACAGGCGCTCGGCTGCATCGAGGATGCGCTCGCGAGTATCGATATTGCGGACTTCTGCCATCGGCCCTGCCTGCTTGGTGAGAGGTTAAATCATACGTTCGTTTAAATAATAGGCGAGATCGTCGGCTACTGCAAGTCAACACTAAGTCAACACTCAGGCAACAATTAGGCAAAGTCACCAAAAGCGAGCCCGCCCGGCCGACCACCCGAGCCCGCCAAGCCTGTTTCCGACAACAAGGCGAATTGTCGCTGGACCCCAGAGATTCCTGCGTTTACACTGCGTTTCTACTACGTTTACGGTGCGTTTGCACCCGTATGCGGAATTGTCCTGCACGCACATTGATTGGGGGGAGTCAAGATGCACATCAACGTCGATACCAGGCCGGTCACGCCGAACACCTACGACTCGAAGAAGAAACGGCTTGTCGAAACCATCGACCGGCTCCATCACCGCAACGCCCGCGGTCCGCTGCAGAAAATGTTGGCGCGGATCCACCCGGCCGACCTGGCGGCCATTCTTGATGAATTGCCGCCCGAGCATGTGGTGGATATCTTCCATGCCCGTGGCGACAAGGAAATGGCGGCCGAGGTTTTCAGTCAGATGACGCCAAGCCTGCGGACGCGGGTGATGACCGAGTCGAGCGCCAGTCAACTCGCCAGCCTGCTCGAACGCCTGCCCCCGGATGACCTTGCCGACCTCATCGGCGATCTGCCCGAAGATCAACGCGCCGAACTGATGGCCCTGCTCGGTCGCGACAGCAAGTCGGAAGTCGAAAGCCTGCTCAAGTACGACCCGAACAGCGCCGGCGGCATCATGACCACCGACATCTTCTCGCTGCCGCACAGCCTCACCGTCGAGCAGGCGATCGAGAACATTCGCAGCCGTGAAGCCGTCGAGATGGTCTTCTATCTCTACCTGACCGACGAGGACGGCCGGCTGGTGGGCGTCGTCTCGCTGCGGCAACTGCTGTTGTCGCGGCCCAGCACGGTGCTTCACAACATCATGAACCGCCGCGTGATGAGTGTGGCGACCGATGCCGACCAGACCACCGTCGCCCTGCTGGTCGACAAGTATCGCCTGCTCGCCGTTCCCGTGGTCGATGCGGACAATATCCTGGTCGGCATGGTCACGGTCGATGATGTGATCGACGTCATCGAGGAAGAGACGACGCGGGACATGCTGAAGATGGCGGGCACCAGCGAGTCCGAGACGCTCACGCATTCCGCCTTCAAGATCGCCTGGATTCGTCTGCCGTGGCTGCTTGCCGCGTTCGTTGGCGGCCTCGCGGCGACCGGCGTCGTTGGTGCTTACCACGAGATTCTGGCCGAGGTCCTGGTGCTCAGCGCCTTCCTGCCGGTGATCATGGGCATGGCCGGCAACGTCGGCGTGCAATCGGCCACGGTCGCCGTGCGCGGTCTGGCGACCGGCGCGATCGACATCCGCGACACCGTGCCGATCATCTTCAAGGAACTGCGCGTCGGCGTGTTGCTCGGCTGTTTCTACGGTGTGATCCTCGGCCTCTACGGATACTTAATGCACAACAGCCTGGCGCTCGGCGAGGTCGTCGGCCTGACCATCCTTGGCAACATGACCGGTGCCGCGCTGCTGGCCGTGGCGCTGCCGATGATGTTCCAGCGCATCAAGGTCGACCCGGCGGTCGCCACCGGCCCGTTCGTGACCACTGCCATCGACATTCTCGGAGTACTCAACTACTTCGTGATCGCAAGCTGGATCTACAAGCTATAGATGCCGGGGCGCATGCCGTTCGGGCTGTGGCCGACAACCACGGTGTGCCGCCGGGACAGATCCGAGAGATTTGCCTCACTGCACACGACTGCGCTGCGGCGCCACCATCGCGCCGGCCCTTGCCCGCGGACGTCATGCTGCGCGTGACGATGACCTCCGGCGGAACAGTGGGCACTTCGCCTGCCTTTCATTGTCCAGCACCTCCACTCCCGCCAGGAGTGGTCCGATGGGCTGCTTGGCGTCATCGGACTGCCCGACAATCGGATCGTTCCCACGATTCTTGTGACCGGCATCCATCTCCGACAGAGCCCTTCTCAGACCTGTCACGCGATTGACTCACGCGGCCATATTCAACGATACTCGCCCGTCGCGGCCCGGACTCCCGGTCGCCGCCCGTCAGTACGCGCCACCCGTGGCATACGGCGCCATGACAAAAAATAATCAGATGGAGGTGAAAACATGGATTCGTTAACAGTGTGGCTCAACCTTGGACTCATCCTTTTGTTCGTTGCGGGGAACGCCTTCTTCGTCGGTTCCGAGATCGCGATTTCCTCGGCGCGGCGGAGCCGGATCAAGCAGATGGCCGACATGGGCAACAAGGCGGCGAAAACCGTCGAGATGCTGCACAACGAACCGGAGCGCTTCTATTCGGTGACGCAGGTCGGCATCACGCTCGTCTCGCTCGGCCTCGGCGCTTTCGGCATGGAAACGATCAGCACCCTGACCGACCCCTCCTTCGTCGCGCTCTTCGCCTTGTTCGGCGACAGCCAGGCGATCCAGACGGCCGCCCATACCACTTCCTACGCCTTTGCCTTCGTCGTCATCTCCTTCCTGCACGTCGTCGCCGGCGAACTGGCGCCCAAGGTCCTCGCCTTCCACAAGGCCGAGGCGATCAGCATGGCGGTGGGCTGGCTCGTCAACTGGATGTACATCATCTTCAAGCCGCTGATCTATTTCATGAAGCTGGCGTCGAACGGGCTGCTCTGGATCTTCGGGCAGCGCGATCTGGCGCATGGCGGCGATAGCCACTTCACGATGTCGGTCGAGGAAATCCGCATGGTGCTCACCGCCAGCGAGAAGGACGGCGTCCTCGCTCCCGAGGAGACGCAGATGATCCAGGGCGTCTTCAATCTCGACGAACACAACGTGTACGAGGCGATGGTGCCGCGCACCGAGATCCTGGCGTTGTCGAAGGATGCATCGCTATCCGATGCGCTGCACCTGTTCCGCGACATGCCGCACGCCCGTTTCCCGGTTTATGACCAGACGATCGACCGCATCGTCGGCATCGTTTCGATCAAGGAACTGCTCACCGTCATGGCGGAACACACCTGCACGATGCTGGACGAAGTCAGCCGGCAAGCGGTTGGCGACTTCGCCAAGGAACCGCTGGTCGTTCCGCACACCAAGACGCTCAGCGAAATGCTCAAAGCCTTCAAGAAGAGCCGGCAGCAGATTGCCATCGTCATTGACGAATACGGCGGCACCGAGGGGCTGATCTCGCTCGAGGACATTCTCGAGGAAATTGTCGGCGAGTATGACGACGAGTTTACGCATCAGTCGGCGCGCCGCGTGAAGAAGCTGGAAGGCAGCCAGTATGAGATCGACGCCTCGATGCGGGTCAGCGACCTTGAGCCGATCATCCATTATCCATTCCCCGAGGATGCCGACTATACGACGCTCGCCGGCTTAATCTACAAGGTGCTCGGATATATCCCCAAGGTTGGCGACACCGTCGACATCCATTCGGCAAGGCTGGTCGTGCTGGAAATGGACCATCACCGCATCACCAAGGTGCGCTTCGAGGACATCGCGCTCGACCAAGAGGGTCAGGTGACCCTGTCGGAATCGCAATCGGCGGCGGACGCGCCTTGAAGTTGCGTCGATTGGGAAAGGGCCCCGCACGGAAGAAAATGGCGGTCGGGCGCGCCGGAATCGCCCTGCGGGATGCTTTCCGCTCTGCCCTGACCTGCGCCAAAACCTGAATCTTTATGTTATAAGGCTCGCTGATTCAAGGGAGCGCGCTGTGTGATTGCCCCGATCGGGGGGTCGCCGCAATTAAGGGAGACTGACCATGTTCATTGATACCGATGTCAAATCGTCCAAACCCGACGACGAAGACAACTCGAAAGACAAGCTGCTGATCGACACCATCGGTCGCCTCCATGACTACAGCGCGCACCGCTCGTTGAAGAGAATGCTGGCCAAGATCGCTCCCGACGACCTGGCCCACATTCTGGAAGCCTTGTCGAAGAGCCATTCGGCAGGTGTTTTCTGCGACATCCAGGAAAAAGAAGTCGCGGCCGAGGTACTCAAGCTGGTTTCGCCGGAGTTGCGGGAGCACTTGCTGACCGAATTGCCTCCGGTGTTGCTCTCCGAACTGGTGTTGTACCTGACCCCCGAAGACCTGACCGACTTGCTCGGTCACCTCGACGAGGCGCAGCGCGACCGGCTGCTGTCGATTCTTCCCAAGGATGACCTGGAGGACGTCGAGAGCCTGCTGCGTCACGCTCCCGATACGGCCGGCGGCATCATGACGACCGATGTCTTCTCGCTGCCGCTCGACACCCCGGTCGAAGAAGCGATCCAGGCGATCCGCGGCCGCGAGGAACAGGACACCGTCTTCTACCTCTACGTCACCGGCCTGGGCGGTCGCCTGGAGGGCGTCATTTCGTTGCGTCAGTTGCTGCTCGCCCCACAAAATGCCCGCCTTCAGGACCTGATGAATTCGCAGGCGATCAAGGTGACGACCGACACCAAGCAGGAAGCGGTCGCCCGCCTGGTGGACAAGCACAACCTGCTGGCCTTGCCGGTGGTCGATCACGATGGCGTACTCGTCGGCGCGGTCACCGTGGACAATGTTCTGGATGTCATCCAGAGCGAAACCACCAAGGAAATGCTTCGCATGGCCGGAACGAGCGAGTCGGAGATCCTGACCCAATCGCCGTTCAAGATCGCCCGCATCCGGCTGCCCTGGCTGCTGGCGGCGTTCGGCGGCGGGCTGGCGGCGACCGGCGTGATCGAGCACTTCGAGGGCATTCTGGCCCGGGTGCTCGCGCTCAGCGCCTTCCTGCCGGTCATCATGGGCATGGCCGGTAATGTTGGCGTCCAGTCGGCGACGGTCGCGGTGCGCGGTCTGGCTACCGGCGCGATCGATTTGCATCATACTTGGCGCTTTCTCTACAAGGAACTGCGCGTCGGCCTGATCCTCGGCGCCACATACGGCACCTGCCTGGCCCTTTTCGGCTACTTTGTCCATCACAGCTTTCAACTGGGACAGGTCGTCGGCCTGACGATCTTCGGCAACATGACCGGCGCCGCCCTCCTCGCCGTCCTGTTGCCAATGATATTTCACCGGCTCAAGATCGACCCGGCGGTCGCCACAGGTCCGCTGGTGACGACCGCGATCGACGTACTCGGGGTGTTGAACTATTTCGCCATCGCCACCCTCGTCTATGGCCTCGGCTGAGCATCGCAGGCGCAAAATAATGGGCCTCCGGCACGGCAACGGCAAATGGCACTCACAATTCAGGAGACAAGCATGAAGAGGCTCTTCTTGGCGCTGGCCGCCCTTTTCCTGGCAAGCTTTGCCAACCTCGGGCTGGCGCAGATTGCACAGGGGCAGGGAGAGTTGACCGTGAAAATGATTGCGGCCGATTTCGCCCCGGAAGACGGCAACAGCTACAACCCGAAATGGGCGGGCCCTCCGCGCAAGCCGTGGGCGGAAACCGACCAGAAGTTCTACACGCTGACGGCAAAGCTGTCGGCACCGGCCCCGGAGGATTTCTCCGTCGCTTTTCTGGTCAGGGAGAACAAGACCTGGGATCTGGATCCGGTCATGGTGTCGGTGATCGTCAGTTTCGCCAAGGGTGACATGTCGGCCCAGGGCAGGTTCTGGCTGGTGTGCACCAGGGATGGTCGCATCCAGGGCAACCTCGGGCGAGAATTCGACGGCTACGGGAACCTCTACGCCAAGGCAAATGCCCTGGTGACCGATCCCGTCCTCGACGGCTGGAAATTCGTCAATGCCGCGCCGACGGCACCGCACACCGTGCAGTGCAAGTAAAGAAAGTCGTTCACGGCCGGGGAATCAACCACCGCGTCCGCAAGAACCGACGATCGGTTGCAACGTCGCAGGCAAGAGATATTCCGGGCCACTCTTCTGCAGCGCCTGTAGAATTCGCTGAAACGGTATCGGTGGGGAAGTAATCGTGCGGGTCACCCTGGTTCACCCTGCGGGCTTCAACTTTGTCCCTGGCCAGCCCGATTTTTCGGTGCTCGCCAACCGGATGCCGCCGATCGGCATCATGCAACTGGCTTCCTGGCTGGAAAAGTTTGGTCACCAGGTTCAATTGCATGACTGTCTCGGCCCCTACGCGCCGCCGACCATCGCCGAGAATGCCGAGATCGTGCTGGCCAGCGACCCGGAAATGGTCGGCTTTTCGGCGACCACGTCCGGTTTCATGGACGCCTTCGAGATTGCCGCCTACATCCGTGAGCGCCGGCCCGGGATCAGGATCGCTTTCGGCAACGTCCATGTTTCCTCGCTCGGCGCGCCGATCCTCGAACATTTTCCGGAGATCGACTACCTGATCATTGGCGAAGGCGAGGGGGCGATGCTCGATCTGGCCGACGGCAAGCCGCTGAAAGCCATCGGCAACCTGATCTACCGCGACGAAAACGGCAGGATCCGCGTCAACCCGCGCCGCGACCGTATCCTCGATCTCGACGAACTGCCCTTCCCCGCCTACGAGAAGCTCGCTGGTTTCCCTCACGCTTACCACCTGCCGCTGTTCGCCTACGAGAAACGTTACGGGGCAACGATGATCACCTCGCGTGGCTGCCCCTACACCTGCTCGTTCTGCGACCGCACGGTGTTCGAGCGCCTGTACAAGACCAATTCGGCGCAATACACCTACGACCACATGAAGTACCTGCGGGACAGGTTCGGGGTCCATCACATCAACATGTACGACGATCTGTTCACGGCCAAGAAGCAACGGGTCATGGACCTCTGCGATCTGCTGATCGAAAAGCCGCTCGGCGTGCAGTGGAACTGCGCGATCCGCACCGGCCACACCTCGGACGAAATGCTGGCCAAGCTCAAGCAGGCCGGCGTGCTGATGGTCTCGATGGGCATCGAATCGGCCGACCCGGCGATGATGGAAAGGCACAAGGCGGGCGTTACGCTCGCTGCGGTGCAAGACACGGTGCGCCAGATCCACGCTGCCGGGATGCGCGCCAAAGGCCTGTTCATCTTCGGCATGCCCGGCGAGACGCCGGAAACCGTCAGGACGACCAGCGATTTCATCCTGTCGCTGGAGCTCGACGAAATGAACATGACCAAGTTCAGCCCGCTGCATGGAGCGCCGATCTGGGATGAATGTGTTTCAGGCGTCTCCGGCGACATGATCGAGGACTGGCGCCTGATGAACTGCCTGAACTTCGTCTTCCTGCCGCATGGCTTCAAGTCGCGCGAGGAAATGGACGGACTGTACAACTGGCACGTCCGGCGTTTCTACGACAGCAAGGGTTACCGTCGGCGCTTCGCGAAACGCCTGTGGGCGCATCGCTGGAGCTTGTGGCATGTCGTCAGGCATCTTCCGGAGACGATCGCCGCCGCCCGCTATTTCAGCGCCAACAAGGAACAACTGGAAAAGGCCAAGCGCGAATTCAAGCTGCATCCGCGTCAGCCAGTCGGCCTGAAGCCCCTCCTCAGCCCGGAATTGCAGGTCGACAATATCGTCGCCATGTCGCCGGTCAAGCTCTCGCGACGGGAGGTGATGAAATCGATCGTTCCCCAGGTTGAGAAAGGCAGCGCCTGTTGTGCCTCGCCGGCAGCGCCGGCAACGGTATAATCGCACTCATGGGGGGGTTCGCGATGAAAAGCATTTTTGGCCATTTTTCACTGTTGACCGCAGCGTTGCTGCTGGCTTTGTTCTCCGGTTGCAAGGGGTCGGATACCCGGCCCGATGACGGCAGTCCGGGAGCCGAGGCGCGCAAGGAAGCGTACATGCGCAGCGGGTATGCCTGCTGCAACCTGCACTACAGCGGCGACTGGATCAGCGATTCGAATCTGGCCCAACTGGCCTTCATTCCGGCCGGCACGCCGATCAAGGTCAAGTCGATCGATGGCTACCGGGCCTATGTCGACGTCGATGGCAAGGCGATGCGCCTCGGTCACGATTACGGTCGCGCCCAGGAAACCACCCAGCAGTGGGTGAACAAGATCGTTGTTCTGGACGACCCGAAACTCAAGATCGCCAAATTCCCGCCGGCCGTGCGCAATGCCATTGCCCGGAGCCAATTGATGAAAGGGATGACCACGGAACAGGTCATCATCTCGGTCGGCTATCCGCAGACCGATCAGAACCCGCGGCTGGATGGCCCTTTCTGGCGTTACTGGTGGTCGAGTTTCGGACCCTATACGGTCCATTGGTCCGCCAACAGGGTGAGCAGGATCGATGGCCACCCGGAAACCGTGAACTACATGACCTACACCGGCAAATAGGTCGCAGCCGGCTCCGGGGAAAAGCACAGCATGGAAAGACAGGGGCAGGCAATGGAACGTCGGGCATGCGACGTTCTGGTCATCGGTGGTGGCCCGGCCGGGACGACGGTCGCGCCCATGCTGGCGGAAAAGGGCTACAAGGTTGTCTTGCTCGAGAAGGCGCGCCACCCGCGTTTTCACATCGGCGAATCGCTGTTGCCGGCCAATCTGCCACTCTTCGAGCGCATGGGTATCGCCGACGAGGTGAGGGCGATCGGCATGGAAAAATGGGGCGCCGAATTCGTTTCGCCGATCCATGACATGTCGCAGAGTTTTCACTTCGCCGATGCCTGGGACAAGTCGATGCCCTATGCCTACCAGGTCAAGCGCGCCGAGTTCGACACGATCCTGATCCGCAACGCCGAAAAAAAATGCGTCGAGGTGCATGAGAACTGCAAGGCGAAGGCGATTGACTTCCTGCCGGACAACAGCGGTGCGGTGGTTCGCGCCCAGCATGACGACGGTCGCGAGCAGGAGTGGCAGGCGCGCTTCATCGTCGATGCATCGGGACGCGACACCTTCCTCGCCAACCGCTTCCAGATCAAGCAGCGCAATCCCAAGCACAACAGCTCGGCGATCTACGGCCATTTCACCGGCGCCCTGCGCCACGAAGGTCAGGCCGAAGGCAACATCACCATCTTCTGGTTCGAGCACGGCTGGTTCTGGTTCATTCCGATGCAGGGCGACGTCACCAGCATCGGCATGGTGACCTGGCCATATTTCATGAAGACCCGGGGGCAGCGCAGGATCGAGCAATTCCTGATGGACGGCATCGCCATGTGCCCGGCGCTGACCGAGCGGCTCAGGATGGCCAGACTGGTCAATGAAGTCGAGGCGACCGGCAACTTCTCGTATGTCTCGGAGCGCAATCACGGCCCCAACTACCTGCTGCTCGGCGACGCCTATGCCTTCATCGACCCGGTCTTCTCGTCGGGCGTGCTGCTGGCCATGAACAGCGGCGTGATTGGTGCCGAGGCGATCGATACCTGCCTGAAGAATCCGGCTGCGGCTGCGGCAGCGCTCAAGCGCTTCGACAAACTGATGAAGCACGGCCCGAAGGAATTCTCGTGGTTCATCTACCGGGTCACCAACCCGATCATGCGCGACTTCTTCATGTATCCGAAGAATATTTTCCGCGTCAAGGAGGCTCTCCTTTCGGTGCTGGCCGGTGACATTTTCGGCAAGACGCCGATCTGGCGGTCAATCCGGACGTTCAAGTTGCTTTACTACATCGCCAACGTCATCCAGCCCCGGCGCGCCTTCACAGGATGGAAACGGCGGCGCTTCAATATCCGCCGGGTGGACGATCCAGCACTGAATACCGCTTCGTGAATCTCTGTTTTCTTCCCTGCCTGACCGACGCCGACCTCCCTTCCGCCATTGCCGGCCGCGATGACTGCATCCTCGGCGGCGTCCGGATCGGTGACCGGGGGGGAGTGCCGCCTCCCGGGTGGCCGCTTCAGTTCATACCGGCACCGCTGATCGGCGGGACTCCGGAGAGCGTTCAGGAAATCTGGCGCTGCGCGGCGCCCTGCTCTTCCGGCGAGTTCGCGGGCATCACCTGGCGACGCGCCGGTACGCTGCTTTACGGCGTCCTTGAATTGGCGGAGAGCGATTTCCCGGGCTCACCTGACTGTTCGCCACTCCAGGCCGCCAGCCAGGAAGCTTACCGCCGCATCTTCCGGCTACTCGAAGCACAGCAGTTGCCGCATCTGTGGCGCCTCTGGAATTACCTGGCCGACATCAACCGTGAATCGGATGGACTGGAGCGCTATCGCCAGTTCAACATCGGCCGTCAGGATGCCTTCCTCGAATTCAGCCGGGGCGCGACCGGGAACGTACCGGCAGCCTGCGCCATCGGCCTGGCCGGGGGACCGTTGCGCATCGCCTTCATGGCCGGCAGCGAAGCCGCCTCGGCGGTCGAGAACCCGCGCCAGATCAGCGCCTACAACTACCCGGCCGAATACGGGCCACGCAGCCCGACCTTCTCGCGCGCGGCGTTGGTCCCCCTGGCACGGCAGGAAATCCTGTTCATCTCGGGTACGGCCAGCATTCTCGGCCATCGGACCATGCATGGCGGAGATGTCAGGGCCCAGACCCAGGAGTCGCTGAGCAATGTTGCAGCCGTCGTTGCCGAGGCGAACCGTCTCACCCGATCGGCACCTTACCGGCTCGACGAACTGGCGTACCGTGTCTACCTGCGCCAGGCGTCTGACCATTTCGCCGTGCGCGACGTGCTGCGTTCAGTACTCGGCACCGCGCCGCGAATGGTTCTTATCGAGGCCGATATCTGCCGTTCCGACCTGCTGGTCGAGATCGAGGCGACGGCCCTGCACGATCTGGAGAGTACTCAATGACGCGTTTTCTTGCCTGTTGCAGCGGTCTCATGCTCGCTCTGGCCCTGCCCGCCAATGACGTCCGCGCGGCCGATGAAAAACCCCTCTGGGAAATCGGCGCCGGGGTTTCTGCGCTGACCCTTCCCGCCTATCGTGGTTCGGACCAGACCAACAATTTCATCCTGCCGCTTCCTTTCTTCAGCTACCACGGCGATTTCTTCAAGGCGGACCGCCATGGCATCCGCGGCAGTTTCTTCGACACCGACCGACTGGATTTCACGGTCAGCCTGGCGCTTTCACCGCCCATGGGCAGCAATGACATCCCGGTGCGGGCTGGCATGCCAGACCTCAAGGCGACCTTCGAGATTGGCCCGCAGGTGGACCTTACACTCTGGCGTTCGGAAAGCCGCGCCCGCTATCTCAAGCTGCTGATGCCCCTGCGTGCCGCAGTGACCGTCGAAGGTTCGCCGCAGGGTGTCGGCTGGGTGTTCAGCCCCACACTGAACGTCGACATTACCGATCTGCCGGGGATGCCCGGCTGGAATCTCGGACTGCTGGCCGGCCCCTTGTTCGGCAACCAGCGCCAGAACGCCTACTACTACTCGGTCGCCCAGCAGTACGCAACGCCCGGCCGTCCAGCCTACGAAGCCCCGTCGGGCTATGCCGGCATGCAGTACACGGTGGGAATGTCGAAGCGTTTCCCGAACTTCTGGCTCGGCGGCTTCCTGCGCTACGGCGATCTATCCGGAGCCAGATTCGCGGACAGCCCGCTGGTCGTGCAGAAGGACTCTCTCGCCGCCGGCGTCGCGCTGTCCTGGGTATTCGGCGAATCGAGCACCCGCGTCATGGTCGATGACTGAGTGCAGGCGCGATCGCGGACATCTGTGGAGCGCCTACGAATATGTGGCGATGTTCGTCGGCCTCGGGTTTCTGGCCCTGATCTGCCTGCTCTGGCTGCCCTTCGCGATGATCCTCCATCCGCTGCTGCCTCGGCGCTGGGGGCAGCCGCTGGGGCGCTTCCTGATCATGGCCGGCTTCCGCACCTATCTCGGCTTCCTTGCGCTGTGCTGCGCCTGCCGTTTCGAACTGTCAGCGCTGGATGGCCTGCGCCATGAGGGACCGCTGATCGTCGTTGCCAACCACCCGTCTCTGCTCGACGCGGTGATGATTCTCTCGCGCCTGCCGAATGCCGTATGCGTCATGAAGGCCGGGTTGATGGACAACATCCTTTTCGGCGCCGCCGCGCGCCTCGCCCGCTACATCCGCAACGATGCGCCACTCAACCTGATTCTCGATGCCCGCGAGGAATTGCGGCGCGGCGCGCAACTGGTCATCTTTCCCGAAGGGACGCGCACCACGACCTTTCCCGTCGATCCTCTCCTGCCGACGGCAGCCGTGATCGCCGGCCGGACGGGAACCCCAGTGCAGGCTCTTTGCATCGCCTTCAGCTCGCCCTACCTGGGCAAGGGCTGGCCTCTCTTCGCCAGGCCGGACCTGCCCCTCGACATCAGCATCCGCCGCGGACGCCGCTTCGCGGCGCAGAAGGACGCCGGCGACCTGACAGCGCAGCTCGAACAATACTTCCGCGCGGAATTGGCCCCTTCCGGAGCGTCGACCGCAACCAACGCGATTGCACAATGACCCCGGCTTCGCTCACCCATCTCGTCCTCATTCCGAGCTACAACCCGGGAGCGCGGGTGATCGACACGGTGCGTGCAGCGCGCCGGCAATGGAATCCGGTCTGGATCGTCGTCGACGGCAGCACCGATGACAGCCCCAGGCAACTTCAGGCGATGGCCGCCACCGATGACGGACTGCACGTCATCGTGCTGCCCGAGAATCGCGGCAAGGGCGCGGCGGTGCTGGAGGGCATCACGGACGCCGCTGCCGCCGGATACACCCACGTCCTGACCATGGATTCGGATGGACAGCATCCGGCCCACTTGATTCCGGCATTCATGGAAGCTTCCCGGGGCGATCCCGCGGCGATGGTGCTCGGCAAACCCGTCTTCGCTGCCGATGCACCCGCACTGCGGGTCAATGGCCGCAAGGTGTCGAACGGTTGGGCCAATCTGGAAACGCTGTGGATGGGAATCAGCGATTCGCTGTATGGCTTTCGCGTCTATCCAATCGCGCCGCTCAAGCACGTGATGGACGCCAACCGCTGGATGCGCCGCTTCGATTTCGATCCGGAGGCGGTCGTCCGCTTGTGCTGGGCCGGCGTCAGGCCCGTCAACATCCCCGCCCCGGTGCGCTACTTCCGGGCCGATGAAGGCGGCGTTTCGCACTTCCGTTATCTGCGCGACAACACGCTGCTGACCTGGATGCACACCCGACTATTCCTCGGGTTTCTCCTTCGCCTGCCGCTCCTGGTTCTCCGCAAGTTGAGATGAACACGACGGAAATATTCCTGATCGCGATGACGATCATCTTCACCGTGCCCTGGCTGATCTGGCGACTCGCCAAGACAGACTATTTCGCGCCACTGGTCGTCGTCCAGATCATCACCGGCATCCTGCTCGGGCCGGGCATCCTGGGCAGGATCTTTCCCGACTATTACGCATTCGTGTTCAACCCGGTCGTCGTCCAGTCGCTGAACGGGATCGCCTGGTGGGCGGTCATGCTTTTCGTCATGATCGCCGGCATCGAACTCGATCTGAAGAAGGCCTGGGCGCATCGCCGCGAGAGCACCATCACCGCGGGGTTGGCGCTGGGCACGCCACTTCTCTTCGGCTGCCTCGCCGCAGCCGGGCTCTTGACGGCTGACGGCTGGATGGGGCCACAGGCGCTGACCTGGCAATTCGTTGTCGGCGTCGGCATGGCCTGCGCCGTGACCGCCCTGCCGATCCTGATCCTGCTCATGGAAAAGCTGGAAATCCTCCGTCAACCGATTGGCCAGCGCATCTTGCGCTATGCCAGCCTGGACGACATCGCGATCTGGGGGGTGCTGGCACTGATTCTGATGGACTGGGGCCGGGTCGGCAAACAACTGGCGTTTCTCGCAGCATTCGCCGTGCTCGGCTACAGTTTCCGGCGCCTGATGATCTGGCTGGCCGAACGCGACCGTTGGTACGTCGCGCTGATCTGGCTCGCCGCTTGTGCTTTCGGCGCCGACTGGGCAGGACTGCATTTCATGGTCGGCGCCTTCCTCGCCGGCGCGATCATGGAGTCGGACTGGTTCGACCAGGGACGGATGGATCTTCTGCGCCACCACGTCCTGCTCGTCATGATGCCCGTGTTCTTCCTGAGCACCGGCCTGCGCACCAACTGGAGCATGGGCGGCGAGGCGGTGTTCGTCGCGGCGGGGCTTCTGCTGATGGCCTCGGTTGCCGGCAAACTGATCGGCGTTCACGCCGCCGGGCGCATCCTCGAGTGGGCACCCGGCGAAGCCAGCATCATCGGCTGGCTATTGCAGACCAAAGCGCTGATCATGATAATTTTCGCCAACATCCTGCTCGACAAGCAGATCATCACCAGCGAAGCCTTCACCGCATTGTTGCTGATGGCAATCGCCAGCACCATGCTCACCGTGCCCGTCGTGGCCCCCAAACTGACGCGGATCAAGGAAATGATCCAGCGCGCTTCGTAGAGAATTCAGCGATGGCCGAGAACCTGACTTACGCGGTCGACGCCCCGGAACGCGCCGAAATCGACGCCCTGCCGGGCCTGACCCTGATCGAATTCGGCACCGACTGGTGCGGCCATTGCCAGACGGCTCAGGTCGCGATCGAGGCAGCCCTGAAGTCCTGCCCGGGCATCACTCACCTGAAATTCGCGGACGGCCCAGGCCGCCGGCTCGGGCGCAGTTTCCGCGTCAAGCTGTGGCCGACGCTGATCCTGATGCGGGCTGGCCAGGAGTTGCTCCGGCTGGTCCGGCCGACCAATGCTCGGGATATTCTGACGGCCCTGGATCCAGCCACCAAAACGTGACGCGGTGCTCTCTCCGGAAATCACCACCCGTGGTTGGTCTTGGATTCCCGGATCGCCTTTGACGAGGCTCATTGAACCCGTGGCAAGGTCGACGGCGGCCGACTCCCGGCTTCAGGCGAAGCGCCAGAATTACTCGGCGTGGACGAAAACGCTTCATTGACATAGCGATGAACGTCCTTGTTGCCCAGGATGCTCATGTGATCCTCGTTGAATCCACGCACGAGAGATGCCTCGTGCTGAACTTCGGGCCGCAACTGGCTTTCGAGCGGGATGACACCGTCACCGCTGCTTCTGCTGAGCGTCGCCACGTTCCGGTAGCTGAACAGCAGGTGATGTGAAACCCCGACGGGCAAGGGCTGATCGAAAAGATCTCGCAGGAACGGTCCGTCGGGCACCAGATTGCGCCAGACCGGCATGACCACCCGCGCATAGTCCAGCCACCACCCTGCGCTGGCGACACCGCCATAGGGCGTCGAGATCGAGACAAAGTTGCCCATGTAGTCACAGCCCCTGGAACGCGCGCACTCCGCAAGATATTCCCGAATCACCAAGCCCCCCATGCTGTGGGCAACAATGTGCAAGTTGCGAAAGCCATACTGATGTCGCAATTCGGCAAGCAATCCAACCAAGCCGTCGCCCAGGGTTCTGAGATCGAGGCCAGACGGATAGTTGAACAGCCAGGATTGGTAACGCCGACTGTCAATACTGGCGATCAGGTCGCTGAAGTCGCGCGGCGAACCATTGATCCCATGAACAAAAAGCACCGGCGTTCGCTCCGCATCATAAGGTTCGAGGAAGAAGATTCCGGCATGGCCAGCCTTCATGAAGCCAATCGGCTCCCACATCCCCATGTCAGCAGAGTGTTCACTGAATCGCGCATCGTCGAGACTGGCTGTCTTGCCCAGCTGGACGTCGATCTGGCCGAGACTTTTTCCTCTCAGGTCGAAGAGATTGGTCATCCGCAATGGCGCCGGGCGCTCGGTCGGGCCACTCAGGACGAGCCGGACGTCACTAACGCTTGCCGACTGGATCCCAACTTCCGCCAGATCAAACCAGGTCGCCGGCTCGTTCGCCTGATAGGAGAAGTCCCGGTTGAGATCCTGGAAAGCAAAAAGGAAACGCGAATCCCTCAAGGCAGCGATTCGAAATGCGCCATCTCGCTCGAATACACGGTAGTTATGGATTTCCTTCCCCTGGTCGTCGCCAAGGACCACGACAATCACTTCGCGGTCTGCGTTCACGGGAATTTCCAGGGTTCCGGAGACCAGCCTGATCTTGTTCCCTGTTTCCTTGAGGTCGGCCGCCAGGCGAACCAAATTACTGCATCCGGCAAGGAAACAGACGCCGATCAGCAAAGCGATCTGCGAGCACACCTTGAGTAATCTCATCACTTTTTCTTTAGCGCCACCTTCCAGTCCCTGAACACGTCGAGGTCGACGCCATCCGGATAGTTAAGAAGCCCGGGGGTGTAGCCCTTCTTCTTCGACTCGCCATACTGCCAGATGATTTCCTTGGTCTTGCGGTCGATGACAATTACACGGTCATTGAGGTCATCCACGACCAGAATGTCTCCGGTATCCGGCAGTTCGCGGGCGATGGACGAGTGATCGAGCATCTTCTCGCCTTCCTTGACGAAGTATTCCCAGGTGATTTTGCGCGTTGCCGGATCGAAAATGACCACGCGCCCCGGCTTCCAGAAATCAGCCACGATGACCTGCTTGCCATCCACGGTAGGGAACGCATCTGACGGGTATTTGATATTCGGGGCCTTGACGCTCCACAGCACCTTGCCTTCACGCGTGATCCGCGAAATCCACGCCTGGCTGATCTCGGTGACGAGGATGTCCCCGTTCTCCAGTGGCGTCGCCCCGTTGGGATGCCCAAGAGTGTGCGGCGGGTTGTGCTTGCAGTTTCCCGGCTTGCCCCACTGAGTCGTGATCCGATTGTCCTTGGGATCGACAATGATGACCCGGCAGTTGCGGATATCGGCCGTCAGGAACTGACCATCCTCCAGCAGATGGGCGTCGTCCGGATAGTTCAGCAAGCCGTCTCCGCTACCCCGCGTATCGGGTATTCCGTAGGTCCAGACAATTGCACGCTTTTCGTAATCAACAATATGGACGTCGAAGTTATCCTCCTCGCTGACCGCCAACTGGCGGCCGTCGTGCGAGAAATTGACATCTTCGTTGCCACGGTAGATCTTCAGGCTCGGCGAGGGAAACTCCCAGACTATGCTTTTGTCTGGCGCAACTTCAAGCAAACGGTTGTTGCGTCGGTCTGCAATGACAATCGGGTATGGCAAGGGCTTGCCCCAGGAAGGGACCGGGTTCCTGCGATTCCCGGTAACGGGGGGAATGGGTGGCAGGATGACGCCGCTCGACACCATGCCGGCGCCAGTCATTTCTGGCGTAACGGCTACCTCCCGGCCGGGCGAATTTACCTTACCCGTTTCAGCCGCCTGCGACGAAGTGGGGACAACGCCAATCAGCGCCAGCGCGAGAGCCGTCAAACCAAAGTTGGAAATGGCCCGGCAAGGGGTCACTATTACTTCTGAGCATTTCATCAATTCATCCTCTTGGTCGCAGCGTGGCGCTGGTCAGCCGAATCACTCCAGAAAGAACGCCTTCGGCGCAAGGCCAGGGCGACAATGTTCAATTTGGATCATTGGCTCTCTCTAACCACCCGCCCGTTCAGTGGCTGCACAGGCCTGGCGTTGTCAGAAAACATTCTTCTGTAGCGGACCAACTGGGCGGCCGATAACTCCAGCGGCTCTTTCATGACTAGCCAAGTCACGTCCTCCGTGCAAGGCGGCCCAGTAAGCGAACCATCATAGGAATAGTAGCCGTGCCTGGCGGGCACCAAACTGGCGGCACCCAGGCGGACATCGCTCAAGGCATGATCCCCATTGGCCAGCAACGGCACCGTGGGCAATAGCGTAGCAAGCATCGGGTTCTCGGCACCTTTACGAAAGAGCACCACGATGACCAGCAACCTGCCCGTCTTGCTCTTGTGGACAAGATGCACAGCCATAGCGAACTCCTCGCCAGCGATCCGATCCCCGCCGGGCGTATGAAAATGGAACTGTTGCAGGGCATAACTCTCCGCGCCGAGAACGATGTGGCTACCGTTCGCAAAACGGACGCGCACAGTGTGGCCGTCGTTGGCAATCTTGCGTGGTGCATCCTGGTAGTAAAATTCAATGAGCGGCAGGGCTTGCCGAACTGGCGCGACGATATCGATCGGAGATTGCCGGCGCCCGTGTTCACATAGCCCTTGACTTTCTCCGCTGACTGCGAGGGGCGCCATAAGCGCTCCTGGCAGCAAGACAGCGGCAGCACCCCAATATTCGATTTTCAAACGATCCCCTGCCTTCCCGGAGGAAGCTTGCCACTCTCGGACTTTCCTCCTCGATTGCCCGGCTGACCGAGCCAGCCAATGGCTGCAGTGTAATGTCGCCGATCACCTCGCCGCATCAACCGAGGGACTGTTGCCCGACTGATCTGGTTTCGCGCGGAACGCCCGAAAAAAAGGCGCCGACCGCTGCAGACCGTGGCGCCCGGTTTACCTGCAAAAGCAATCCTCAGCGGTAGCCAGGCTCGTTGGCGTTGTGGATGATCCACACCAGATGCTGGCCCGAACCGAAACCTGCTTGATTCGCAAAAACCAGTCGCCCCTGGCCCTTGTAGGTGACCTCCCAGCGCGCACGGTCGCTGCCGAAATAGAACGGAATGAAGGCCTTGCCAGTGACGTAGGCACCCTGATCCGTCGGTGGACCCGCAATGTCGATCGCCTGCTGCAGCGGCATCCCGATCTCGAGCTTGGTGAAACGACTGTTGGCAGCCGGCAGGCCGCTGATTTCCCCCTCCCAGTCATTGATCCCCTTGACCGTGGTCCCTTCACCAGCCTGCACCTTGGTCGAGTCGGTGACCGGCTTGTTTCTCGACAGATCATAGCGACCGGTGCTCGCTGGGGCCGCAGCCGGCGCCGCCGTTGCCGGTTTGTCCACAGCCTTGGCCGCGCACGCCGGATCCTTGGCCCTGGACTTCGTCTTGCCCTTGGCCTTGCTCGTGTCTTCCTTGCACTCCGGCGCGGGAACAGGGGCCGGCGCCGGAGCGGCGGCCGGCGGTGGCGCCGCCGGTTCTTCGGGCTTCGCCTGGTTCGAACCGCAGCCAGCAAGCACAACGCCCCCAATCAGGATAGCACCGAGCAGCAGAGTGTTCATGGGTTCATGGCTGGACATGGCTGAATCAAATCAAAAAACAATTGGTCATTTTAACGGGTCGCGAAAATGATGTCAGCAAGAGCTGCCCGGCGAGCCTAGGCCTTGGGCAGCTCAGATCATGGCGCCGTTGATCGAGACGACCTGCCCCGAGATGTAGCCGGCCTGATCCGACGCGAGGAAAGCGACGAGATCGGCGACCTCTTCCGGTCTGCCGGCGCGTTTCATCGGCACGAGCTTCTGGATGGCCTCGGAGTCGAATGCGCCTTCGCTCATGTCGGTGGCGATGATCCCCGGCGCAACCGCATTGACCGTGATGCCGCGGCTCGCCAGTTCGAGGGCCAGCGCCTTGCTCGCCGCGTGCAATGCCCCCTTGGCGGCGGAATAATTGACCTGGCCGCGATTGCCGATGATCCCCGCAACCGACGAAATGTTGATGATGCGTCCCCAGCGGGTGCGGATCATCGGCAGCACCAGTGGCCGGGTCACATTGAAAAAGCCGTTCAGCGAAACGTCGACCACGCTGTCCCATTGGTTGCCCGACATGCCGGGGAAGACCGCATCGGCATGAATGCCAGCGTTGTTGACGAGGACCTGGATGGCGCCCGTCTCGAGCAGGGCTGCGAGTGCAGCGGCGGTCGCGTCGCGGTCGGTGACATCGAAGCCGACAGCTTCGGCACTGCCGCCGGCGGCAAGGATTTCGCCGACAACCGCGGCGGCCTTCCCGCCACTACGGTTGGCATGGACGACGACATGATGACCGCTGGCGGCGAGGCGCCGGCAGATCGCCGCGCCAATTCCGCCGCTGCCGCCGGTGACAAGAGCGCGTTTCACGACCTGGTTTCCGCCAGTGCTTCGGCGTCAAGAATGACGGCGGCGCGGCCTTCGAGCAGGCAGCGGCCGGCGTGACTGACCGAGAACTGGTAGAGGACATGGTTGGCGTCGCCGGACAGTCGTTCGGCCTCAACGTCGACTTCGCCGGGCAGATCGTCAAGGCGTGCGACATGCAGTTGCACGTTGCGCACGCTGGTCAGGTAGCCCTGACGCGGCCGGTCGCCGACCTTGGCGAGCATCGAACCATGCACCGCCATGGCTTGTGCGGCATATTCGATGCCGCTGGCGGCACCCAGGCGCCCTTCGGCACGCAGCGGGTTGTCCGGGTCGGCATGGCTGGCGGCGCGGCACGCTATGCGGGTTTCCGACCAGTCCACGACGCTGGCGAGCAGGCACATGCTCCCCTGGTGGGGAATGCGGGCGGCGATGGCAGCGTGGTCTAGCACAGCTGGAGATGAACGTTCAGTTGCATGGGCGCCAGGTAGTCGAGGCAGACGCTGCCGGACTTCCCTTGCGCGAGATTCACCAGCAGCGGCACGCTGCGCATGGCCGGAATGGCCAGGCGCAGCGTCTCCAGACCGTCATCACCAAGCACCTCGGCGGGAGCCCCGGTTGCTGTCACAGCAATTTGCGCCAGTGAACGGGCTGTCCTTCCCGGCGATAACAGCAGCGCGACACCACCGCAATCGGGAACGCTGCGTTTGCTGTGCAGCGGCTCCGGATATTCGCTATCGTAGGCGATCAGCAGGGTGGGCTGGTGGTCCACGACCACCTGCCCGATGGCATCGAGCAGGCCCGCGCCGAAGCTCGCGTCGAAGGCGCAGATGACCTGGCACGGCGCCATTGACCCGGTGGCAATGCCCCAGTAGCCGGCGCCTGCGTTATGCACGGAATTGTGAAAGCGGGTCGGCGAAATCTGGCGGTCGTCGGTCGCCAGTTGTTCACAAATGGCGTGGCAGGTGTGGCCATCGGCGCCTGACGTGGCGAACACGGTCGCCAGCGCGCCGGGATCGGCTGCGGCATAGGTGGTGGCTTCCAGCCCGATGGCGAGGGTCAGCTTGACGATGCGACTGGCTCTCCGGCGCTCGGCCGGCGGCAGGATGGCCGGCAGCGGAAGCTCTGACGGGGCAGCTGCATAGCGCTGTTCGCCGCGCATGACGGCACGCGCGGTGTTCCAGTCCGGCAACCCGGGGGCGAGAAAACCGACACCTTCGATCCAGGCGACCAGCGGCGTTGGCGTCATCGGGCAACTTCCAGAATCAGGCTGCAGTTGCTGCCGCCAAAGCCGAAGGAATTACTCAATGCCCGGCGCAGCCTGCCGGATCGGGATTTCAGCAGATAGTCAACAGGGATGTCCGGGTCGAGCGATTGGGTATTGACCCCCCCGGGCACCAGATCGTTGCTCAAGGCCAGCGCGCAGACGACTGCCTCGACGGCGCCGGCGGCGCCCAGCGTGTGGCCGGTGGCGCCCTTGGTCGAACTGCATGGCACGCGGTCGCCGAAGACAGCGGCCACGGCCTTGCCCTCCGCAGCGTCGTTGGCTGGTGTTGCCGTCCCATGCAGATTGACGTAGTCGATATCGTCCGGGCGCAGTCTGGCTGAACTCAGCGCCGCCGTCATCGCCATCCGGGCACCAAGGCCATCCGGGTGGGGCGATGACATGTGATAGGCGTCACTCGACTCGCCGACACCCAGCAAGAGCAGCGCGCCGCCGGTCAGGGCTTCCTGAACCCGTTCAAGCAGTGCGAAGGCGGCCCCCTCGCCGATCGAAATTCCGTTGCGGGCGGCGTCGTAAGGGCGACAAGGGGTAGCCGAGGTCAATTGCAACGAGGCAAAGCCGTAGAGCGTGGTCAGGCACAAGGAGTCGACGCCACCGACGAGCGCCGCGTCGATCGTACCGCAGGCCAGTTGGCGGGCAGCGGCGGCGAAGACCTTGGCGCTTGATGAACAGGCGGTGGAAATGGCCATGACCGGGCCTTCCAACCCGAAATACGCGCGAACGAATCCGGCCAGCGAGAAGGCATTGTGGGTCGTGCCGTAGATGAAATCGTCGGGCAGCGCACCGGTTTCCGGATCGCGTCGGCGGTAGGCCAACTCGGTTTGCAGGATGCCGGCGGTACTGGTGCCGAGAAAGACACCAACGCGGGTCTTGCCGTGACGGACGATGGCCGCCCGCACCCGCTCCGCGAAACCGTCGACTTCGAGCCCCAGCTGCGCCAGACGGTTGTTGCGGCAGTCGTACCGGGCCAGCGAATCAGGCAGTTTTTCGGCGTCGACCGCGGCAACCTCGCCGATCCATGTATCCAGCTTCACCGTCTCGAAAGCGCAGGGCGTGAGGCCGCTCCGTCCTTCGCGCAGCCCGGCCAGCAGCGCAGCGCGGCCGTGGCCAAGGCAGGTGGTGGCGGTGCAGGAGGAAATCAACAGCGGGGTCACGGCGTGCCTCGAATTCGTCAGGTGTTATTCTAACCCGCCGGCATGGCTGCATCGTCAGCCGCTTGAACTGCGCGTCAGACAGGTACGATAACGGCCTTCGACGCGGCGGGCGAACCATTCGGTGGTCAGCTTGCGGGTGAATTTCGGACTCTTGAGTTCGATCTGCGGCATGGTCTGGCGCGGCAGCACACTGCCCGCAGCCTGCTCGGCCAAGGCGAAGAGACGTGAGAACAGCGGGCTTTGGCCGAAGGCGGCACTCTTTTCGAGCAGGAGGTCGCGGCGGATATCGCGCAGACTCAGGCGCAGTTTGGCGGATAGCGATTGCAGCGCGCCTTCGACGGCACTCGGCTGCTCCTGTGGCTTGCCATCCCTGTAGAGCAGCAGGTCGCCGTCCAGTGCCAGCAGCTTGCCGCTGACCCTGGCAAGCGCCGCCTGAAAGGCGGCGTTGCGGCTGCTGTAGCGGCCGGCATTGAAGTCGGCAAAGCGGTAAACGACGTCGTCGTAAGGTGCCGGATAGTCGAGCAGGATGGCGCTGCCGAAGTAGAGCCCGCCGCGCCGGGAAAATACTTCATCGCGGATACTGTGACTGACCGGGTAGGGGTAGGATCTCTCGCGGGCAAATTCTTCCGCGAAAGCAACGCTGACCTGCATCGGGCCACCGGTGCGGACCGGGTTGTAGCCGGCGAACAGGGTCTTCCCGGCCGGCAGTTCGGCAATCATGTCCTCGAACAACGCATTCAGTTGCTTCTCGGTCCGCAGCGTGTCGATGCGCTGGCTGTAGCTGCGGCCATCCGGGGAGGTCTTCAGCAGTGCGGCGGAGATCAGCAACTTGGGAATCCCGTACCTGCGGCCGCGCTGTTCCAATTCGCGCCAGACAATGTCGGGCAGGTTGGGAACGACCGGGTCGGCCTGGAAGCTCGATTCCTGTTCGATGATGGCGATGGCGGCGCAATAGACCTGCGGTGCATGCGGCAGGTCGAGGCTGCTGAAGGCGCTGTACAAGTCGTCCGCCCAGCCGCTGCGGTCTCTGACGCTGGCCGGGATCAGCCGGACGACCATGGCGCGAATTTCCGGTCCGCTCGGTGGGGCACCGACGGGTACCGTGCCGCCCGGGAGCGGCTCGCCGGTACCCGCGCAGCCGGCGACGATGGCGACAGCCAAGCACGGCGCGACCACCCGGGCTGGCTGGAACATCAAAACAGATGCGGGATAAAGCGCCGGGTACGCTGCATGTAGGCGGCGTAGGGGGCGCCGAAATAACTCAGGCACTCGTGCTCGTCGGCCTTGGCGGTCAGCACCAGCGACAGCGAGGCGATCCCCGCGAGCGCGGCGCCCGGCCAGGATGGATCCTGGAAATAGACCCCCCAGGCCAGTGCCAGCAGCGACGCATACATCGGGTGGCGAATGTGGCTGAAGATGCCGGTGGTCACCAGCACCGTCGTCTTTTCAAAACCGTACAGCGCGCCGTCGTCGCGCTCCTCGCTGGCCGAACCCTGCTGCCGCAGGGCACCGTGACCACGGATGACCAGGTAGATGCTGAGCAGCATCAGCATCCAGGAAGCGCTCTGGTGGCCGGAGATCGGTTGCTCGCCCCAAGGCTGACGATTCAGCACGACCAGACCGAGGATCGCTTCCCAGGCGAAGAAGCGGTAGAAGCCGTGGCGCCCGGGATGGCGCAGCGCCTTGCGCGACAGCCAGGTCAGCACGATGGTGCCGACAACCAGCAAACTCAGGTCGATCCAATCCGGATTCATGCCGGCACCCGGGAGATCAGCATGATGTTGGCAAACGGCTTCCCTTCGCTCATCGACATGGTTTCGACCTGAAATCCGAGATTCTTCAGCATTGCGATCCAGTCAGCCAGCTTGCGACCGTAAAGCGTGGGCAAGCGGTGGCCGCGGACGAAAGTGACCGCATGATCGACCCAGTTGCAGATGTGGTACGGCAGGCCGGCCCCGGCATCGCCGACGCGGGTGAGGAACAGCCCACCGGGCGGCAGCGCGGCGCGAATCCGCCTCAGTACGTCATCCTGTTGGAGAGGATCGATATAGTGCAGGGCATCGAGGATGGTGACGACATCGGCCTCACCGAATTCGACCTGGCACATGTCGCCCTGACGGATGTTGACCAGCGGATGGTCGTCGCCGAAGGCGCGCGCCGCACGCTCGACGTCCTTCTGCATCAATTCGAAACCGCGCAGGCTGAGCGGCCTTGGCGGCATCGCCCAGTCGCTCGGCCAGTGGCCCTGTTCATAGAGCTTGCGCGCGGCGAGCAACCAGGCGAAGAGGCTGCCCTGCCCGCAGCCGAGGTCGAGAAAGCGGGCTTCCGACGGAAACACTCCACGCTTCAGGACTTCGCGGAAAATGCAGTCCGAGGAAAGCTTGCCGCGTGAATAGTAATAGGCGAAACGGCCGCCGTTCAGGAAGGGGCGACTGGCGTCGTCGAGCAGGTCGCGAACGAAGCGCTTCGTCATTGCACGGCCGCCGTCAGCGTGACCGGAGACAAGCCGGCCTCGGCGAAGGCGTTCACCAGGTGCGGCAGCGCCGCCAGGATGACCGGCTCGCCGGCGGGTGTCAGCGCGCCGTTGCCGTCGTGCATGAGAAGGATGTCGCCGGGTCCGAGACCGGCGGTCAGGCGGCCGAGAACACGTCGGACATCGCCGGTCCGCGTATCGTAGGAACGGCGCGTCCATGAGGCGAGGCGCAGGTCGAGGCTGGCGAGGACCGGGTCGAGCAGGGGGTTGCGCAGACCTGCAGTCGGCCGGAAGAATTGCGGGGCCTGGCCCGTGATGTCGGCCAGCGTGGCTTGGGCGGCGGCGATGTCGGCCCGCATTCGGGTGCTGCCAAAGCCGGCAAAGATCCATGAATGCGAGTCGCCGTGATTCTCGACGCGATGGCCGCGTTCGACGATCTCGCGACACACGCGAGGATACTGCCGGGCGCGATTGCCAATACAGAAAAAGCTTGCCTTCATGCCGGTCGTGTCGAGAATGTCGAGGACACGGGGGGTTACCTCGGGGTCCGGTCCATCATCAAGCGTCAGGGCGACTTCGCGGCGACTTGCAGCCGCGGCGGGTAGCCGATTCAGGTTGGCGCCGAGCAGCGCGGAGCGTGGCAGCAGGCCGGCACCGGAAATGAGCAGTTGATTGACGGTCACGGCAGCGAGCGCCCAAGGCCAGGCGCCGGGAACAACCAGCAGGCTGATTGCGGCGGTGCCGTGTGTGGCAAACGAGAGCTTGATCGCCGGCGAGGGCTTCCACGGTTGGGGCATGAGTTCAGGCAGCGAGATATCCACGGTCGAGAAAATTTTCCCACAAATCCAGCCATACGGGCCAATCGTGACCGCCCGCGACAACCAGCCGCGACGCTGCAGGGAAACACCCGGCAATTTGCCGCATGCCGTCAGCAAAGCGGTCGTCGCGGCCATAGCCGACGAAGACCGGAAAGGCAACCGGCGGACGTTTCAGCCACCGCCACATGCGAAACTCGGGATCGTCCAGTTGCTGGCAATCCGGCTCCCAGGCTTCGAGGCCACCGGCGCGGGTGATGGCGTTGCGTGTCAGCCGGCTGCCCGGGTACGGTGCGAGCAGACAGAGACCGTCGACGCCGGCCGGCGTGTCGGCGTTATAACAGAGAGCAAGCAGACCGCCCAGGGAGACGCCGCCAAGCCAGATTGCGGCGTATCCCTGACGACGTGCCGGGGCGATGACTTCGGCGTCCAGCAGGGACAGGGCGGAACCGTCGGAAATCAGGCCCGGATCGAGGTCGACCGCAACGATGTCGGGAGCACGACGCCGCGCCGCAGCCGCGAAGAATCCTGCCGCACGGAAATCATCCGGCTTCATGTAAGCGCCCGGTAGCAGGACGATCAGCTTGTGTGCGCCGCAAGTGTGCCACACCGTCTGCAGGACAGGCTTCATTGCGGCACCGGGCGGGCAACGAGAATGGCCGCCAGAAGCAGGGTGAGGATCGCCCCCGGTCCGACGGTCACACCGACCGCATGCAGCACCGGCACCTTGGAGAGCGCCAGGGTGCCAAAGCCGATGGCGGTGGTCAGGTTGGCCACCAGCATCGAGGCCAGCGTCTCTGGATCGAGTTCACGCTGAACCTTGGCGTGGTCGAAGAAAAGGGCGTAATTGGAGCCGACGGCAACGATCAGCAACATGCCAATCAGGTGCATCAGGTGGAGCCGTTCGCCGATTGCACTGAGTCCCGCACTGACCATCAAGACCGCCAGCACCAGCGGCAGCATGACGGCGGCGAGACGCTTCAGCGAGCGCAGGGTGATGCCCAGCAGCGCGACGATGGCGGCGAGTCCGGCCAGTGAAAGAAGCATCGCTTCGTGCAGATAATCACTGTAGAGTTGGTCGAATTCACCCTTCATGTCGATGAAGAGCGCATTGCTCCCGGTCAGCGTGTCGCGCACCGGCGCGCTGGCAATTTCCGGGCCGCGGTCGCCGCTCGGAGGATGCAGCGGCAGCAGCGCTGTCCAGCCGTCCGGACGCTGCAGCAGCAGGGCGTCAACGACGAGCGCCAGGCTGGTCCCGCTGAGCGACTCGCGGGTCAATGTACACTGCTCCCTGGCGCTGGCGACGTCGTCGACGAAGCCGCCCAGCCGGGTGGCAGCCAGCGGCGCGCCGGCCTGCGCCACCGCCAGCCGGGCGCGCAGGTCCGCAGCCGCGGGCAGGCTGGCGCAGCGCGCCTGCTGGGTCGCCCGGCTGGGCAGAAAACGTGCCGGGCTGTCGTAGCTGCCGATAACACCGGCAGCAACCAGCCGGTCGAGCTGCTCCCCTGCCGCTTCGGCACCCTGCAGTGCGCCTTCGCGGTCTCCGGCGCTGACGACTACCAGGTGGCGCGAATCGGGCGCCGCGATGTCGGCGCGCAATGCCAGGTCCAGCGCCGCCTCCTCGGCACTCACCGTGCTCAGAGCGGAGATGCTCGAATGCCACAGCGCATCACGGTGCGCGAACAGATGGGCGACAGCCAGCGCCGCGAGAAAAAGCACCGGCCAGCGCCCGCCGCGCAAGGCGTGGATGCCACCTGCAGCTGCCCGGCCCAAGCCTGCGAGGTCACGCGTCTGCAACGCATTGCCCGCCAGCTGCGGCAGCACGAAGCGCGTGACGAGAGCGGCAGTCAGTACGCCGCTCAGAGAGTACAGCCCGAGTTGGGCGAGTCCGGGAAAGCCGGAGAAGAGTAAAGCGCCGAAGCCGCAGAGCGACGTCAGCACGCCAAGGCGGATCGTCGGCCACAAGCGTTGCCGCCAGGCGGCGACGCCGATACGGCCGGATTGCACCAGGTAGTAGATCGAGTAATCGACTGCTTCGCCGATCAGCGCCGAACCAAAGCCGACGGTAATGCCGAACACCGTTCCATGAACCAGACTGACCGCGACGATGCCCGCCAGCGCCCCCGAAACCACCGGCAGCAAACCAAGCAGCAGCAGGGGCAGCGAGCGATAGACGAACAACAGGACGCCGACGATGGCGACCGTGCTGATCAGCGACAAGCGGGTCACTTCGCCTTTGATTGTCGCCCGCGCATTAACCGCGAAGAGGCCGGGCCCGGAGAGCTGCAACCGCGCATCCTGGATTCCGGCCGCCGTGCTGAGCGCAGCGAATTGCAGGCGGATATTGCCGATCGCCTCCTCCTGGCCATCGGTGTCTGAGCCGAGCGCCCTGGTCTGGACCAGCAGCATTGCCCGCTCGCCGTCGCGCGAGGCCCAGACGCCTTCCCGGATGGCCGGCTGGGTCCCGGCATTCAGGCTGCCGAGAAGCGCCACCAGCTCGCCGGTCGGATCGCGCGCCAGCAACGGCTTCAGCATCAGCCCGGCTGGCGAGGCCAGCAGGTCGACGCTGTTGGCGATGGCGTTGCGCAAACCATCGACCGTAAAGCGCTCGGGCCTCACCGCCGGACTGAGCAGGTAGCGATGAAGCATCAGGAAGTCACGGTCGGCATCCAGACTGCCGGCTTCACCATTCTCGACCGAAACGAATTCGGGCAACGCTGCCAGTCGGGCCCGCAGGTCACGCGACAGGCGGGCGCGCTGGCGCGCATCGCCGCCGGCGATGGCAAGCATCAGCAGGCGGGAAACAGCGCCCGTCTTGATCTGATCGACCAGCACCTGCTGCCCGGCGCTCGGGTGAGCGGGCAGGAAGAAAGACATGTCGGCAACGAAGCGGCTGTTCCAGACAATGACAGCACCGGCCAGCACGGCCAGCAGCCAGATCAGGAAGGCCCGCCACGCAGCCCGGGTCATCTGGACTCGATCGGCTCGATGGTCAACAGTGAACGGTCACCGTCAGCCTGCAGATATTCGATGCTCCGCACCCGGCCCCGACTCCCGCTGACCGTGATGCGCTGAACCAGCGCGGCCACTTTCTGCTCGCTTGGCAACAGGGTCAATGTCCATTTGTCCGGGCTGCCGGCGAGGTGCAACAGATAGTTCTTCTCAAGTGCGGCGCGGTTGCCAGTCAGCGTCCCGCGAATGCTGTCGATGAAGGCCAGCGCCTCGGGCTGGCTGGCAAGATTGATGGTCAGCTTCTGCTTGTCACGCTCGATGCTCAACACCTCGCCCTCGAGCACCAGCGTTTCCGGCTTCGGCGTCAGCGTGCGCTTTTCGAGGCGGCCAGGGGCGCTGTAGCTCATTTCGCCGGTCGACACCAGCGGCTTGTCGAGCAACGAAATGGTTTTCTTCTCGACAAATTTCGCACGCCCACCCCCGTGTCTGGCCAGCTCGTCCATCAGCTGAGCGACATCGAAGGCAGCGATGGCCGGCAGGCTCAGCAACGCCACAAGGAAACCGCAGAGGTATCGTGTCATCGGGCCCTCTGCCAGAAATCGAAGAAATTGAACCAGTTGTAGGGCGCCAGCCGGCAAAAATGCGCGAGACGGTCGACGTGACGCCGCTGTGCCGCGCTTGTCGCCGCGCCGAGGTCGGCACGTGACGCGGTGGAAAAATCGGCGAGCGGCTCGAAGTGCAGCTGGTAGCGGTTACCACCGAGATAGAGCCCGGTCATGAAGAATACCGGCCGCCGCAGCATCGCCGCCATGCGCCAGGGTCCGACCGGAAAAGGTGCCATTTCACCGAGAAATTCGCAGTCGACCGTGGCGTCGTCGCCCAGGCCGCGGTCGGCCAGCATGCCGACCAGGTAACCCTGATCGAGGCGGTCGCGGGCCTGCAGCATCGAGTCCGTGCGCCCGAGCGCGATGATGTCCGCGCTGGCAGCCGGATTGATCGCCTCCAGCGTCGCGTTGATCTTGCGCGCATTCTCCTCGTACATCAGGATCGCCACCTTGAGCCCTGCCCTGCCACGTGCCACCGCCCGCAGCACCTCGAAGCTGCCAAGATGGGCACCGATCAGCAACGCACCGGGCTGCCTTTCCAGCGAAGCATGCAGTTCCTCGGCGCCGATCACCTCAATGTCGAAGAGGTCGAAACGGTCGTTGAGCAGGTAGATGCGGTCATGGATGGTGCTGGCAAAGCTCAGGACATGGCGGAAGCCATCGGACCATTCGGCCCAGCGCCCGAGCGCACGCTCGAGGTAGGCGCGGCTGGCGCGTCGGGCCGCGGCGGCGAACAGTACGTAATAGGCGGCGATGCCGTAGAGGACGACGCGCCCGATCCGGCGACCGAAAGTCAGCGAGATCCAGACCATCAGTTTCAGAATCGCCAGATGGCTCTTCTCCTGCTGGCGCCGCCAGTCGGGGGCGGCCGGCGGCGGCCGGGTCATGCGGCGGGCACCGTCAGGCTACCGGAAGCGACATCGCGCCCGGCAGCTCCCACGCGGAAGGCAATCGCGCAACCGCCCCTGACTTCAAGCGTGAAGGAGAGCGCTTCGCCTGGCCCGACCGGGCTGAAGAACTTGGCGTTGGCGATCTGCCAGTTGACGCCGGATCGACCGAGAAGGCCCTCGGCAAACAGGAGCGCCCGGTCGACCAGGACGACGCCGGGCACGATGGGACGACCTGGAAAATGCCCGCTCAGCGCCGGATGATCCGCGGGCACGACCCAGGTGAATTCAGCGGCCGGCATCGGACTTGTGGTCGGCGTAAAAAGCCTGCAAGTTATCGCGGGTCAGCTTGCCGGTCGCATTGCGCGGCAACGCGTTGACGAGAATCAGCGGCCGCGGCAGGAAAACCGGATCGATACGCTCGCGCAGTGCCGCCAGAAGTTGCCGGCGCTCAATACCCGGCGCGACGACCAAAGCGCACAGGCGGCTGATCCCTTCTGCAGTTTCGTCGCCGGGCATGAAGAAGACGCCATCGGCGACACCCGGCAGCGCCGTGATCTGGTGATTCAGATAGGCGAGCGACGAACGCTTGCCAGCAATATTGACCAGGTCGGAATGCCGCCCGTGCAGCAGGAAACGCCCGTCGCCAAGGATTTCGATGTGGTCGGACAAGACAACCCGGCCTTCGACGTGGCCGCCGAAAACGGTGGCTTGATCGCCATCCTGCTCCAGGCGGACATCGGGCAGCAACTGCCAGGAGCGATCGGCAGTCGTGCGCCGGCTGGCAATCTGGCCGGCTTCGGTGCACCCGTAGATTTCGCGCAGCGGCGCGGCGAAGCGGCGCTCGGCCTCGGCGGCGAGCCGGGTGGAGAGCGGCGCGGTAGCCGAGAGCAGCAGATCTACAGCCGGCAGGTCGAGGTCGCACGCCAGCAGGGCGGAAAGGTGAAAGGGCGTGGTCACCAGCATGCGCGGCCGCGGGACAGCGTCGAGTGCGGCGACGATGTCCTGCGGGTAGAAGGGTTTGCCCGACCAGAACGGACAATTTCCCTGCAGGGCGAGCAGCACCGTCGATTCGAGGCCATAGCTGTGTTGTGGCGGAACGGTACCCACGACGGTATGGGAGCGGACGAACATCGCCAGAAGTTCGGCCTCGGCCCGCCCGCTCCTGAACAGACCGCCCCAGCTCTTGTGGTGGGGCACCGGCAGGCCGGTCGACCCCGACGTAAAAAGACAGGCGGCGACCTGATCGGCAGGAATATCCGGGATTTTGACCACTTTTTCGGGGTCGACCGCGACAAGCTCCGGAAAGTCGAGGCGCGGCAGATCAAGACTGTCGAAATCGCCGTCGCACAGACAGAAGACATCCAGACAGGCAGCCCGCACCTGACGCAGCGTTTCCGCTGACTGCGCGGCGGGTTGCAGGCTGGTCCTGCCGCTGACCAGCCCGGCCGCGAAACCGACCGTGAAGCGGTAGCGGTCCTGACAGACGTTGAGGACGTTACGGCCAACCGGGAACTGCGCGGCCAGTGCATCGACATCGGCGAGGAATTCGCGTACCCGGACCGGACCGGACGGCCGCCAGGCGAGAATATCGTCGAGGCTGGCGTGCCCGAGCAGCGGCAGCGTGTTCATGGGTGCTTGGCGAGATTATCGGAGTGGCGGCGCTGCATGGCCGCCCGGTAGCCGCGAAAGGTGTCGGCAACACTGGAACGCTCTCCCGGCGGCAGAATGCGATGGCGGAAGCAGTGCTCGACCACGAACATCAAGACAATCAGCGGCAGCGCCAGCAGATTGGCGAAGACCGACCAGGCCGCCAGCGGGGCCAGCCAGAACAGCGCGGTCGAAACCAGCGCCATGGCGACGAAGAAGACAGTCCAGGCGATCGTCACCTGCCGTGTATAGCGTTCCTTGGCGACCGAGATGACGCCAAGATGCGCCGTCCGGGCGAATTGTGTGACCAGGGCTTCACGCGGCCCGAACAAGGTACGCCCGAACAGCGTGGCAAGAACCAGGTTGGTGCCGACATGCTGAACGCAATAGAGGAACGCCACATTCTCGCGCAGCCCCGGCCACAGCCAGGCGAGGAAGGCAAGCAGGGCAAGCCCCCCGACGACGATCCACAGCGGCTTGCCGACGCGCCACAACAACAGAACGGTGATGGCGACGATCGGCGCCGCAGCCAGCGCGGCGGCAAAATCCGGATTGCCCTCCCCGGCGCTGCCCCGATGTGCCAGCCAGGCCCATGCCGCCATCAGTGCGAACAGAGCCAGGGCGCGCGCCAGAGGGCCCGGGGGCATGATCATTTGCTGCGCTGGGCGGCGATGTGCGAGGCCAGGGTGCGCAGCGATGAAAAGATCCGCACGTTATCCTCACTATCCGAGCGCAACTGAAAACCGTACCGCTTGGAAATGACCAGTGCGATTTCCAGTACGTCGATCGAGTCGAGGCCCAGGCCCTCGCCGAACAGGGGGGCATCGGGCTCTATTTCAGCAGCCGCGACTTCCAGATTGAGGGCCGTGACGATCAGTTCGGCAACCTCCGGCAGCAGGTTGTCGACAGCTTCCGGAGCGATTTCTTGTGACATGGGATGTTTCCTCGATTCGATCAGGCAACGGCGCGGAACGCAAGCACCGCGTTGCTGCCGCCAAAGGCAAATGAATTGGAGAGGGCCGCCCGCACCGTCTGGTTGCGGGCGGCGAGGACGTGGTCGACACCGGCACAGGCGGGGTCGAGGTTGGTGAGATTCGCAGTCGGCGGCAGCACCTGTTCGCGCAGGGCGAGCACGGTGACGATGGCTTCGACAGCCCCGGCGGCGCCGAGCTGGTGACCGTGCATCGACTTGGTCGCGCTGACCGGCAGCCGCGCAGCACGTTCGCCGAATACCGCGCGCAGGGCCGCCACTTCAACCGGATCACCTTCGGCCGTCGCCGTGCCATGGGCATTAACGTAGTCGATGTCGCCGGGAGCCAGGCCGGAATCCGCGAGCGCAGCCTCCAGCGCGCGCACCTGTCCGGCTGCTTCCGGGCGCACCAGGTGGCTGTGGTCGCAACTGGTCCCGTATCCGAGCATCTCGCCCTGGATGCGGGCGCCGCGGGCGACGGCATGGTCCCAGTCTTCGAGCACCAGCGCCGCCCCGCCCTCACCGAGGACCAGACCGCTACGGTCGACACTGAACGGGCGGCAGGATTGCGGCGCAGCATTCTCGTCGCCGCTCGCCAGAACGCGCAAGGCCTCCCACGCCCGGGCCACCGCGTAGGCCTGCGGCGCATCGGAACCACCGGTCAGCATCACCGGCGCCTCGCCGCTACGCACGCGGCGAAATGCCTCGCCGATGGCGATGGCGGATGACGCGCAGGCGACGGTATGGCTCATGCTGACGCCACCCAACCCGAGCTGGATAGAAATGTGGGCGTTCGCCGCATTGTTCATGCCCCGGATCAGGGCAAGCGGTGACAGGCGCTCGCGTCCCTGTTGCCAGAAATCCCGGTAACCGTTCTCGTAGGCCAGGGTACCGCCGAGCGCGGTGCCCCAGGCGACCCCCCAGCCTTCCCGGTCCTGTGCCGTATCGGCGCGCGAAAAACCGGCATCGGCCCACGCCCCGAAGGCGGCGGCGACGCCAAGCTGGGCAAATCGATCCATCGTTCCCGCCAGCGCCCGGCCGAGCATGGCCTCGGCGGAGAACCCGGAGCAACCGACAAAGGGCATGGCCAGTGGCCGCGGCACATCGTCGGTGCGCAGGAAGCCAATCGCCGACTCGGCGGCCAGCAGACGGGCAAAAAAATCGACAAGATCGCCACCGAAGGGACTGATCAGCCCCAGACCGGTCACCGCAACTCGCCGCCCGGTCATTTCTCAGCCCTGCTCGCTGCGCAGCCGGTCCATGAGCACAACCAGATCACCGACCGTACGAGGACTCTTGAGATTCCTGTGCAGAGTCAGATTGAACCGATCCTCGAATTCGAACATGATCTCGGCCAACATCAGCGAGTCGACATTCAGGTCGTCGAGCTTCGACTCAGGGAGCACCGTCTCTGGAGCAATTTCCAGGCGACTGTCGAGAAATTCGCGAATAAGGGTCAGGGAATCCATGATCGACGGAATTATAGGTCAAAATAGCCACTCCCCCGCTCTGCGCCGCTCTGCCATTCGACTGCCGGGATTCATCGGATGGGCGCTCCGGGAATCGCCACGATCAAGGGCCTCGCACATCGTGTTCCGTTGTCGGGCGACGACGTTTACCATTCCGGAATCGAGGTCCTATCCATCCCTCCCGAGTTCCCAGTTCCGGAGACTGCCATGTCCGACACACTACGCATTGCCCAGGCTGTCGAATTCGCCGCCATCAAACACGCCAGCCAGCGCCGCAAGGACACCGGCGAAACGCCCTACATCAATCACCTGGCGGCCGTCGCCACGAATGTTGCCAAGGCAACCAACGGCCAGGATGCCGCCCTGATCATCGCCGCCTACCTGCACGACTGCATCGAAGACTGCAGCGTCACCCGGGCGGAGATCGTCGAGGCGTTCGGTGCCGAAGTGGCCGACCTCGTCGCCGAAGCAACCGACGACAAATCCTTGCCCAAGGACGAGCGCAAGTCCCTGCAGATCGAGCATGCCCCGCACAAGTCAGCCCGGGCCAAGCTTCTCAAACTCGCCGATCTGGTCGCCAACATGACCGACATGCTGGCCAATCCGCCGGTTAACTGGTCACTCGAACGGCAACTGCTCTACTTTGTCTGGGCCAACGACGTCGCCACCGGGCTGCGCAACGGCAGCCCTCGTCTCGAAGCCCCGGAACTCCTGGCCGAATTCGATGCCCTGTTCGCCCGCTTTCAGGATTTGCAGGCCGGGCCGACGGTTCATCCGCTGGCCCTGGCGGTCAAGATTGCCGCCCGTGCCCACGCCACTCACCAGCCGGACAAGGGCGGCGCCCCCTACATCCTGCATCCGCTGCGCATGATGCTGCGCATGGACAGCGACGAAGCCCGCATGACTGCGGTGCTGCATGACGTCGTCGAAGACCATGAGCAAGATGGGTGGACTTTCGAGCGGCTCGCCAAGGCGGGCATCCCCGACAGCGTCATCGAAGCGCTGCACTGTGTCACCAAACTGAGCGACGACGAGAACTACGCTGCCTTCATCGAACGCGCGGCGACCAACCCGGTTGCCAAAGCGGTCAAGATCGCCGACCTCGAGGACAACATGAATCTGCTGCGTCTGGCCGAACTGCGGGACAAGGACGTCGAGCGCCTGCACAAATACCACGCCAGCTGGAAACGCCTGACCTGAAACAGGGGCAGCGCAGGGGTTGGTCGCTCGCCTGCCGGGGCTTCCGCCCTGTCGCGCCCATCCGACCGGCATTGGTCAGCGCTTCCGCCGGCATCCCCATGGCGCCAATCGTCCCAATTCATCGCCGTGGTCGGGCATTCCAGGAGAGCGTGGGGGATGCCCAGTTTGTTAGAATGAAAGGCTGTCAGCAGGCACCCACGCGCTTGAAAAACGTCCTTGTCATCAATTATTCGCAAACCGGGCAACTGGCCGAGATTACCGCCCAGGTGATTACCCCGTTGCGTGCGGCGGGACATCAAGTGCATCTCGAGACACTGGTTCCCGAGACGCCGTTTCCCTGGCCTTGGCCGGTGGTTCAGTTTTTCGATACCTTTCCCGAATGCGTGCAACTCGATGCGCCACCGCTGAGGCCTTTGCGCATTCCCGCCGACAGCCGGTTCGACCTGGTGATCCTGACCTACCAGGTATGGTATCTGGCACCGGCACTGCCGATGACCGCCTTTCTCAAGAGTCCGCAGGGCCGACAACTGATCAAGGACAAGTCAGTCATTACCTTGGTCGCCTGTCGCAACATGTGGCTCTCGGCGCAGGAAACCATGAAGAGTCTGATTGCCGAAGCCGGCGGCCAGTTGCGTGATCATCTGGCCTTTTCCGACCAGGGCCACGCGCTGGCGACGTTCGTCACGACGCCGCGCTGGGTGCTGACCGGCCGCCGCGATCGTTTTCTCGGCCTGCCTCCGGCCGGTGTGGCGCAGGAGGAGATTCGCCATGCCAGCCGTTTCGGCCGGGCTCTTGCCGATGCGCTCGACCGCGACGAGGAAAGGTCGGGCGCCGCCATGCTGACCGGGCTGCGGGCAGTCACCGTCAATCCTCGCCTCGCACTGAGCGAGCGCGCCGGGCATCGGGCATTCCGCGTCTGGTCGAAACTCATCCGCGCCTTCGGCAGAACAGGCCAGTGGCGGCGGCGGCCCATTCTCCTGATATTCGTCTTGTATCTGGTCACGCTGATACTGACGGTCGTTCCATTAAGTCTGTTGGTACAATGGTTATTTTCACCCCTGCTGAAACCGCGACTTGACCGGCTGCGCGCCGAGCTTGAGCTGCCTTCCGGCTCGCAGGAATTCAACCTGAAGAAATATGACCTGTAGCGGTAAGGCATACATCACCGGCACCTCGGCATTCCTGCCCAATGCCCCGGTGCGCAACGATGAAATCGAGAGCATCCTCGGCATGATCGGCGGCAAGCCTTCCCGCGCCCGCCGCATCGTGTTGCGCAACAACGGCATCCGCGAACGCTACTATGCAATCGATCCGGCCAGCGGCCAGGTCACCCATACCAACGCCCAGTTGACGGCTGCCGCGATACGCGGTCTCGACATGACTGAACACCTGGACTGTCTGGTGACCGGCACTTCCCTGCCCGACCAGATGATGCCCAACCACGGCGTCATGGTCCATGGCGAACTCGGCATTCCGGCCTGCGAAGTGGTGTCGACCGCAGGCATCTGCGTCGCCGGGGTGGCCGCTCTCAAGTACGCCTGCATGGCAATCGTCTGTGGCTTCGCCAAGAACGCCGTGGCGACCGGCTCGGAAGTCGTCTCGCCAGTGCTGCAGGCGCGCCATTTCCCGGCTGAGTCTGAACAGCGATTGGCAGAACTCGAAGCCAATCCCGAGATCGCCTTCGAACAGGACTTTCTGCGCTGGATGCTTTCCGACGGTGCCGGCGCCTTTCGTTTGCAGGATGCGCCGCGCTGCAATGGCCTCTCGCTGCGTATTGACTGGATCGACATTCTGTCGCAGGCAAACAGTATGGAGGTCTGCATGGTCGCCGGTGGCGAGAAGCAGGCGGACGGATCGCTGAAGGGCTGGCAGGCTTTTCCGCCGGCGGAATGGGCCAGCCGCTCGATCTTTTCGATCAAGCAGGACGTCCGCTTGCTCAACGCCAACGTGACCGACCAGACCCTCGGCAAATCGCTGCAAAAGGCCATGGCGACGCACGGCTTGGCCCCTGGGGCAGTCGACTGGTTTCTGCCGCACATGTCCTCCGAATACTTCCGGATGCCGATGGTCGATTGCATGGCAGCGACCGCTTTCCCGGTGGGACAGGAAAAGTGGTTCACCAATCTCCACAACAAGGGGAATACCGGCTCTGCATCGATTTTCATCATGGTCGACGAGTTGCTTGACAGCGGCCGACTCAAGGCCGGCGACCGACTGCTCTGCTTTGTCCCGGAGAGCGGTCGCTTCACCGGATCCCTGATGCACCTGACTGCGGTCGACCATGCTGACGAATGAAGTTCCGCAGGAAGGCAACGCCACGCTCGGCGGCCACCGCAAGGCGCTCTATGCCCGTGGCGCCAATGGCAGGCTACGGATCGTCCAGTCAGTGGGCTGGGAGGTCGAGGAAATCGTTACCCGCCAGGCCGTGGAAGACCTCAATCGCCTGGCGGAAGAGGCGCGCCAGCGCGTTGCTAGCGGACTGACATCGGCGCTCGAATACCACATGCACAAGGCGCGAATGGATGTTGCGCTGCTGGCGCAGACGACCGGCCTTTGGCAGTGGCGCATCCGCCGGCATTTTCGTCCCGCTGTCTTCGCTTCCCTCTCGCCCGCGCTGCGCCAGCGTTACGCCGAAGCGATGGGCATCGGGGTTGACCGACTCGACAAGGCCGAATGATGGCATTCGAGCACAGCCATGCATCGCATTGCGAGAGCGGCGTCATGTCAGCAATGCTTCGCCACCACGGACTGCCGATTTCCGAAGCGATGGCCTTCGGGCTGTCTGCGGCGTTGTCCTTCGCCTACATTCCTCTCATCCGGATCAATGGCCTGCCACTGGTAGCCTACCGGATGCCGCCGAAATCGATCATCAAGGGACTGCAGAAGCCGCTCGGCCTGAAAATGCGTTTCGAGACATTCCGCAATCCGGAAGCCGGCACCCGGCGCCTCGATGAACTGCTGACGGCGGGTCAACTGGTCGGCATGCAGACTTCGGTGTTCTGGCTACCCTACATGCCGGAGGACCTGCGCTTTCACTTCAACGCACACAACGTCCTGGCGTTCGGCCGGGATGTCGCCAGCGGCGACTATCATCTCTCCGATCCGGTCTTCGAAAGCCCCGTGCGCTGCGCCGCCGGCGCCTTGCAGAAAGCACGCTTTGCCCGGGGCGTTCTGGCCCCGAGAGGCCTGCTCTACTACGCCACCGGCAAGCCGTCTGCCCCGGACTGGTCGCAGGAGATCCCGAAGGCGCTGAAGAAGACGACGCGCATCATGCTCGACGCCCCCTTGCCGATCATCGGCGTGCGCGGCATCTGCCGCCTGGCCAATGCCGTCGAAGCGCTGGCGGCGAAGGGCGATCCGGCGCAGACCAGGATGTTTGTCGGTCAAGTGGTGCGCATGCAGGAAGAAATTGGTACCGGCGGCGCCGGTTTTCGTTTCATTTACGCCTCGTTCCTGCAGGAAGCCGCCGAACTGCTCGCCCGGCCACGCCTCGATGAACTGGCGGAAACGCTGGTCGACATCGGTGACGAATGGCGCGAATTCGCCCTCTCAGCCGCCCGCATGATCCGCGACCGCGAACCGCTCGCCCCGGCCGTACTGGCCGCCAAGCTGCGTCAGCTTGCCAATCGCGAGCAGGCGTTCTTTGGCGACCTGCGCCGCGCCGCCTGATGCTGCTGATCGATGGCGTTTCGTACCGCTATCGGGACGCCGCCAGCGCGGCGCTGCAAAACATATCACTCAACATTCCGGCTGCCGCGGTTTACGGACTGCTCGGGCCCAACGGCGCTGGCAAGACAACATTGATTTCCCTGCTCGCCGGATTGTTGACCGCGGGCGTCGGCCGGATTTCGCTGAACGGCCAGTTGCTGCCCGCCGTCCGGGCCGCCGACCCGCGCGCCATCGCCCTGGTGCCGCAGGATTACGCCTTCTACCCGATGCTCAGCGTCGCCGAGAACCTGCGTTTTTTCGCCGGTGCGCTCGGACTGAATGGTGCCGAACTGAAGGCGCAAACCAACGCTGCCATCGCCTTCGGCCGCCTCGATCAGGTCGTCGGCAAGCGCGCCGAACGCCTGTCCGGCGGCCTACGCCGGCGCCTGAATCTGGCCATCGGCCTGCTCGGCAAGCCACGGCTGCTGTTGCTAGATGAACCGACGGTCGGCGTCGATCCGCAATCCAGGCATTTTCTGCTCGACGCCATCGCCGCCCTGCCTGCCACGGGAACGACGGTGATCTATACCAGCCACTACATGGAAGAGGTCGAGGCCATCTGCCAGAAAATCGCCATTGTCGATCAGGGCCGGCTGCTTGCCGAGGGGACGCTGGACAGCATTCTGCAATGCCCGGAACCCGTCCTCGAACTGCATCTTGCCCAGCCCCTGCCGGACGCGATCGCCGCCCGTTACCCGGCGGTTGCGACCGGCGGACTGAAATATCGCCTGAAATTGCCGTCGACCGCAGCACTGCCGCTCCTGCTCGACGAGCTGGCAGCTACCGGCTGCGAGGTATGCGACCTGAATCTTGGCCAGCACAATCTGGAGCAGGTATTCATGCGGCTGACCAAGCGCTCGCTGCGGGACTAGACCTTGTCGCCCCGCCTGCTCGCCCTCTGGCTCAAGGAATCGATCGCCCTCCTGCGCGACCGGCATGGCTTGCTGGCGCTATTCATCATGCCAACCATTTTCATCCTGGTGATGACCATGGCCCTGCGCGACGCCTTCACCCCCGGCGCCGCCATCGACGTTTCCTACGTCGTGGTCGACCTCGACCGGAGTGTGCAATCAAAAGCGCTGATCAAACGTCTCGACAAAGCCGCCTCCTTCCGTCGCCAGGACAACAACAGCGATCCCGAAGCCGCGCGCCACGGCATTCTTGCCGGCCATCAGGCCCTGGCGCTGATGCTGCCGCCGGGTTTCGGAGAACGTCTGCTGACTCCTGCCGGCGCCGATGGCAAGCCCACCGAGCCGCTTCAACTCTTCATCGACCCGACCCTCAGCCCGGCGCTGCAACTCGCTTTCCGCAACCAGGTCATGGCCGCGCTCGGCGCACTGCGGGCCGATGAACTGACACAGCGTGCCGGCAAACTCTTCGGCCTGCCGACTACCCCCGGCGGCAGCGCCGAGAAGGACTGGCCCGACGAAATCCGCAGTACCGCCGTCCGCAGCGACCGCAGCGTCCGCTTGCCTTCCTCGGTGCAACAGAACGTCCCGGCCTGGCTGATCTTCGCGATGTTTTTTGTCGTCATTCCGGTTTCGTCCATCTTCATCATCGAGCGCCAGCAAGGCACGCTGCAGCGCCTGCGCGCCATGGGCCTGCCGTTCCGCCTGATTCTCGCCGGCAAGTTGCTGCCTTTCTTCGTGGTGAACCAGATTCAGGCGGTCATGATGGTGCTCGTCGGCATCTTTCTCGTTCCGCTGTTCGGCAGCGAGGCGCTGGAAATGCCGGCCAGCCTGCCGCTGCTGGTTAACTGGTGGGCGGTTTCGGCCGCTGTCAGCCTGGCTGCGGTAGCATGGGCCCTGCTCATCGCCAGCATCGCGCAAACCTCGGAACAGGCGACCATCGTCGGCGGCGTCGGCAACGTCCTGATGGGCGCCATCGGCGGCATCATGGTTCCCAAATTTGTCATGCCGGCCACCATGCAGAAACTGGCCGCGCTCTCGCCGATGGCCTGGGGGCTGGAAGGCTTTCATGTCGTGATGCTGCGTCATGGCAGCTTTGCCGACATTCTGCCCAGCCTCGTCCAACTGCTCGTCTTCGCGGCGCTCGCTCTGGCCCTTGCCATCTGGCTCAATCACCGCGCCCTTGCCGCCCGCTCATGAACGAAGCACTGTGCAGCGAGCTCAAAGCCCTGATCGTCGAAGCCTGCGACCGGGAATGCGACCCGGCCAGCATCGGCGACGACGAGCCGCTGTTCGGGCCGGAAGCCCCGCTGCAACTTGATTCGCTTGACGCGCTGCAGCTTTCGATGGCGATCAAGAAGAAATACGGCCTGCGTCTGGCGGACAGCAAGGAAACCCGCCGCATCCTTTCCAGCGTCGCCAACATGACCGGACACCTCGACGCGTGGCTTGCCCAGCGCCGATGAAGCGACCTGTCTACATCACTGGCAGCGGCCTCCTCTGCGCGCGCGGCAGTTCGCCAGGGGCCGTCGCCGATGCGTTGTGGGCCGGTGAACACAGCTGTACCGGGCGGCGGCTCGGCACACGTGAGTTTCCCTACTTCAGCCTGGCGCTGCCGGAAACCGACTGGCTCGCCCGCGCCGAGCGGGCACTGGTCAGCGTCGCCGCCCAGCTTGCTCCGTTCGCCGCCGAGACTCCTCTTTTCATTGCCTCGTCGTCGTTCCAGGTCGGCCATTTCGAGCAGCAGGGCGCGCCGTTCGACCTGCCTGTCGCCAGCGCTTCCTTCAGCCGCCGCATCGGCGACTGGCTGCAGTCGTCGGGCCCGCGCTACAGCTTCTCGACTGCCTGCATCTCCGGCTTGTCAGCGCTCGAAGCAGCGCGCAGCCTGATTGCCGGGGGCCAGATCGACGAAGCCATCGTGATCGGCTGCGAACTCGCCAACAACAGCACGCTGGCCGGTTTCGCGGCGATGGAACTGCTCTCGCAGTCCACCTGTCAGCCATTCGATGCCGGGCGGGACGGACTCGTCCTCGGCGAAGCCGTCGCCGCGGCAAGACTGTCGGCGCAGCCCGGCACCTGGCGTATCAGCGGCCTGCGCACCGGCCTCGATGCCTATTCGGCCACGGGCCCGGACCCGGCGGGCGGCCCGATCGCCAGGCTGATGGCCGACTGCCTGCAGGAAGCAGGCGTGGGGCCGGCCGAGATCGAACTGATCAAGCTGCAGGCTGCCGGCTCGCCGGGCACCGACCTCGCCGAGGGCAATGCGCTGCGCCAGGTTTTCGGGATTTATCCGCCCCCCCTGCTGTCGCTCAAACCCTACCTCGGTCATACGCTGGGGGCGAGCGGGATTGTCGAACTGGTCACCCTGCTTGCTTGCCTGGTTGCCGACCGCATCCCCCACACCGCCGGTTTCAAGAAAGTCGATCCCGAGATTGCCCTGTTGCCGATGGTTGACCGCAGCAATGCCCATATCCAGCGGGCGCTGCTCAACCTGATCGGCTTCGGCGGCGGTCTGGCGACCATGATTGTCGAGCGCGACCGATGATCTTCGTCAACGCCGTCCTCAGTCAGCAGTACCGGCCGCAAACACTGTCGGCAGCCGTCCGCAGCGCGCTCGGCAAGCCCCTGCGCCGGGCCGCCGCGATGACCCAGCTGGCACTCGTCGGCGCCGTGGCCTGCATCCCCGTGGAGCGCCGACACCTGCCCAGCGCCCTGCTCTGGCAATCGACCAGCGGCCCGCGCCAGGAAACTCTGACGCTGCTCGATGAGGTCTGCAACGGCCACAGCGAGCCTCTGCCCTACGACTTCCTCGCCACGCAGCCGACGGTTGCCGCCGCGCGAATCCAGCCCGTCCTCCCTGGCCTGCAGTCAGCGGCGTATTTTCCTCTCGATACCGAGGGCGAAACCCACTGGTCGCTGCTCATTGCCCTGGCCAGCAACTGGCTCGAAGAAGGGCGCTACGCGCAAGTGCTCTGCGCCCACCTTGACACCTGGGCGGAATCGGCCACCGGTCACTGGCTCGCCCTCGCCGGCGCCCCACTGGGCAGTTCTCAGGCCACACTCCAGTTGCGGACCATGAACATTCCCGGCGCCCTGCCCGACACACCCGGCTTCCCGGAGCACCTCGCCATCTGGCTGAAGCAGGCGTCCACCCCGGCGCTTGTTCTGGAATCGCCCCGCGCGCCGCGGCTGGCGGTAGAATTCGCCAGAATCTAATCCCTCGGGTCCAATCCATGTTCCAGTTTTCATTTGATGTTTCCATCGAAGAGTTCGAAGCCAAGGTCATCGAGCCATCGTCGCGGGTACCCGTGGTCATCGACTTCTGGGCGCCGTGGTGCGGACCGTGCAAGACGCTCAAGCCGCTGCTCGAAAAGCTCGCCGAGGAGTACGCCGGCCGCTTCCTGCTGGCCAAGGTGGATTCCGACCAGAACCCGGAGCTGGCGCAGCATTTCGGCGTGCGCAGCATCCCCTCGGTCAAGGTGCTCTTCCAGGGGCAACTGGTCGACGAGTTCAATGGCGCCCTGCCGGAGGGCCAGATCCGTGCCTTCCTCGACCGCATCGCCCTGCCCGCTACCGGCGGCAACCTGCGCGAGGAAGCCGCCGCCCTGGTCGCCGAAGGCAGGCTTGACGAGGCGCTGTCCAGGCTCTCGGAAGCCAGCCGCGAACAACCGGCAGACGAGGCGGTGCGCCTCGATGCCATCGACGTCCTGTTGCAACTCGGGCGCAGCGATGAAGCCGGACAGTTGCTCGCCAGCGAATACACCCTTGAGGCCGAGCGCGCCAATGCGCTGCGTGCCCGTCTGGCACTGGCCGCCGGCGCTGCCGACACCGGCGAACTGGAAACGAAGCTCGCCACCAACCCGGCCGATCACGCCACCCGCCTCGACCTGGCACGCGCCTACGCCGGCCAGAACCGTTTTCGCGAAGCACTCGAAAATGCGCTGGAGGTCGTCACCCGAGACCGCTTCTTTGATGAAGGCGCCGGCCGCAAGGCCCTGCTGCAGATCTTCGAGGCCCTTGCCGGCAGCGAGCAGTACGACGATCTGGTTCGCGAATTCCGCCGCAAGCTGTCCGCCGCGCTGAACTGAGCGCTGCCGCAGGAGACCTCGGCGGTGGATCTTTTCTACACCGACGTCTTCGTCCTGCCCCTGCCCGCCGGCCATCGCTTCCCGATGGAAAAATATGCCCGGCTGCGCGCCGAACTGCTGGCCGGCGGTGACTTTTCCGCGAGCGACTTTCACCTGCCGCACCCGGCCAGCGACGAGGAACTGGCGCGCGCCCACGATCCCGACTACATCCGCCAGGTCTGTTGCGGTCAACTGCCGGAAACGGCTCAAAAAGCCATCGGTTTCCCGTGGAGCCTGGGCATGGTCGAGCGTTCGCGCCGCTCGGCGGGTGCGACGATCTGCGCCTGTCGTTCGGCCCTGCACAGCGGCGCCGTGTCGGCCAACCTCGCCGGCGGCACCCACCATGCCTTCCGCGATCGTGGCGAGGGATTCTGCGTCTTCAACGATGCCGCCGTCGCCGCCCGTGCCATGCAGGCCGAAGGTCGCGCCAAGCGGGTGCTGATCGTCGATTGCGACGTCCATCAGGGCAACGGCACTGCCAGCATCCTGCGCGACGACGACAGCGTCTTCACCTTCTCGATCCACGGTGCCCGCAACTTCCCGTTCACCAAGGAAGCCAGCGACCTTGACATCGAGTTGCCCGACGGCTGCACCGACGATGCCTATCTGACCCGCCTTGCGGAGGGCCTGGATACCGCCTTCGACCTGGCCCGCCCCGACCTCGTCATTTACCTTGCCGGTGCCGATCCTTACCACGATGACCGCCTTGGCCGCCTCGCGCTGAGCTTCGCCGGCCTGGCCGAGCGCGACCGCCGGGTGCTCTCGCGCTGCCGGATCAATGCGCTCCCGGTCGCCGTCGCCATGGCCGGCGGCTATGCCCGGCAGATCGCCGACACGGTCGCCATCCATGCGTCCACGCTGCGGCTCGCCCGCCGGATTTGGGGATAGAATCGACCCATGGATACCGACCTTTACCGCAGTGCCAGCCTGCGCAACATCGAAGCCATACACGCCGGCGAGCCCCTGATGGCGAGGGCCGGCATGGCGGCGGCCGACTGGGCGGCATCCCTGGCGCTGGCGAACGATGCGCCGATCCTGGTTCTTGCCGGGCCCGGCAACAACGGTGGCGACGCCTTCGTTGCGGCGCGCCTGCTGCGCGAACGCTTCTTTGCGACCTGTGTCGTCTTCGCCGGCGATGCGGAACACCTTCCCCCCGATGCGGCGGCCGCCCATCGGCAATTCACCGAAGCCGGCGGCTTCACCCTGTCGGCGATTCCGGGTGACGGCCGCTGGTCGCTGATCGTCGACGGGCTGTTCGGCATCGGCCTGGCGCGGGCGCCCGATGGCCGCTACGCGGATTGGATCGCCACCGCCAACCGTCTGGCCGAGCGCGACGCATGCCCGCTGCTGGCCCTCGACTGTCCTTCCGGACTCAATGCCGATACCGGCCAGGCCTTCAGTCCGTGCATTCACGCCAGCCATACCCTCACCTTCATCGGCGCCAAGCCGGGACTGCTGACCGCGGACGGCCCCGACCATTGCGGCGAACTCCGCGTCGCCAGGCTGGCCCTGCAGCCGTCCGCCGAGATCTACCCCGACGGCCACATCGTCACTCTCGAAGATTTTGCCGCGCGCCTCAAGCCGCGGCGTCGCAACACCCACAAGGGCAGCTTTGGCAGCGCCGGCATCCTCGGCGGCAGCAAGTCCATGGCCGGTGCCGCCCTCCTGGCCGGTCGCGCCGCGCTCAAACTCGGTGCCGGCCGCGTCTACCTCGGCCTGCTCGACGCGGATGCGCCAGCCGTCGATCTTCTCCAGCCGGAACTGATGATGCGCCGCGCTGACATGCTGTTGCAGACCGACCTCCAGGCGCTTGCCTGCGGCCCGGGCCTCGGTCGCTCGGCAGAGGCGCTCCGCCTGCTCGAGCAATCGCTCAACGCGCCGGTCCAGCTTCTCCTCGACGCCGACGCGCTGAACCTGCTGGCCGACGACGGACGCATCGAGGGCCGGCTGTACAACCGCGTCGGCCCGACGATCCTGACCCCACACCCGGCCGAAGCCGCCCGCCTGCTTGATTGCCCGATCCGCGAGATCCAGGGCGACCGCGTCCGTGCCGCCCGCGAACTGGCCGAGCGCTATCGCAGCCTCATCGCCCTGAAAGGCTGCGGCACAGTGATTGCCACGACCATTGAGGCAACTGCCGGCCCCAGGGTCGACGGCCGCTGGTGGATCAATTCCACAGGCAACCCGGGAATGGCCACGGCCGGCATGGGCGACGTCCTCAGCGGCATGATCGTCGCCCTCCTCGCCCAAGGCTGGCCGGCTGACGCGGCCCTGCTCGCCGGCGTCCATCTGCATGGCGCCGCGGCAGACCGGCTGGTCGCCAGCGGGGTCGGGCCGGTCGGCCTGACCGCCGGCGAGGTCATCGACGCCGCGCGCCGGCTGTTCAACGAATGGGCGGGTACGGGTAAAGCATGTTGAGCGCCATGCTCTGGCCGTTGGGCTGGACGATGCGCACATGCTCCCGGCGAAATTGCCGCGCGTGCCTGAGGCCGCAGGCGTGGGCAATCATTTCGACCTCCTTGTTCAGGTTCCGCGTGTAAGCGGCAACCCGTTCGGCTTTGTCCTCGACCACCAGACCGCGCTGCAGACGCGGGACGTGGGTCGCGATACCGGTGGGACAACTGTTCTGGTGGCAGCGCAGCGCCTGGATGCAGCCGAGCGAAAACATGTGGCCGCGGGCGGAATTGATGCAGTCGGCGCCGCAGGCCAGCGCCCAGGCGACCTTGGCCGGCGTCACCAGTTTGCCGGAAGCGATGACCTTGATCCGCTCGCGCAGTCCGCTCTCGATCAGGGCGTCGACGACACGCGGCAGGGCTTCGTTGATCGACATCGCCATGTGGTCGGCAAGGGCCTGCGGGGCCGCGCCCGAACCGCCTTCGCCGCCGTCGATGGTCAGGAAATCCGGCGCGCTGCCCTGGCCGCGGCGGTGTACTGCGTCGACCAGTTGATGCATGAACTGCCTGCCGCCGATTGCCGTCTTGATGCCGACCGGCTTGCCGGTGATTTCGCGCACATGCTCAACCATGTCGAGCAGTTCGTCCATGTTGCCGATTTCCGGATGGCGATTGGGTGAGAGCGAATCCTTGCCGAAGGGAATGCCGCGGATACGGGCGATTTCCTCGGTGACTTTGGCCGCCGGCAGGACGCCGCCCTTGCCCGGCTTGGCGCCCTGTGAAAGCTTGATTTCAAAGGCCCGGACGTTTTCATGCGCGGCCACTTCACGCAGCTTTTCCGGATCGAGCTGGCCGCTGGCGTCGCGCACCCCGTACTTGGCCGTGCCGATCTGGTAGATCACATCGCAGCCGCCCTCCAGATGGTAGGGGCTGAGTCCGCCTTCGCCGGTATCCATGTAACAACCGGATAGCCCCGCACCGCGCGACAACGCCCGCACCGCCGGTTGCGAAATCGCACCGTAGCTCATGCCGCTGATGTTGATGACGGACCGGGCGGCGAATGGCTTTTCGCACCAGCCTTCGCCAATGATCACTGGCGGCGTCGGCTGGAACTCGCCGTCGAGGACCGGGAAGGCGGCATTGACGAAGACCAGCGCGCCTGGCTGCGAGAGTTCGTAAGTCGAGCCGAAACCGAGAATGCCGCCTTCGTTCTTGGCCAGACGATAGACCCAGGCCCGCGTTGCCCGATTGAACGGCATTTCCTCGCGGTCGTTCAGAAACAGATACTGCCGGAAATACTCGCCGAGATTCTCGAAGAAGAAGCGCAGATGGCCGATGACCGGAAAATTGCGCAACACCGTGTGGCGCTTCTGCGTGATGTCGCGGACAAACCAATAGACGACGAACAGGGCAACCAGCATTGCTACCAGGACGCCGACACTGACACGAAAAACGCTGGCTATCTCGAACATGGCACACTTCCGAACGGTACAATTACCCTTCTAGCATGCCTATTGGCCGCCGCCATGTCCATCGAATTCGCTTACCCGCTCGCCGCCGAAATCACCCGCAACGTGGAGGCAGCCCTCGCCGAGGATATCGGTCCCGGTGACCTGACCGCCAGCCTGGTTCCGGGCGAGCGTGTCGCGCGGGCCACGGTCATTTCCCGCGAAGCCGGCGTCCTTTGCGGCAGCGCCTGGTTCGACCGCTGCATCAGGATTCTCGATCCGGCCGCCGAAATTGTCTGGAGCGCCGCCGATGGCGAGCGCATCGTGCCCGATCAGGTGCTTTGCCAGATCCGCGCCAATGCCCGCGCGCTGCTCTCAGCCGAGCGCAGCGCACTGAACTTTCTGCAACTGCTCTCGGCCGTTGCCAGCAAGGCGCGCATCTACGCCGATGCGATCGCCGGCACCGGGGCGCAGGTCGTCGATACCCGCAAGACGCTGCCCGGACTGCGCATCGCGCAAAAGTACGCCGTGCGCTGCGGCGGTGGCGGCAATCACCGCCTGGCGCTGTGGGATGCGATCCTGATCAAGGAAAACCATATTCACGCTGCGGGCAGCATTGCCCAGGCCCTGGTTGCGGCCAGAGAAGTGGCCGAAGGGGCCGGCGAGCGCTGCACGTTCATCCAGATCGAGGTCGAGTCGCTCGGCGAACTGCGGGTCGCGCTCGACGCGGGGGCAAAGATGATTCTGCTCGACAACTTCACCCTCTCCATGATGCGGGAGGCTGCCGCCATCAGCGCCGGCCGGGCGGTGCTCGAAGCTTCCGGCAATGTGACCCTGGAAACGCTGCGCGGCATTGCCGAAACCGGTGTCGATCGCATCTCGGTCGGCGCCCTGACCAAGGACGTCAAGGCGCTCGACCTGTCGATGCGCTTCGTCGATTAGCCCCGTTCGGCCGGGTCGACCGCAGCAGGCTTCGGCGCTCAGTTACCGCTGAGACGTTTGCCGAACGAAACCGCGTAAGCCGGCGAACGGAACATCAGAACCGGATCGTTGGTCGGCGCAATGCCGTCGGTCATGACCAGCGGGTCATAGTTGATCGCTTCACAGGCACCACCCTTCTGCGGCATCGCGGCGGTGAGGGTCAGCGTGCCGGCCTTGAACTCCTTGCGCCCCACCGGCCACAACAAGGTCGGATTGTCCTCCGGGTCACCCGGCTGGCCGATGGTGACCAGCATGTCCCAGCGCACCGGCCCCTGTTGGGCGCGGCTGATCAGCGCCGGCTCGAGGAAATTGGCACCGGCGGTCTTCAACTCTTCATCGCTCAGGCGCTTTTCGCCATCTTGCGGCACGAAACGCCAGCGCACCAGCGTCGTCTTGTCGCCCTTGCCGACGAACTTGAAGGTGTGGATGCCCCAGAAGGCGCTGTTGGCATAGCTGACCGGCGGATTGTTGGCGGCCAGGTACTCGGATTGCGCGAGGTTGTCCGGATGGCTGGCCTTGAACGCCTTCATCTTTTCCGGGTCGGGCTTGCCGGTCGCCGGATCGGGCTGCAGCGCCCGCATCAGGTCGAGGAAGGTCTGCGGACTGGCGGCGCCGAACATCGGCGTATTGAGCATCGCCATCTGGTGCGCGGCGCCGCTGCGCAACTGGAACTGCAACGCCATGCCGCGAACGCTTCTTGCCGTATCCGGGGCCTTCGGATTGCCCCCGGAAAGCGAAAACCGGCCAACGACCGGGATCGGCTTGCCCGAAAACAGCTCCGAACGGCTGTAGGCTGCGGCCTCCTTGTTGCCGACAAATTCACCCAGGGCACAGACGCCCTTGATGTGATTGCGCCGTTCGCCCTTGTTCACGCCAAAGGCGCCTTCGATCGCGGCAACGACTTCCGGCGCATTGACTTCCTGCTCTCCCGCGATAGTCGCCTGGCTGCCGAGCGTCAACAGACCGACGATTGCAAATTGTGGCAGCATTTTCTTGTGCATGGTGATCATTCCTCTGTGGTTGTGGGGACTACTTGGGTTCAAGCTGATCATAGACGGCGGTGGCGACGCGCGCCAGTTCGCCCTTGTCGATCCCGGCCGACAGGGCGTAACCGAACTTGCCGTCAATCCAGTAGAACACATTGACCTGCCCTTCCCTGGCAAAACGGAAGGCGGTATCGCGATTGGTCGCGTTCTCGGTCGTCACGTAAAGCGTCAGGCGCTGCCCGCTTGCGTCCTGGTACATGAACTGCGCGACCGGGCCGCTGTTGCCCGGCAGCAGGCGACCACCGATCAGTTCGTAGCCGAGGGCACCGAGCTGCGGCGGGCTGACCGGCGTACCGAGACGTTTTGACAGCCATTTGACCAACTGATCTTCCTGATCCGCCGTAACCTCGACCGGGCGCTTGACGTCCGGGCTATAAACAACGTGGGCGACCGCTGCCTGACGCGGCAGCGGCGTGATCTGGACCAGGCGGTCCACCGCCTGATACTGGCCGTGCCCGAGCCAGCCGGCAACGCCGCCCAGCGTGGCGATGACGATACCGGCAGCGATGCGCTGCAGGGACCAGCGCGTCAGAATTGGCTGTATTTTCGGGTCGACCGCAGCAGGCGGCGCTTCGGCGAGCTGGCGCAGGGTTGCGGGCAGCGCTTCGTCGAGCAGCGGATCGAAGAGTTCGCGCAAGGCATTCTTTTGCGACCGATAAGCCTGCACGCGCCCGGCTTCCTCGGGATGGGCGAGCAGATGCTCCGCGACCTCGGCCCACCGGCTTTCCGGCAACTGCGCATCAACGTACGCGTGCAGGTCGGTTTCGCTGATCGGTGGCTTGCTCATCGCACAACTCGCAGGTTTGCCGAAGGCGGGCGGCCTTCGAGAATCAGCCGCAGACGCTCTCGGCCTCGTGACAGGCGCGACATGACGGTGCCGACGGGTATCGCCAGCGTAGCGGCGACCTCCTCATAGCGCATTTCCTCCAGCGCGACCAGCAGCAGCACGGTGCGCTGTTCTTCCGGCAGCTGCGCGAGCGCCGCTTCCAGATCAATGATTTCCAGCCCGTCGCTCTGCGTGGCGCGGGTCGGCACCGCGAAATCCGCGTCATCGATGGCACGGATCGCCAGGCCGGGGCGTCGCAACTGATCGACCCGCAGGTTGTGCATGATGCTGAACAACCAGGCGCGCAAATCGCTCCCGGCACGCCATTGGGCAATCCGCGTCCAGGCGCGTTCGAGCGTGTCCTGCACCAGATCGTCCGCCGCCGCGCGATCGCCGACCAGCGCCCGCGCGTAACGGCGCAGGCGCGGCAGTTCGGTCAGGATCGCGCCGCTGTCCACGCGGCCATTCAGGGCTTGGCGACGTGCCAGACGCCATTGACACCATCACCCGTCCTGTCGCCCGGCTTCTGGTCCTTGGTCCAGTAGTACAGCGGCTTGCCCTTGAGCGCCCACTGTTTCTTGCCGTCGTCACGGACGATGATGGTGTAGTCGCCGCTCGCCATGTCGCCGTCCATCGCATTCAGCGGTGGCCAGTTGGTGGCGCAGGGGCCGTTGCACATGCTCTTGCCGCCGGCGTCCTTGTCAAAGATGTAAAGGGTCATGCCGTTGCTGCCAGTCAGCACGCCGCTCGACACCATGGCAGGTGTCGCCGGGCGGCTACCGGTTGCCGAACAGGCCGCCAGCGTGGCGGACACGATTAGAGCAAGAGCGAGTCTGGATGTTTTCATGGTGATCTCCGTTGGTTTTTGGGGTGCTTCACCTGGATATACGGAAATCGGACCACCATTATTCCGTTCCGTACCAGAAATTCCGTGACGCTTGCACTCAGAGCCTGTGAATCATTGACTCACGCGCCCTGAGGGGGTGCGAGAGGTTGTGGTCGCGTCGTTCGCGGTGAAATAGCGGATTGGCATTGTTTGTAGAAATCGGGACTTGATCTGACAGCGAGTGTCAGTTTGAAGCTCTATGTTCATTAGCTACCAGCGTGCGAAATTGACGCCAGATGACCGCAACAGACTGTCAGCCGCCGTTCGATTTCAGCAAGTCGCTGGCCGTTTCCGACCCAAAGCGGAAGTGGCCGGACTGGGAAAGCGGCCCTTCAACGAAGCTGTAGAAAAATTCTGTTCATTGTCGCATCCTGCTGTGAACGATATGAAATATCAAGGCTCCAACCTGAAGTTGAACTCAGGAAAGCGTCATGGCCCGCTACAAGTAATCGATACCAGTCCGAGATTTCTTGCGGTGGATCTGGAGAAGCAACTGCTCCCGGGCAGTTTTCAATACGCGGTGCATCACCTGCTGGAGCGCGAATTCGACCTCTCCATCTTCGATACCCGCTACCGCAACGACCGGAGCGGCGCCACTGCTTATCCGCCGGGCATGCTGCTCAAGGTCATCCTCTGCGCCTACGCCCAAGGCGTCGTCAGCAGCCGGGGCATTGAACGGCTGTGCCGCGAACACGTCACGTTTATCGCCCTTTCCGGCGATTGCGCCCCGCACTTCACCACGCTGGCTGCCTTCGTCTCCAGCCTTGATGAGGAAGTCGCCAAGCTCTTTGCCCAGGTGCTTTACCTGTGCGACCGGCAAGGGCTGATCGGCCGGGAGATGTTCGCCATCGACGGCGTCAAGCTGCCGAGCAATGCCTCCAAAGCCAAGAGCGGCACGCGTGCCGATTTCGCGCACCAGGCCGACAAACTCGAAGCGGCGGCACAGAAGATGCTCGAACGCCACCGGCAGAACGACACGCTGCCCGTCGAACCCGACCTCGCCGAGAAACAGCGGCAAAAGGCTGAACGCCTGCAACAGGAAGCCGCTGAGCTGCGCGACTGGCTCACGGCCAATCCCCAAGACCGCAAAGGCAGCAAAGGCACCATTCGCAAGAGCAACCGCACCGATCCCGACAGCGCCAAGATGGCCACCGGCAAAGGTGTCATCCAAGGCTATACCGGTGTGGCGGCGGCGGACGCCAAACACCAGATCATCATCGAAGCCCAGGCGCATGGCACCGGCTCGGAACAGGAACTGCTCTTGCAAGTCGTCCGCGCCACCCGCCCGCATGCCACCCCGGAAACGCTCTATACGGCCGATGCCGGCTACCACTCCGAAACCAACTTGCAGGCTCTGGCGGAAGAGCATATCCCGGCGCTAATCGCCGACAACGGCATGCGCCAGCGCGACGAGCGCTTCAAGGATCAGGGCAAACACAAAGCGAAACCCGATCCGCTCTACGACAAAGCCCATCCGAAGAAATCAGCCCAACGCTACCGCCCGCAGGACTTCAGCCTCGACCCCGAAACCGGCATCTGTACCTGCCCGGCCGGCAAGCCGCTGTACCGTAACGGATCAAACTGCATCCACAACGGCTACGTCTCGACCAAATACACCGGCGCCCAACGCGACTGCCTGCCCTGCGAGCGGCGGGCCAAATGCCTGCGCACACCGGAGAAGACCAAGGTTCGGCAGCGCCGCATTCGCATCCAGACAGTCGGCGCGCGCGAGTTCCACCTCGACCATTTCCAGGCCGTCGGTTCTGCCCTGCTCCGCCGCAAGCGCCTCGTCATCCGCTACCACGCCCGCGGCACCGACGAGGTAACCGAGCGCGAAGTCTCACCGCAACGGCTCAACCACTACCGCGACAACTGGTATCTCGACGCCTGGTGCCACCTGCGCGACGGCCTGCGGGCTTTTGCGGTCGACGCCATAAAACATGCCGAAATCCTCGACACGAAGGCCAAGGACGTTTCCGACAAGCGGCTCGACGAAGCGCTTGGATCAGGCTACGGCGTCTTCTCGGGGGACCAGGTCGCCTGGGCGATGCTGCGCTTCACGCCGGAAAGAGCGAGGTGGGTCGCTTCCGAGCGCTGGCACCGGAATCAGGAGGGCAAGTTCCTTGAGGATGGTAGCTACGAGCTGCGCGTGCCCTACGCCGACGACCGCGAACTGATCATGGACATCATGAAGTACGGCAGCGACTGCGAGGTCATCGAACCGGAAGCGCTCAAGGCGCGCGTGGCGGCGGAGTTCGAATCTGGCTTGGCGCGCTATCGCCAATAGCAAGAGATTTTTCGGGCTCATCTATTGAGCCCTGGCACGCGCATCATGTCCACATCAAGAACAACTCAGGAGTCCGTTCATGATGCAGCGCATCCAGTCCCTCTTCAACCGCCTCGCTGGCGTCGCCAACTTCGAAGCCGAGCGCCTGGCGCGGGCGCAGGCGATCTTCGCCGGCGCCGAACGCCGCTTCGACGAGTTTGACAGCCCGGCCTACCTGAGGCGTCCTGCGAAAGTCATCGCGTCCCGTTGAGGACGGCCTCGCACCTTGTGAGAACTACGAACACCTGAGTTGTGAAGAATGCACGATGATCCAGTTGAGTCTTGAGCAGCGTACAGCGCGCGCCGAGTTCGATCAGCCGTGAATTGGGACGCAACGGCTGGATCAATCCGGCGACCACGCCGCGCAAGCTTAGCTGCCCGGGTGGCGCGGCTGCCGGCACAATCTGACTGACCCAGCGAGGAGTCACTTCGGGCCTACTCTGCAATGATAAACACCTCGCCATGGTCGCCTCGCTGCGCCAGGCGGGCGGCAAGACCAGCGACCTGAAGCGGCGCTACTACATTTCCTAGCGCGAGATGACGCCGGAAGTCCCGTTTGGTATTCAACAAGGACGTGCTGGTCGAATGAAACAAGCGCGGATCATGTCCCACGACGTGGCCTAAGCAGAAACCAGGAAGCCAAGGTTCGACGAGTCTGATTGTGGCGCGATGCTGAGCCTATAACGTCCTGGAGTGACGGAAGGCGAAACGGGATAACTGAGTACCGCAAGTGGCGGCAGCCAAGAGAATCATCTGGTCTAGAGGCCCGATTCTTGCCCCAGCCTCTGGTTCTGACACGCACCGGCACCAATGCATATAGGCAGTACGAGTGCCTAACAATGAAACATTGCCTCAATTTGCACCACGCAATCTCAGGTAAGACTCTGAGAAACGGATACCAAACGGATACCAAACTAACGCCTAAGCCACTGAAAACAAAAAGGCCAATCCGAAGATTGGCCTAAGTGTTTGTTCTGAATGGCGCGCCCGGAGCGATTCGAACGCCCGACCCTCTGGTTCGTAGCCAGATACTCTATCCAACTGAGCTACGGGCGCGCTGTCAGAGCCGCGCATTATACGGGTGAGGCCGTAGAATGCAAGTTCCCCGAGGAGAATGGCCTATGGAAACGATCAAGGTTCGCATGCCAAAGTATCCGGAGTGCTGGCAAAGCTGCGGCTCCTGCGCCAGCGGCGCGGTTTTCATCCTCGAACTGCTGGTGAAAGTCGGCGACGTCATCGCTCGCGACGACAACCTGCTGACGCTGGAAACCGGCAAGGTGGCGCTGGACATTCCGACGCCGCGCGCCGGGCGGGTTGTCGAAATTCACGTCACCGAGGGCGATACGGTCGATGAGGGCGCGCTCCTGGTAACCCTGGAAGCAAGCTGAACCGACCCTGCCGGCTAGTCGGGCGCGGGGTTTACGTTGCTTCGGAACATTCCCGGAGTCAGATCGTATTTCTGCAGCAGACGATAGAACTCGGTGCGGTTGCGGTCGGCGATGCGCGCGGCGTCGGCGACATTGCCTTCGGTCAGCTTGAGCAACTGGACCAGATAATTCCGCTCGAAGCGCTGTTTGGCCTCGGCATAGCTCAGCGCCTCGATCACCGGCAGGCGCAGGGCGCGTTTCACCAGAGCCAGCGGGATCAGCGGCGTCGCGGTCAGGGCGCAACTTTGCTCGACGACGTTGCAGAGTTGCCGCACGTTGCCCGGCCAGGCAGCGGTTGCCAGGGCTTCCAGCGCGTCCGGCGCAAAGCCGTGGATCGCCTTGCCGTACCGGGCGGCAAGCTGCTGGACGAAATGGGCGGCGAGCAGCGGAATATCCTCGCGGCGCTCCTCCAGCTTCGGCAAGGTAAGTGACACGACATCGAGGCGGTAGTACAGATCCTCGCGGAACTGCCCGGTGACTATCGCGGCATCGAGATCGCGATGGGTCGCGGACAGCAGCCGGACATCGACCGGCTCGGCCTGCGTCGCCCCGACCGGGCGCACGACGCGCTCCTGCAACACGCGCAGCAGCTTGACCTGGAGCGCCGGCGGCATGTCACCGATCTCGTCGAGGAACAGCGTGCCGCGGTTGGCCGCCTGAAACAGCCCGCCCCGCGTGTTGCCGGCGCCGGTGAAGGCACCCTTGACGTGGCCGAAGAGCTCGGATTCGAGCAGTGGCTCGGGAATCGCCGAACAATTTATGGCGACGAACGGCCCCCTGGCGCGCGGACTGGCACGGTGGATGGCGCGCGCGAGCACTTCCTTGCCGGTGCCGCTTTCGCCGCGAATCAGCACGCTGGCATCGGAAGCGGCGACCATGCGCGCTTCAGCCATCAGTTCGGCCATCCGGGAACTGCGAAAGATTACGCCGGCCAGCCATTCCCCGGACTGCCCGCCGGCGGCGAGCGGGTCGGCCGAACCCTCCGCGCCGCTCGGCGCCGAGAGTTGCAGGGCCTGGTCGACCTTTTCGAGCAGCAACTGGCTGTCGAAGGGCTTGGTCAGGTAGCCGAAAACACCCCGTGAAGTGGCGTCGACCGCATCAGGGATGGTGCCGTGGGCAGTCAGCAGGATGACCGGCAGGGTTGCCGCGGTGCTGCGAAGTTCCTCGAACAGGGCGAGACCATCGCGCCCAGGGAGACGCACGTCGCTGACCAACGCGCGCGGCGGATCGACCGCGATGCGGGCCAGCGCCTCCTCGGCTGAGGCCGCAGTCGACACCCGGAAGCCGCGGGCACGCAGCCGGATCGACAGCAGGCGCAGAATGTCCTCATCGTCGTCGACTACCAGGATGTGGGCGCCGCTGTTGCTGGCTACTGGATTCATCGCACACTCCCGGCTGGACGCGTGGCGCGCGGACGCTGCGGCAGGGTGCGTTCGATATCGGCCAGACCGTCGATCTTTTCCTGCAATTCGACCGCCTTGCGCTGGCTGTCCTTCAACTGCTGCCCCTGCTTTTCGAGCTGCCCTTCGAGTTTCTGACGCTCGCCATAGTTGTCGGCGAGCAGGCGCGCCAGCGGATGCAGGCCGACGGCGCCGGGGTCGTTCGACTTGAGGACGCCTTCGAGCAAGGTCAGCGCCCGCGCCAGATCGGGCTGCCCGCGCGGATGGCCGAGGACCATGGCGATCCGTACCTGGGTATTCGCTGTCGGCGGCAGTGCCGCCAGCACCTGACGCTCGCGCGCGATCTGCGCCGGCGTCATGCGCAGCAAGCTCTGGTAGTACGCCAGGATCGACTGCGAACCGACATCCTCGCTGCCGGCAACCGACGGCGCAGCCGGTGGTGGCGCCACGCAACCGCCCAGCAACACCGCCAGCACCAGCGGCAACATCCAAGAGGCCAGCGCGCGGAAAGGCGCGCGTGACAGTCTATTGCTTCCTGCCATCAGGTATTTCCACATAAAAATGGGCGCCCGCAGGGCCCGGCAGCACGCCGGCGCAACCACCCATGGCGCGCGCCAGTTCGCGCACGATCGACAGGCCGACGCCGCTCCCCAGCCGCGGCGCCGATGGCTTCCTGCGCCCCTGAACGAAAGGCTCGAAAATGCGCTCCACATCTTCCTCGGCCACGCCCGGCCCCTGATCGACACATTCCAGCCGCAGATTGCCGTTGTCCAGTGTGGCCAGCAGCCGGATTTCGCCGCAGTCGGGGCTGAAATCGATGGCGTTGGAAAGCAGGTTATCGACGATCACCGCCAGCTTTTCAGCATCGACCGGGACAACCCGATCGGTCGCTTCGATTCGCAGCGTCAATTGCCGTGCCTGGCTGTGCAGCTCGCGACGCTGCGTGGCCTTCGCCAGAAAGTCGCGAATCGCAACCGGCCGGCGGAGCACCCGGCTGCTTTCAAAGGCAGCCGCATTGAGGCGCAGCAGGCCTTCGATCTGCCGCTGCAGCGCCATCACGTTGTTCCTGAGGATGGCGACAACCTCTTGCTGAGCGCCGCCGAGAGGGCCTGGAACCTCCTCCTGCAACAGCGCCACGCCTTCGCGCAGGGCCGTCAACGGGGTCTTGAGTTCGTGCGAGACGTGGCGCAAGGTTCGCTCGCGGTCGGCTTCGAGTTCGGCCAGGCGCAGGCGCAGCCAATCGAGTTGGCGCCCGAGCTGCCGGAAATCGGCCGGTCCGCCGACGACGACCGGCTCGTCGAAACGCTTCTCCCCAAGCCGGGCAATCGCCTGCTCGAGGTTGCGCAGGGGTCGCACCAGCCACCAGCCCACTGCCAGCACGACGAGAAATGCCCCTGCCAGCGCCAGAGCAATCTGTCCGCCAAGGCGCAGCCGGCTCGCCTCCAGTTCGCCAAGAAGCGCACTGTTGCGGCTATCGATCCAGTGCTGACCGGCGCCCTTGAGCAGCCCGTTGATCTCGGCCAATCGGCCCATCACCGGCGCCAGTTCGGCTACCGGCAGGCCTTGATCAAGTCCGCCGCGCAGCGCCTCGGCCCGCTCCCGCCAATCGCCAAGCAACGATCTGAGCGGCTTCGCGTCAAGCGCATCGAGGCGATCGACAATCGCCAGGGCCTGACCGAGATGGTCATCAAAGCGCTGGCGGATCGCCGGATCATGAAGAACCTGAAACTGCCTGGCGCTGCGCGCCACGTCGACGGTGCGCTCGCCCAGCTCCTGTATCGATGCTGCAACCGGCAGCGCCTGCTCGCCATTCAACCGGCTTTGCTCGACAAAATGTTCGACCACCAGCCAGCCGCGCAGCGACGCGCCTCCCAAAAGGAGAACAATCATCACGAAGCCACCCAGCATGGCCTGACGAAAGGAGATTCGAATCATGCAGACCGTTTTTCGCAAAATTGGAGTGTAGACCGCAACAGCCGGAAGTGCAGCCACTGAACGCCGCAGACACGCGTCAAATCAACATTGAACAGGATCAATATCGTTATAAATCATATCGTTAAATAGTTGTCGCTTTTTGCAGACATGCCAAAGGCACGAATCGGAGGGCGTTGGCAATCGACATGGAAATAACTGTCGTTATTCCACGACGCATGCCCCGCAAAATAGCAACAACTCACTTTATATATATTTGCTAACTAACTGGTACAAATGTATTTTGCATTTCTGGCATGCTTATCGCTAATGCTTCTCCGCTTTTCAACCGCAACCCGAGGAAGACCACATGTTCAACAAGCCAACCGCCAACACCCGTGAAGATGCGATTCCCCGCAACGACACCCGCAATTTCCTGAACCCCGGCGCACCAGCCGCCACGCAGCCGGTCGCCGAGCTCGCCACGAAAGCTGCTCCGCAGGCCGACTCCCGGTCGCCCGCCCCCGTCATTGCTTCACCAGCACCGTTGGGACAGCAGTCCGCCGCCGAAAACAAGACATCTGAAGCCCGGTTGATCGTCGGTCCGGATGTCAAGCTCAAGGGGGCCGAGATTCTCGACTGCGATACGCTGGTCGTCGAAGGGCGGGTCGAAGCGACGATGGACAGTCGCGTCATCCGCATTGCCGAACAAGGTTCATTCACCGGCAAGGTCAGCATCGACATTGCGGAAATTCACGGCAGCTTCGACGGCGAACTCACCGCACGTTGCCAACTGATCATCCACGCGACCGGCCGGGTCAGCGGGAAGATCCGCTACGGCAAGCTGGTCATCGATGAAGGCGGCGAACTATGTGGCGATATCAGTACGCTCTCGGCCGAAAAATCGCTCCAGCAACGCGCACGCAATGACGCAACCCCGGCTTTGAGCGCCATTGGGAGGTAGTTCGTAACAGTCGCAGCCGCGAACAGGGTTGCGATCGTTGGGCCACAAAGGCCTCTCGCCCGGCAAACAAGATCACAGAAAATCCGGCGTCCGCACCTGCGGCGCCGGATTTTCTTGCGTCAGCGGAACACAAGTTAGGGCTGGTCATTCTGTGCCAAGCCTCGTAGACTTCAAGCTTTCCGTTCAAGGCCAAAGACTCATGAAAACAAGCACCTCACGGTTCTCCCGTCTGGCCGTTGTGGCCCTGAGTGCCTTACTGGCAAGCACACCCGCCCTGGCCGACAAGGGCGGCAAACACGGCAAGGGGCAGGACGGCAACAATCAGGGCGACGACCATGATGACCGTCGCAGCTATGGTTATGGCTCCGGCGGCCCTCCGGAACGCGGCTACGGTTACGGGGGCCCTCCGCAGTCGGGCTACGGTTACATCAACCCGCCCCCGGTGCGCGGCAACGACTATGGCCACCCTCCCGAGCCCGGTTACCAGACTGGCGGCCCGGCGATCATCATGCACTTCGGGAACAGCGATCGCCACATCATCAACGACTACTACGGCAGCGAGTTCAGCGACGGTCGCTGCCCGCCGGGCCTGGCCAGGAAGCACAACGGCTGCATGCCGCCGGGTCAGGCCAGGAAATGGCACCGGGGCCACCCGTTGCCGCGGGAAGTCGTCTACTATCCGCTGCCTTATGACCTGATCCAGCGCCTGCCGCCCCCGCCGCCCCGCCACCGTTACGTGCGTGTCGGCGGCGATGTGCTGCTGCTCTCCGGTTCGTCGGTCGTCATCGATGCAATCATCGATATCGGACGTTAGAAATAACATTAATAAACAATTTTAATATGCTGAATTAATTGGAAATCGTTAATGGCTCAATATGTAATGTCCATGCTGCGCGTCAGCAAGATCGTCCCGCCCAAGCGGCAGATCATCAAGGATATTTCGCTATCCTTCTTCCCTGGTGCCAAGATCGGCCTGCTCGGACTCAACGGCTCCGGCAAGTCGACCGTGCTGCGGATCATGGCCGGCGTCGACAAGGAATTCGATGGCGAGGTCCACCACCTGGCCGGCGTCTCGATCGGCTACCTGCCGCAGGAACCGCTGCTCGATCCGGAGAAGACCGTCAGGGAAGAAGTCGAATCAGCCCTCGGCGAGATCATGCAGGCGCAGGCCAAGCTGGACGAGGTCTATGCCGCCTACGCTGATCCCGAAGCCGATTTCGACCAGCTGGCCGAGGAGCAGGCGCGGCTGGAGGCGATCATCGCCACCGCTGGTTCGGATACCGAACATCAGATGGAACTGGCCGCCGATGCCCTGCGCCTGCCGCCCTGGGATGCCGCCATCAAACACCTGTCCGGCGGTGAAAAGCGTCGCGTCGCGCTGTGCAAGCTGCTGCTGGCCAGGCCGGACATGCTGCTGCTCGACGAACCGACAAACCATCTCGACGCCGAATCGGTCGACTGGCTGGAACAGTTCCTCGTCCGCTTCCCCGGCACGGTGGTCGCTGTCACCCACGACCGTTACTTCCTCGACAACGCCGCCGAGTGGATTCTCGAGCTCGACCGCGGCCATGGCATTCCCTGGAAGGGCAACTATTCGAGCTGGCTGGAGCAGAAGGAGGCGCGCCTGGAAGGCGAATCGAAGCAGGTCGACGCGCACATGAAGGCGATGAAGCAGGAACTCGAATGGGTGCGCTCCAACCCGAAAGCGCGCCAGGCCAAGAGCAAGGCCCGCCTGTCGCGTTTCGAGGAACTGTCCAGTCACGAGTACCAGAGGCGCAACGAAACCCAGGAAATCTTCATTCCGGTCGGTGAACGTCTCGGCGACAAGGTCATCGAGTTCACTGGCGTCAGCAAGTCCTTCGGTGACAAACTGCTGATGGACAAGCTTTCCTTCAACATTCCGCCGGGCGCCATCGTCGGCATCATCGGCCCCAACGGTGCCGGCAAATCGACACTGTTCAAGTTGATCACCGGGCAGCAACAGCCGGATTCCGGCGAGATCGTCATCGGACCGACGGTGAAAATCGCCTACGTAGATCAGTCACGCGACTGTCTCGACGGCAGCAAGACCGTCTTCGAGGAACTGGCGCAGGGCCGCGACATCCTGCAGATCGGGAAGTTTGAGATGCCGAGCCGTGCCTATATCGGCCGCTTCAATTTCAAGGGCGGCGATCAGGGCAAGCAAGTCGGCAATCTTTCCGGAGGCGAACGCGGCCGTCTGCATCTGGCCAAGACGCTGATGGCCGGGGCCAACGTGCTGCTGCTCGACGAGCCGTCCAACGACCTCGATGTCGAAACCTTGCGCGCACTCGAAGACGCCCTGCTCGAATTCCCGGGCTGCGCGCTGGTGATCTCGCACGATCGCTGGTTCCTCGACCGCATCTGCACGCACATCCTGGCCGCCGAAGGCGACTCGCAGTGGAACATTTTTGCCGGCAACTATCAGGAATACGAGGAAGACAAGCGCAAGCGCCTGGGCGAAGAAGGTGCCAAGCCGAAGCGCATCCGCTACAAGCCGATCACCCGCTGATTGTCGCGGCCCGGGGTACGCCGCACACTCAACATCGCCGCAGAAAGTGGAACGGGCGCCGTGTGGCGCCCGTTCCTTTTTCGGCTCCCCGCCATGGCGGAAAGCTGAAACCTGTGATCTAGTGCTTCAGATTGGCCGAGAAAACCGCCCTGGTTTTTTCCGGAAAGTGGAACTCGTGGAAGGCGCGGCTGATCTCAGCTTCGTTGCGCCCGTCGGAATGATCTTCGAAGCAGATGCCTATGGTCCTGCCATTGGCTGCCAGGGTCTGGAAGGCATAACGCCAGCGCTGAGCCTCGGCCAGGCGTTCCCGCAGTTCCGCCTCCTTCGAAATTGCAATGCCCGCTTTTTTCAATGAATCAAGGAACTGCGCGAAGGATTCGGTACTCAGACTGCCCATTTTCGTCTCCGTTTATTGTGCTGTGTTGTTTGACTATGAGCCTAATAACGACACTCCCGGGATTCGGTTGACACGAAAGTGATAGAAGATTGGGTGCGATAATTGGCTCCCATGAGAACGCAGGACACCGCCACCACAATTCCGGAAATCCGTCCCGGGCAGTCGCTCGAACTGCTCAAGGAATTGCACATCCTGACGCGTGATGGCAAGCTGAACCAGGACACGCGGCGCAAACTGAAGCAGGTCTATCACCTGCACCAGTTCATCGAGCCGCTGCTGGCCGGAGCACAAACCGTGGCCGACCATGGCGCCGGCAAGTCCTACCTCGGTTTCATCCTTTACGACCTGCACTTCAGGGAGCGCGGGAACGGCCACATTTTCGGCATCGAAACGCGCCGGGAACTCGTCGAAAAGTCACGGGAACTGGCCGCGCGTCTCGACTTCGGGCGCATGAGCTTTTTCCACGCCACCGTCGAGGAAGCGACCCGGTCGACGGCACTGCCCGAACGGATCGATGTCGTCACCGCGCTGCACGCCTGCAACACCGCGACCGACGACGCAATCCGCTTCGCGCTGACCAAGAAGGCGAAGCACATCGTCCTCGTACCCTGTTGCCAGGCCGAAGTCGCCGCCGCGCTGCGCGCGAGCAGGCGGGAATCGCTGGCAAAAACCCCCCTCGCCGAGTTGTGGCGTCACCCGATCCACGCCCGTGAACTGGGCAGCCACCTGACCAACGTGCTTCGCTGCCTGCTGCTCGAAGCGCACGGCTACGACGTGACCGTGACCGAGTTGGTCGGCTGGGAACACTCGCTGAAGAATGAACTGATCATCGCCTCGAAAACGCCTCAGAACAACGGTCGACCGCGACAGAATGCCCGCGAGCGTGCCGCAGCCATCCTGCGCGAGTTCAATATCGAAGAACTGCTGCCTCGCTTCATTTGTGATTGACGGGAAGCACGGGAGGAATTCGTGAACAGTATCTTTCTGATATTCGGTTTGCTACGCGCCGGAACAAGAAATGCTCAGGACTGATAGAAAATCCACTTCCTCTGGCATTTGGCTTTGGTCGATCTATATTGGCTTTGTCATTTATGGAAGTCTGGTACCGCTGGATTTTCATTTTCTGCCTTTGAATCAGGCCATCGATCGATTCTTGGCCATCGAATTGCTCAATGTCGGCGCCGAAGGCCGTGCCGACTGGGTATCCAACGGCGTGCTCTACATACCCGTCGCATTTCTTACGGCCAACCTGCTCGCCGGGCGGAAACCTGCTTCTCTTTCTGCTTGGCATCTGATCGGATCGCTACTGTTTTCGTTTGCTTTGGCCATCTCCGTCGAGTTTGTACAGTTATATTTCCCGCAGCGAACCGTTTCCCTGAACGACCTGATCGCCGAATTCCTGGGCTCCATGGTCGGGGCCGGCATTGCGTTTCTATGGGTCGGTCGGTTTCGTTCGCTTCTCGCTGCCCTTGGGGGGGTTAGCCTTGATCGACTGCTTACCTATCTTCTGGAGTTCTACGCATTTCTCTATATTGCATTCAGTATCTTTCCGTTCGATTTCATCCTGTCGTTCGAAGAGTTCGAGTGGAAACTCCGCTCAGGTTCGTGGGGTTGGTTAGTAGCCAGTGACTTCGCAAGCTCCAGCATCGTCAGGTTGTTCGCAAAACTGACGGCCGAGGTACTTGCAGTCATTCCGCTGGGTCTTCTTTGGGCGCGCCTTCGTCCTGCAGGAGAGCCCGGCATCGAATTGCGGTCAATCCGAATCGGCCTGGGTCTTGGACTAGGCATCGAGACAATTCAGTTCTTTTTGTTCTCGGGTGTTTCGCAAGGCCTGTCCATACTGACGCGTGTCCTGGGCATGTACATCGGCACCTTCGCCTGGCGGCGAAAGGCGCGTATCGACGTTGATCGCCTCTCGGGGTGGATTCGACGACACATCCATCTTGTGGCATGTGCCTATTTGTTCGGCCTGGTATTGGTAAGTGGTTGGCTTGATCATTGCTGGACGAACCTCGAAACTGCAATTCGTGTATTTTCCGAGACGAGATTCCAGCCATTCTATTATCACTACTACACCACCGAGCAGGCGGCGCTCCTGAGTGTGGCGGCCGTGGCGCTGATGTATGCGCCAGTTGGCGTTCTTGCCTGGTGCACGCGGAAGACGTCTGCCACATGGGCATTCCTGGTTGCGGCACTGCTGGCTTTTGGAATCGAGGCCAGCAAGCTGTTCCTTGAGGGATTGCATCCTGATCCCAGCAACATGCTGATTGCCGGATTGTCCGCCTGGAGTGCCGCCAGGTTGGCGGAGGTGTTCTCCGCCACCCGAAAGGAAGACGACGCAGGTGGTCTCGAGGCTCCCCCGAGGATCGGCGAAACACTTCAGGGTATCCGGCGCGAAGCAATCGTGCTGTCTTCAGACGCCCCCGGTGACTTCAGGCCAGTCACCCCCCCGGTCATCGCGGCCCTGGTCGGATGCCTGTTGCTGGTTTTCTGGGGCGCATTGACGTTTCCCGCATTTGCGATCCCCCTTGGCTTGCTTCTGGCTGGTTACACCGTTCTCCTGTGGTATCGCCCGCACCTCCTGGTTGCCGTGGTGCCTGCGGCAGCGGCACTTCTGGATCTTGCACCGTGGTCTGGCCGCTTCTTCTTCGACGAATTCGACATGCTGCTCCTGATAACCGTGATTCTGGGTTACTTGCGTACCAGGCGGGGGTCGGAAAGTTTGCGGGCGGACAGAGTGCTTGTAACTGCGATCGGACTGCTGGCTCTCTCGTGCCTCGTGAGCACGCTGATCGGGTTGTTTCCCTGGCCAGCCATCGATGCGAATATTCTCGCGCACTATTACAGCCCGCTCAATCCCGTGCGGCTGGCAAAGGGTGCGCTTTGGGCGTTCTTGCTCTATGGCCTCTTTGGGCGCTTCCTGTCCGCCGGCCACAACGTAGCTCGGCTGTTTGCGCTTGGCATGGCGGGCGGGGTAACGGGAACGGTTCTGGCCATCTTCTGGGAGCGCTTCGTCTTCCCGGGACTGTGGAATTTCAGCGATACGTACCGCGTAACGGGACCATTCTCACAGATGCATACCGGCGGGGCGGATATCGAGACCTACCTGACCTTGGGCGCGCCATTCCTGGTCATGTTGCTGATCGACAAACGTCCTGTTTGGGCAAGAATTCTTGGGGTATTGGCGCTGTTTGGCGCGACCTATGGGGTCATGGTGACCTTTTCCCGAGTCGGTTACGCTGGCTATGGCGTGGCGTTGGCGCTTGCATTGGTCGCAACGACTGCAACGGCATCGGGTCACCCACTGAAACGGGGAACGCTCGCCATGGTCCTCTTGTTGGCTGTTCTCGGCATCGCAACACCTATTTATTTCAGCCAGTTTGCGCAGGAACGGATGACGCTTGTTCGTGCCGATCTTGAAGCGCGTAAAGATCATTGGCGCGATGCGCTCAGGATGCGTGACCCGGGCTGGGTCACAGCGGTTTTCGGGATGGGCATCGGTCGCTATCCGGCAACGCATTTCTGGCGCAGTGACGAGACCAAGGCTGGCCCATACTGGCTGGGAAGCGACGCGGACAATACATTTCTCAGGCTGGGAGCCGGCAGCCCGCTGTACGTCGAACAGCTTGTTTCGGTGCGACCCGGCAATGACTACACGGTTGAAATGAAAGGTCGCAGCGCCAAGCGGGATTCTCAAGTGACCGTGTCGATCTGCGAGAAGTGGCTGCTGACCTCCGCGAATTGCGGTAGCGCGTCTTACAGTTTCAGTGGAGATGGAAACTGGCAGACTGTGAAGATCCGCATTTCATCCGGAGACGTCGGGCAGGCACCTTGGTACGCACCCCGCCCCACCAAGTTTTCGATCACCAACACAAGCCCGACGGCTACGGTAGACATCGATGATATCCGCCTCAACAGCGATGTCGGGCAGGACCTGGTTGCCAATGGTGACTTCTCGAAGAAACTTGACCACTGGTTTTTCTCGGTGGACAACGACCTTCCCTGGCACATCTGGAGCCTGCCACTGCAGATCCTGTTCGATCAAGGTTGGCTGGGCGTGATCGCGTTTGGCCTTTTTGTGGTGCCGGGGCTTTGGCGTGCCGGCCGACAGGCCTGGCGAGGAAATGTCGCGGCGGGAGTACTCCTGGCGTCCGGAGCCGGATTTGTTGTGATCGGGACGCTCGATAGCCTTGTCGATAGTCCGCGACTGCTACTACTGTTCCTGCTGGTGATCTGGATGTGCTGGCGTTGCGCAAGACTCTCGTTGCCCACGCGAGACTAGAATGCCCTCTCTGTCGGAATTCTTTACAGAGACGGCATCGTCCCGAGAGACGCCCGTCCGTAAGCTATTGTTCTACATCGCCATTGATTCTTTGGCGCGAAATATGCTTTATAGTATTGGCTGGCGCACGCCTCGCTCACTGCGGCCTTTCCGCTGTCGTTTGATGAAGGCGATTCGGGTTCCGGGTCTTGTTTCTTGGACGGGAATTTAACTGTGGCGTCCCTAGGGCGCTGCAACAGGAGGAAATTTGATGAAGAAGTTTATTGCTCTCTTTGCCTTGTTCGCGGGCGGGGTCGGAAGTGCAGTTGGAGCCTGTGGTAATCCCTACTTGAGCGGGTCCAACATCACGACTCTTCTGACCGGCAAGATTGCGCGTTCTCCCGCCAATTGTACTAGTGGCTGTCAGTGGCAGGAACTCCATCAGGCCGGTGGCGCCCTGATTGAGCAGCACTCCAATACCCCGGCGGACCCTGTTGAAACGGTTGGAACCTGGAGTGTGCAAAGTGGTGGGCCAGGCGGAAATACCATAACCCATTCCTACAACGCTGGCGGTGGAGCTTACACCTATAAGGTGAAGAACAATGGCACGACCTATTCCTTCTGCGTCTCAGACACCGGGCCGGAATTCACGTTCTCCGTGCATTGATCGCCACCGCTAATGCTTGATTGAGCCCGAAAAAATTCTTCAACAAGCATGTGAAGGGTTTCAGGTCGCAGCGCAACTGGAGATGGCATCGTTTGTCGATGCCATCGCCTTGTTCTGGCGGCAGGCGGACATGATCGATATCCGGGCAGTTTGAGGCGCTGTCGTGGCGCATTCCGTTGAGGACAAATCGATGCCATGTCAAAGCCGTCGCTCCGGTGCAGCCGCGCTGGGGGTTTTGGCGAGGGCTGTTTTGGCGGGTTACTCAGCGTCGACCGCATCAATCCGACACTTGCCATCACCAACGGCGAGGCGGACCATAGGCGCTTTCCACTGTGCGCCTCGCCTTGATGAATGCGCCTCCCAAGAACCACCCACGGGAATCAGGCAAGTGTTTCCGTTTTCGTCGCCAGAGTTTTCCCGCCCGACTGAGTGAGGCGAGCCCTGTCTTTCGAAAGTTCCGGGATCGTTCGTGTCCCGGGACGCAGTGCAAGAAAAGCTCGCGAAGTCATGGACTCCAGTCTCTGGCTGCGCGGCGTGTTTGCCTGCTGCGGCTGGCAGACCGACGGAGGGCGGAATTCTCCGCCGTTGAAATTGGTGTGCTTGTTCAAGGCAGGATCAGCCCTATCGAATCGGCGCCCATGTTGAATGGCGGAAGCACTACGGAATAATGGCTCGCCCTGACCACCCTCTCGAACTCCTGGCTCCGGCCAGGAACGCCGATTTCGGCATCGAGGCCATCAAGCACGGTGCCGATGCCGTCTATATCGGCGGCCCGGCCTTTGGCGCCCGCTACGGCGCCGGCAACGATGTCAGCGAAATTGAACGCCTGTCAAAATTCGCCCACCGCTACCGGGCCAGGGTCTTCGTCGCCCTGAATACCATCCTCCGCGACGATGAACTTGAACACGCCCGCCGGCTGACCTGGCAGATCCACGAAGCCGGTGCCGATGCGCTGATCATTCAGGACATGGGTCTGCTCGAGATGTATCTGCCGCCGATCCAGCTCCACGCCAGCACGCAGACCGACAACCGCAGCCCGGAAAAGGTCCGCTTTCTCGAAGACGCCGGTTTCTCGCAGGTCGTTCTGGCGCGCGAACTGAGCCTCAACGACATCATTAACATATCGTCGCAAACAACTGTTGCATTGGAATATTTTGTTCACGGCGCTCTTTGCGTTGCGTACTCCGGCCAGTGCTACATCAGCCACGCCCACAGCGGACGCAGCGCCAATCGCGGCGAATGTTCGCAAGCCTGCCGCCTGCCGTATACGCTGGTCGACGACAAGGGCAGGACGATCACCGAAAACCAGCACCTGCTGTCGATGAAGGACAACAACCAGACCGATAACCTTCTGGCGCTCGCCCGTGCCGGGGTCAGTTCGTTCAAGATCGAGGGCCGGTTGAAAGACCTTTCCTACGTCAAGAACATCACTGCCCATTACCGCACCCTGCTCGACGAGCTGATCGCCGAGAACCCCGAATTCACCCGCGCTTCCTCCGGCAAGAGCGCCTTCACTTTCAGGCCGCAGCCGGACAAGACCTTCAACCGCGGCTATACCGATTACTTCGCCAACGACCGCCAGGATGACATCGGCACCTTCGATTCGCCCGCCTTCGTCGGCGAGCCGGTCGGTGAAGTCGGCGAAATCGGCTCCGGCTGGTTCACGGTCGTTGCCGATCAGGCGATCCACAACGGCGACGGCGTCTGCTTCTACGACGCCCGCGGCGAAGTGCTCGGCCTGCGCATCAACCGCGCCGAGGGCAACTGGCTGTTCCCGGCCGAAATGCCGGTGGAACTGACAGCCGGCACGACGCTTTTCCGCAATCGCGACCAGGAATTCGAGCGGGCGCTGGAGCAGGAATCCGCCGAACGCCGGATAGCGATCAAGCCGGTCTTCGCCGAAACCGCGAATGGCTTCGGCCTGACCTTGACCGACGAAGATGGCGTCTCGGTTGCGGTCGACCTGCCCCACGACAAGGAAATCGCCAGGAATGCGGAACGGGCGATGGCCACGCTGCAGGAGCAACTGGTCAAATTCGGCAACACGATGTTCTGCGCCGAACCCGTCGCGCTCCAACTCTCCCAGGCCTGGTTCCTGCCGACCGCCACAATCAACGCCATGCGCCGCGCAGCCGCCGACAAGCTCGAAGTCGCCCGCATCGCCAGCCATCCGCGCCCGCCGCGCGCCAAACCGGCCGCAAACCCCGTGCCCTACCCGCAGGAGGAACTGACATACCTCGGCAACGTCTTCAACGCCAAGGCGCGCCAGTTCTACGAAAAACATGGCGTCAAGCTGATCGCCGACGCCTACGAGGCAAATCAGGAAAAAGGCATGGTCTCGCTGATGATTACCCGCCACTGCCTGCGCTACAGTTTCAACCTGTGCCCCAAGGAAATGAAACACCTGAAGCCAGATCCGATGACGCTGATCAACGGCAACGAAAAGCTGATCCTCAAATTCGACTGCAAGGCCTGCGAAATGCACGTCGTCGGCAAGATGAAGAAGGGCGTCAAACTCAAGCTCGGAACCATCCGCCCCGCATGAACCTGACCACTCCCTGCCCTTCCTGCCACCAGCCGATGGTGCAGAAGACGTTCGAACGCCAGTTGCTTGGCGAGGTCGGAATCGATCTCTGCTTTGCCTGCCATGGCATCTGGTTCGACGAGTTCGAGAGCGTGCAGATCACGCCGGGCGGCATCATCGAGTTGTTCAAGCTTATCCACGAACACCGCGACGACCAGCGCCTGCCCGTGAACGCCGTCCTCGACTGCCCGCGCTGCCATGAGCGCCTGCTGCACGGACTCGACCTCGCCAAGGGTGGCCGATTCAATTACCACCGTTGCCTGCAGAAGCATGGCCGGTTCACCACCTTTGCCCAGTTCATGATCGAAAAGGGCTTCGTGCGGCAGTTGACCGCAAGCGAGATCGATGAACTGAGGAAAAAGGTCGGGGTGGTCCGCTGCACCAGTTGCGGCGCGCCAATCGATATCCGCCAGGACAACGCCTGCGGCCATTGCCGCTCGCCGATCGCCATCCTCGACCCGGAGGCCGTCGAACAGGCTCTTGCCAGCTACCAGCAGGCCGAGGTCAAACGCGCGGCGCCACCCGACGTCGAGATGCTGGCCGACGCCATCCTGATGACCGAAAAAGATCGCCTGCGCCGCCAGCGCGAAAAGAAGGCGGATACCGTCGATTCCCTCGACATCGGCGACCTGCTGGTCTCCGGGGTCGAACTGGCCTGGAAGTATTTCCGGAACTCGAACTAGAGGCGCTGATCACCACGCGGTAAAATCGCCGAGATCATCGCCAGCTTTCCCGGCGTGCGCGCACAAGCTCCGTTCGGTTTCAGCCCACCACGTTCCGGGAACCCCCCGCCCCAGCGCTTGCCGAACGCCTTGATTGGCCGTGATCTCTTGTAAGGATCTGGCCGCTTCCGACGACTAATCATCAGGCGATCAAAATCATCGAGCACTGCGCCACAGTGGATACCCCTGGAGAAAACAATGACCCGTCGCAACTGGATTACACGCATGAGCGGCTTGCTTGCCGCATCGGCCCTGCCCTTCGGCCCGGCGACTGCGGGCGAGAAGTTTCCGCTGACGAAGACCCCTGACGAATGGCGCAAGCTGGTCGCGCCCGACGCATTCAAGGTGCTCTTCGAGGAAGGCACCGAGCGTTCCGGCAGCAGCCCTTTGAATAACGAGAAGCGGGCCGGCACCTACATCTGCGCCGCCTGCAACCAGCCGCTGTTCGACAGCGCGCACAAGTACGAAAGCGGCACCGGCTGGCCGAGTTTCTGGCAGCCGATTGCCGGCGCCCTGGGCACCTCGACCGATTTCCGTCTGATCTATCCGCGCACCGAATACCATTGCTCGCGTTGTGGCGGACATCAGGGACACGTCTTCAACGATGGCCCCAAACCGACCGGCAAGCGTTACTGCAACAATGGGGTCGCCCTTGCCTTCGTGGTTCAGGGCGCCGCCTTCCCGGAACTGCGGACATGAAAATCGGCCGTTTTCTGCCGTTGACCGCAGCCATCGCCGTTCTCGCCGTTACGGTCCGTGCCCAGTCGCAGCCGATGGAATCGACGCAGTCAACCAGCGGCGCCGGGGCCACCGCGATCTTTGCCGGCGGCTGCTTCTGGTGCGTCGAACAGGACTTTGAAAAGCTGCCTGGCGTATTCGATGCCGAATCGGGCTACACCGCCGGCAGGACGGAAAACCCGAGCTACGAAAGCGTGAGCTCTGGCACCACCGGACACGTCGAAGCCGTCAAGGTTCACTACGACCCGGAGAAGATCAGCTACGGGCAACTAGTCGAATACTTCTGGCGCCATATCGACCCGACCGTCAAGGATCGCCAGTTCTGCGACACTGGAACGCCCTACCGCAGCGGCATCTACTGGCAGAACGAAGCCGAACGCGAAGTCGTCGAAGCCAGTCGTGATGCACTGCTGGCGAGCGGGCGGTTCAAGATCATCTACACGGAAGTGGCTCCCGCCACCACCTTCTGGCGCGCCGAGGAATACCATCAGGACTATTACAAGAAGAACCCGCTGCGCTACAGCTATTACCGCGCCGTTTGCGGCCGCGATGCGCGGGTCGCCCAGATCTGGGGCGACAAGGGAAAGGCCGGGCAGCCAGGCGAAGCAGCACCGAAAAGGATATCGGCGGGCTACTCGGGGTCGAAAGAGTGACCCTTGTCTATCCGACCAGCGCGATTGGCAGGGTTTCCTCGCTTGCTGGCCGGATGTGGCCGATGCGGGCAGCCTGGGCGTAGCCCAGCGCGTGCAGGGCCGCCAGGCAGGCGTCGACTGATTCGGCCGGCACGCTGGCGAGCAGGCCACCGGCAGTCTGCGGGTCGAAAAGCAGCGGGTAGCGCGGGTGATCGACGAAGCTTTCCGCATTACGGACGGAACGTCCCAGGCGCAGATTGGCCGGTTGCAAGGAGCTGAAAATGCCGACCGCGACGGTGTCGACCGCACCATCGAGGATGGGCAGCGCTGCCAGTTCGAGTTCGGCATCGACACCGGAGGCGCGGGTCATTTCGAGCAGATGGCCAAGCAGGCCGAAGCCGCTCACGTCGGTGCAGGCGGTCGCCCCGTGCGCGATCAGGCACGACGCGCCGGCACGATTGGAAACCTGCATCGACTCCAGCGCGGCATCGATCCAGCGCCCCGCTGCCTGCAGGCGGGCGTGGGCGGCGAACAGGGTGCCGGTGCCGACCGGCTTGGTCAGGATCAGACTGTCGCCGGCCTTCATCCCGCCCTTCCGCATGACGTGGGCCAGCGACTCGTCGATCAGCCCGTTGATGGCGAAGCCCAGCGCCAGTTCCTGCCCCTCGCCGGTATGCCCGCCGACCAGCGCGCAGCCGGCTTCGTCGAGCACCGAAACGGCGCCCGCCATCAACTCGAAGACCGTGTCCCCGACTTTGCCATCAAGCCCCGGCGGCACGGTGACGATGGCGGTGGCGGTCTGCGCCTCGCCGCCCATCGCGAAGATATCGCCGAGGGCATGGTTGGCGGCAATCCGTCCGAACAGCCATGGGTCGTCGATGAAGGCGCGGAAGAAATCGACCGTCTGCACGCTGGCTTTGCCCGCCGGAATGCGCACCACTGCGGCATCGTCCGGCGCGTGCAGCCCGATCAGGACATCGTCGCGCTCGCTGGCAGGCACGCCGGCCAGTGCTCGCGACAACACGGCGGCGCCGACCTTGGCCCCGCAACCGCCGCAGCGCATGGCCATCGCCGGAATGGTCTGGGTCCGCTCATGCTCCTCGAGCGCAATGGCCTCGCCGGATGCGGCAGCCGTCATCGTCCGGGGTGTCAGCTCGGTGAATCTGCGCATGAAGCGGCGGTCGATCCAGTCCTTCCAGCGCCAGACCAGATCACCCCGGGAATAGAAGCCGCCGCGCGAGGCGATCGCGTGGCGGTCGCCGGTGCTGATCAGGGCCAGCCAGTGTCGCTGCGGCCGATAGTGGATCAGTGGCTGGCGCAGCAGCGTCCGCCGCAGGTTCTCGGCCAGCGGCCTGGCCATGCGCACCGCGAAGACCCCGGCCTTTTCCAGCGGATGGTCGATCATGGCCGCGCAGTCACCGGCCGCGAAGATCAGAGGGTCGGTCTCGGTCTGCAAGGTGTCGCGAATGCGGACGAAGCCCCGGTCGTCTAGCGCCAGCCCGCTTTCACGCAACCAGAGGGCGCCACCCGCCTGGGTGACCCAGACGATTTCGTCGGCATCCAGCACCTCCCCCGATCGGGTCTGCAATTGTCCGGCCGTCATCCGGGTAACCTCGGCACACCGATGCACGACCACACCGCGCTCGGCCAGCACGCTGTCGAAGGCCCGGCGGACCTGGCTGTTGTGTGTGGCGAGAATCTGCGGCGCGGCCGAAAACAGGTGAAACCGCAGCTCATCCGGATCGCGGCCCAGCACTGCCAGTTCATTCCGCAGACGGTATTGCATGGCCAGTGTCAGTTCGACACCGCCCGCCCCGGCCCCGACGACGGCAATCACAGTCGGCCCGGGATGCCGGCAGACGCGCGCCAGCAACGCCAGCCAGCGTTCGTTGAAGCGGCGTATCGGCTTGACCGGCACGGCATGCTCGGCAGCCCCGGCAACTCCCGCCAGCTGCGGCGTCGAACCGATATTGATCGACAAGGCATCGTAGGCCACCGGCGGCCGGTTGCGGCACAGCACCTTGCCCGCTCCACGGTCGATGCCGACCACTTCGTCACGGTAGTAGCGCGCCCCGGCAAATTCGGCCAGCCGCCGCAAGTCGATATGCACCTCGTCAAACGCGTAATGCCCGGCGATATAGCCCGGCAACATGCCCGAATACGGCGTGTCGGTATCGGTGCAGATCACCGTCAGCCGCGCGCCGGGCAGCGGCTTCATGGCGAACCTGTGGAGCACGCCGACATGGCTGTGTCCACCGCCGATCAGCACGATATCTCTCAGGACAGGGGTTGTTGCAGCCTGCATTCTTCGGGTTTCCGGAACTTCTTCGACAACGGCGCCGCGCACATGGCTCGGCGGTGTGCTCAAAATGTTATCCGGAAATCAGACCCGCCTCACAAGCCATCACAACAAGCAGGCCATTCTTTGGCCGAGGACAGCTTTCTGAGTACTCAGTCGCCGGTCAACAGGGAGCAGTAATTGGCAGGAGTTCGGCCGAAGCCGTCATTCGCCAAGACCAGCGGTTAGGTCTGCTCATGGCAGATAATCGGCAATTGCATCCGGTCGGGTAAGGCGTGAAACGAGACTGCTTCCTTTCGTTAAGCGAATATTCAGCCTTGCTGAAGGGGCGGCAGCCCCCTTTTCCCAACAAATCGGCTCAATACGAAGCAACAGCTTGGGAGAGACGAGCCCCAAATCAGCCGATTGAGTGGTAATGGGTCGATGGGTGTTAGCCGAGCTTTAGCCGAACCATCAAAGGAAGGATGCACCGGAAGATGTGCGCGATGTGTTGTGTGTAGCGCGACACGCTACAGTTATGGTAAAGTGTGGTTCATTAGCTACTTCGCTGCGCAAACGAGCCGAGGACCCCATGATTGAATCTACTAATGTTCCGCACCCGGGAGTACGTATCAAGACCGAGGTTATTCCAGCGGGAATGTCCGTTACCAAGGCCGCGGAACTCATGGGAGTAGGCCGCCCGGCCTTGTCAAACCTGCTCAACGGCAACGCAGCTTTGTCTGCCGACATGGCCGCACGCCTGGAAAAGGCGTTTCAGTACCCGCTCAAGGAACTGATGGAGATGCAAGCGAGGTACGAGGCAGCGCAGGCTAGGCAGAAAGATGCTCCCGCCGACACCAAGGCTTATGTGCCTCCGTTCTTAGCAATCAAGGCCAACGATATCGAAGGGTGGGTCTCGCACAACATCCCTGCTCGCACCCGCTTGGCGGTTTTCCTGCGCACGCTGGTGCACTCGACCGGCCGAGGGCTTACGAAAGTTGACTTTCCAGGTAATGACGACGCCGAGCGCCCTGGATGGGATGGTTTCGTAGAGGCAAACGAAGGAGCTCCTTGGGTGCCTTCCGGGCGATCCGGCTGGGAGTTCGGCACGAACGAGGATCCAAAGACGAAGGCCGAAGGGGACTTTGAGAAGAGCCTGAAGGCGTGCAATAGCAAAAAGGAGGGCGCCGAGATTACGTTTGTGTTCGTCACGCCGCGCCGCTGGGCCGGAAAGAGTGCCTGGGTTAAGGATAAGAAGGCAAAGGGACTTTGGAAGGACGTTTGCGCCTACGACGCCAGCGATATTGAACAATGGCTGGAACAATCGCTGCCCGCGCAAGCCTGGTTTGCCAATGAGACGCACATCCCTGCGGAGCACGTTCGCTCCCTCGACAAGTGTTGGGCAGACTGGGCCAATGTGTCGACGCCTACACTGACCGGCGCTTTGTTTAGCTCAGCCATCGAGGCAACCAAGCGCGCAATTCAGTCGCGTCTATCCAAACCCTCCGAGGGGCCAATACAGATTGCGGCCGACTCCACTGAAGAGGCTCTTGCTTTTCTATCGCAGTTACTTAGTGATCGCGGAGGAGAGGAACTGGCCTCATACCGCGACCGCGTTCTGGTGTTCGATAAACCCGGCGTACTTCCACGCCTAGCAACCGGGGCGCAGACTTTCATCGCGGTCGCCTTCACGCGGGAAGTCGAACGGGAACTTGCACCTTATGCGAAATCAATGCACTCCTTCGTAATCTACCCTCGCAATGCGTTAGCCACCACACCGGACATCGCCCTGGAACCAGCAAACTACGAAACGTTTAACAAGGCACTCGAAGAGATGGGTAAGAGCCGTGACGATATTTCTCGGCTTACGAACGCTTCAGGCCGGTCGCTGACGGTATTGCGCCGCCGTCTTTCGACAGTTTCAGCGGTGCAGACACCAGAATGGGCGGCGAATCACCAAACTGCGGCATGCCTCATCCCGTTCCTTCTCGTGGGTGCGTGGAACACCCAAAACGAGACCGATAGGCGTGGGCTTTCGCTCTTAGCTGGAGGACGGTCTTATGACCAACTTGAAAAAGATTGCCAAACCCTCGCACAACTCAACGACGCTCCAATCTGGTCCATCGGGACATACAGGGGCGTTGTATCCAAGATTGATCTGCTTTACGCCATTGCCAATGTAGTCACATCGGATGACCTGAGCCGGTATTTCTCGATGGCAAGCATGGTCCTTGGCGAGGATGACCCATCACTCGACCTGCCCGAAGATCAGCGCTGGGCCGCTTCGATCCATGGCAAGACGCGTGAGTTTTCCAGCGTGTTCCGGGAAGGGATCTCCGAGACGTTAGTTTTGTTATCAGTTCAAGGTGTGCAACTGTTTAAGGCTCGCCTCGGCTTCGATGCCGAAGTTGAGGCCGTGCGTCTAGTACGCGACCTGCTCCAGACACCGCTAACCACGCGTACATTAGAGGCTCACGATCGCGACCTCCCCACCTATGCAGAAGCGGCCCCCGAAGAGTTCCTCTCGATCCTAGAACGCGACCTCAAGTCTGATGAGCCTGCTGTTTTCGGACTTCTACGCCCGGTAAATCCAGGCGTGTTTGGCAGCAGCCCCAGCCGGACCGGGCTACTTTGGGCACTTGAGGGGCTATCCTGGAGCCCCCTGACGCTGCCGCGTGCAGCACTCGTACTTGCCCGGCTCTCCCAGATCCCGATCCACGATAATTGGGTCAACAAACCAATCAACTCCCTGAAGTCAATTTTCCGAGCTTGGATGCCGCAGACGGCGGCAAACCATCAGCAGCGCGTGGATTTGATGAAGAGGCTGTCCCAAAAATTCCCCGATATTGCTTGGCAACTCTGCGTTGCTCAATTCGGTGCACATCACCAGACCGGCGATTACAGCCACAAACCCCGCTGGCGACCCGATGGTTATGGTTTCGGCGAACCATTTCCGACATGGGGCCCGATCATCGAATTCGTACGCGAGATGATCGAGATGGCCCTGACCTGGAAAGACTATTCGCTGGAGATGCTATGCGATCTGGTCGAGCGGCTACACGACCTGAGCGAGGCGGACCAGACCCGCGTGTGGTCGTTGATCGAAGATTGGGCGAAGAGAAAAGCCAGCGATGCTGACAAAGCTGCCATGCGCGAAAAAATCCGCGTCACAACTCTATCCCGGCGCGCAGCGATACGAGCGAGAAAGAGCGGCAAGACAACGGGTCTCGCGACTGCAGGTGTGGCCGCCTACGCCGCCCTCGAACCAAGCGATCTTCTGAATAAGTACGCTTGGTTGTTCCGCGATGGATGGGTTGAAGAGTCCGCCGATGAAATTGAGGACATCGAGAAGTTCGACTTCAACAGGCGTGATGAGCGTATCAAGAAACTGAGAACCCACGCATTACAAGAAATTCTCGGGCACCGCGGTCTTGTTGGGGTTTTGGAGCTTTCTGAACAGGGGAAAGCGTCATGGGTGATCGGTGTTCTTGTAGCCAGCACTGTGCTGTCCGAACAAGAACTCCAAGACTTGTTGCGGCTCGCGCTCGCCCCGATACTTGTGGGCAAGGAAGAGGTGCACTCATACAAAAATCTCGTGGGCGGCGCGCTCCGCGCTGTGGCTGATGACGACAAACGTGAAGCGATTCTCAAGAGCGTCTCAGCGAGCATGTCTGAAGAAGACGTAGTGCAGCTTCTTATCTTGGCGCCATTCGGTAGAAGCACCTGGAAGCTGGTCGACTCGCTCAGCGAGGCAGCTCAGGCCAAGTATTGGAGCGAGGTGACGCCTGACTGGCTTCATGACAAGGATGCCGAGAACAATGAAGCCGTCGAAAGACTGTTGAAGGCAAAACGCCCACGCGCGGCATTCTCATGCGTAAAGCATCAACCGGCAAAACTCGACGCGCAGGTTCTATTTCACCTGCTGTCGGAGATGGCGCAAGGAGGAAACGATCACCCCGGCCAGTACATGCTTGAGCATTACTACGTCGAAGAAGCTTTCAAACACGTGAACAGCAACCCGACGCTTACGCGCGACCAAAAGGCTGGCCTTGAGTTCGCCTATATCGAGGTTCTGGCTCGCCCATGGAATCGCCGGGACAGCTATGGGATCCCGAACCTTGAGCGTTACGTCGAGGCACACCCCGAACTCTTCATCCAAGCAATTGTTTGGACGTACAGGCGGAAAGACGGCGCCACAGACCCTGCCGAGTTTCAAGTTCCGCCTGAGCGCATCAAAACTATGGCCGAGCGCGGCTATAAGCTACTGGAAGCTATCGAACGCATTCCCGGTCACAATGAGCTTGGAGATCTGGCGGTAAACCACCTTGCAAAGTGGATCGCTACTGTTCGCCAGGCTTGCACCGAATTGGGCCGCGCCGACATAGCCGATCTCTGCATTGGCAAGTTGCTATCGCATGCTCCGGTCGGCAAGGATGGCGTGTGGCCGTGTGAACCGGTACGTGACGTGATGGAGGATATTCAGTCAGAGCCTCTGATGAACGGGGCTCATACTGGCGTTTACAACTCCAGAGGTGTTCACATGCGCGGTGAAGGTGGTAGCCAGGAGCGCGAGCTGGCTGAGAAATACCGCAAGTGGGGCCAAGCACTTCAGGTGTCGCACCCGTTTGTCGCCTCTAGGCTTCTGTTGGACTTGGCGAAAACCTACGATCACGAGGCAAGCCGTGAAGACACCGAGGCAGGTATTAGGCGCCGTTTGCGCTAAGCACTGCTTCAGAGTGACAGGGCAAATGTCTCGGCGGTTGAATTGCCCCAATGTGTCGGACATTCAGGTGTCTGACATCTGACGACGAGCGTCCGGTTAGCACCCAACAACTGCCTGGCACAGTTCCAGGTGGCTACGGCCGCTTTGGCCGAACTGCAGTCCGATACCTGACAGCGCTGAAGATCTCCAGCGTCAGAAGTTAGCCGCCGTTGAACTCAGATGTTTTGGACACGCCAAACGATAAGAGGCCGGGAGCAATCGCGCCATACTACACTGGTGGACAAGCACTCGGAGAGCGTTCCGGCCGGGACTTTCGAGACCATGCAACCCTTCCGCGATGCCCGAACAGATGTCGAAATCGACGCCCGCTTGTAAGGAATCTGGCAGCCCCGCCGACTAATGGGGATGCAGGGCTCCATCAATCCACGGTGACTTTTTCAGGAAGCAATTCATGCAATATCGCAAGCTGGCACTGGCTTTAACCGCAGGCGTGGCCATTGCCGCGTTCTTTGCTTTCGATCTTGGGCAGTACCTCAATCTCCGGACCCTCAAGGAACAGCAGGCAGCCATCCAGGGCTTTCAGGCGGCGCAACCGCTGTTGAGCGGCGTCATCTACTTTCTCGTTTATGTGGCGGCGACGGCGCTCTCGCTGCCTGGCGCCGCCTTGCTGACGCTGGCCGGCGGCGCGGTGTTCGGATTGTTGTGGGGAACGCTGATCGTGTCCTTCGCGTCGACCATCGGCGCCACGCTGGCTTTCCTGATGTCGCGCTTCCTGCTCCGCGATTGGGTGGAGAGTCGCTTTGGCCAGCGCCTGACGGCCATCGATCAAGGCGTCCGTCGCGAAGGCGCCTTCTACCTGTTTACCCTGCGTCTGGTGCCGGTCTTCCCCTTCTTCCTGATCAATCTGCTGTTCGGTCTGACCGGCATGAAGGCACGGACCTTCTATTGGGTCAGCCAGATCGGCATGCTGGCCGGCACGGTGGTCTACGTCAATGCCGGCACGCAACTGGGCAAGCTCGAATCGCTCTCCGGGATCCTGTCGCCGGCGCTGCTGGGATCGTTTGTCTTGCTCGGCATCTTTCCGCTGATCGCCCGCCGGATCGTCGAGGTGGTCCGCCAGAACCGGGTATACGCCAAATGGAAGAAGCCGGCGCGCTTCGACCGCAATATCGTGGTCATCGGCGGCGGCAGCGCCGGGCTGGTGACTGCGTACATCGGAGCCGCCGTCAAGGCCAGGGTGACGCTGGTCGAAAAGCACAAGTTGGGCGGTGATTGCCTCAATACCGGCTGCGTGCCGTCGAAGGCGCTGATCCGCTCGGCACGGCTGCTGTCGCACATGTCGCGTTCGAACGAATTCGGCATCGCCTCGGCGCGCGCCGACTTCGACTTCGCCACCGTCATGGAACGGGTGCAGACGGTGATCAGGACGATCGAGCCGCACGACTCGGCCGAGCGCTACGCCGGGCTCGGCGTCGATGTCGTGCACGGCTCGGCCAGGATCGTCTCGCCGTGGGAAGTCGAAGTAACCCGCGCCGATGGCGATACGCAGCGGCTGACGACGCGCAGCATCGTCATCGCCACCGGCGCCCGCCCCTTCCTGCCACCCATCCCGGGCATCGAGGAAGTCGGCTACCTGACCTCGGACAACGTCTGGGAACTGCGCGAACTGCCGAGGCGGCTGGTCGTCCTCGGCGGTGGCCCGATCGGCTGTGAACTGACCCAGGCCTTTGCCCGTTTCGGCGCCCGGGTGACGCAGGTGGAGATGGCGCCGCGCATCATGATGCGCGAGGATCCCGAGATATCGGAAATGGTCGCGCAGCGTTTCCGCGACGAGGGCATCGCGGTCCTGGTCGATCACCGCGCCACTCGATTCGTCATCGAGAGCGGCGAGAAGATCCTGATCGCCGACAATCAGGGCCAGGAGGTCCGCATTCCCTTCGATGCCGTGCTGGTCGCCGTCGGCCGTGCCGCCAACCTGACCGGCTTCGGCCTCGAGGAACTGGGGATTCCGACCGGCCGCACCGTCGACACCAACGAATTCCTGCAAACCAGCTACCCGAACATCTACGCCGCCGGTGACGTCGCCGGCCCTTTCCAGTTCACCCATACCGCAGCGCATCAGGCCTGGTATGCCGCGGTCAACGCGCTTTTCGACCCGCTGCGGAAATTCAAGGCCGATTACTCGGTGATCCCCTGGGCCACCTTCGTCGAACCCGAAGTTGCCCGCGTTGGCCTGAACGAACTGGAGGCGAGAGAAAAAGGCGTTCCCTGCGAAGTGACGACCTACGGCATCGACGATCTCGACCGCGCCATCGCCGACGGCGAAGCGCATGGCCTGATCAAGGTGCTGACGGTGCCCGGCAAGGACAAGATCCTCGGTGTCACTATCGCCGGCGAGCATGCCGGTGACCTGATCGCCGAATTTGTGCTGGCGATGAAGCAGGGCATTGGCCTGAACCGGATCCTCGGCACCATCCACATCTACCCGACGCTGGCCGAGGCCAACAAGTACGTGGCCGGCAACTGGAAGAAGGCGCATGCGCCGGAACGCCTGCTGGCATGGGTTGAGCGTTTCCACACCTGGCGTCGGGAGTGAGCCGGATGTCGCTTTCAAGATTTCTCGGACTCGCCCTCAAGGCGCACGCGGACAAGAGCATGGCCCTGTTGGGACGCCCTGTTGCGGTCGACCTGACAAAAACCCCGATTTTGTGTTGGCAATGGCGAATCGACGCCCCGGTAGCGAGCGCCGACATGACCAGGAAATCCGGTGACGACTACGCTGCCCGGGTCTATCTGACGTTTTCCGTGCCGCCGGAACAGTTGGGCCTGGGCACCCGTGCCAAGCTGGCTCTGGCGCGCTCGATCTACGGCGATCAGGTGCCCGATGCGGCACTCAATTACGTCTGGGACAACCGCCATCCCGTCGGCACCTTGCAGGACAACGCCTACACCGACCGCGCCCGCATGCTGGGTCTGCGTTCCGGTGCCGCCAGGGCTGGCGCCTGGGTTCACGAGCGGCGCAATGTCCTCAAGGATTTCAAGCTCGCCTTTGGCGATGCCGGCGGCCAGTTGGGCGGCCTGGCCGTCGCTTCGGACACCGACAATACCGGTGAAAAAGCTCACGCCGGCTTCGCCGATCTCCGCTTTGTCGCGCACGAAGAAGATTGTGCGGTGACCGGAAATGAGTAAAGCGCGCCTTCTCATGGCCGGGCCGGGCGCCGCCGATCCGGGATCATGAGGCGGGGAATCCGATGAGCGGTCACGGCATTTCCATAATCATCCCGGTGTTGAACGAAGCCCGCGGCATCGTGCAGTTGCTCGAACGGCTTCAGGATTTTCGCCGGACGGGCGCCGAAATCATCGTCGTCGACGGCGGCAGCGTGGACGATACGCGGCGTCTGGCCAGTAGGCTGGCTGACCGGATCATGTCGGCAGACCGCGGGCGCGGCCGGCAGATGAACGTCGGGGCGGCGATGGCCCGGGGCGATGCATTCCTGTTCCTGCATGCAGATACCTGTCTGCCGGCAGCGGCGTTGGTGGTTGTCGCCGATGCCCTGGCAAACGGGGCGACATGGGGACGCTTCGACGTGAGAATCGACGGATCGCTGCATGGTCTGGGGCTGGTCGCCCTGATGATGAACTGGCGCTCGCGCCTGACCGGAATCGCGACCGGCGATCAGGCCATCTTCGTCACGCGCGAGGCGTTCCGGCGCATCGGCGGCTTTCCGGAGATCGCGCTGATGGAGGACATCGTCCTGTCGCGGGAGTTGCGCGCGCTCGCCTGGCCGGCCTGCCTCAGGGACAAGGTGACGACTTCCGGACGGCGCTGGGAGAAGAATGGCCTGCTGCGCACCATCCTGATGATGTGGCGGCTGCGCCTGCGTTTCCGTTTCGGCGCCAGCCCGGCCGATCTCGCCCGCGAGTACGGCCATATTCCCGATGAACGCTGAGCGCGGAACCCGGATCGGCCTGGCGATCCTGGCCAAGGCGCCTGTGCCCGGTCTCGCCAAGACGCGACTGATTCCCCACCTTGGCGCTGAAGGGGCAGCGGCGCTGCAGCGCTGGTTATTGCAGCGCATCGTGACCACCGCACTGGCCGCCGACATCGGGCCGGTCACCTTATGGTGTACGCCGGACATTGGACATCCCGCCTTTGCCGTTTGCAGCGCTTTCGGTCCGCTGGCGCTGCGCCGGCAACCGGATGGCGACCTCGGCGAGCGGATGCTGGCCGCGATTGCCGGTTCAACCACACCTTTCGGAACCGTGGTGGTCGGCACTGATTGCCCGCTGCTGACACCCGCCCTCTTGCGCCGGGCAGCGGATGCTTTGGCCAGGCACGACGCAACCGTGGTTCCGGCGGACGATGGGGGCTATGTGCTGATTGGCATGCGGCGGCCATCGCCGCGAGTATTCACGGCCGTCGATTGGGGCAGCGGGCACGTCATGGACCAGACCCGGGCCCGAATGGCGGAGCTTGGCTGGCGCTGGAAGGAGTTCGAGTCCTTGCGGGATGTCGACTGCGGCGAGGACCTCGCGCAGCTGACCGCGTGTTTTCCCGATGCCGTTTCGCTGGCGGCCGTTGAGCCGATTTCACGACAACTGGATGTCTGAGCATTGGTATCGAACTACGCCTCATAGGATGGTCCGGGCCAGCAACAATGCCCGGAAGTCTTCTTGGCCCGCCCCAAGCACTTGCCGGAAACACCTCCCGCTCGTTCATGTGTGACCAGGCCGACACTGGCCGCTCCGATCAAGCTTCGGCGCTGACCCGTTTGCCACGCCATGATAGAATTGCAAACTTTATCCATTTGTCTCGCAGTCACAAGGAAATTTAATGGAAGCGACCACCGCTCAAGCCAACGAACTGGAACGCCGCATCGACCTGTCCATCGCCATCGAGAATGTCGAAAAGGAGATGGATCAGCGCCTGAAGCGCAAGGGAAAAAGTATCAAGATGCCTGGTTTCCGTCCGGGCAAGGTGCCGTTCAGTCTTGTCAAACAGCAGTATGGCGACCAGGCGCGCCACGAGGTGCTGTCCGAGGAACTGGACCGCGTTTTTGCCGAAACCATCACCAGCCAGAAAATGCGCGTTGCCGGCTACCCGCGGATCGAGGCGAAGACCACCGACAGCACAACCCATCTGGAATTCTCGGCCATTTTCGAGGTCTACCCGGAAATCACCCCCGCCGACATGTCGACCGCGGAAGTCGAGCGTCCGGTTCTTGAAGTGACTGCCGCTGAAGTGGACAAGACCCTCGACATCCTGCGCAAGCAGCGTGTTTCATATGAAGATGCCGAACGCGCCGCGACCAAGGAAGATCGGGTCGTGATCGACTTTCTGGGAAAGAAGGATGGCGTGCCGTTCCAGGGTGGTGAAGCCAAGGATTATCCGATCGTGCTTGGCCAGAACATGATGTTGCCCGACTTCGAAAAAGCCGTTGAAGGCACCAAGGCTGGCGAATCCAAGACGTTTGACCTGGCTTTCCCGGCTGACTATCACGCCAAGGATCTCGCCGGTCAGACCGTACAGTTCGAAATCACCGTCAAGCAGGTGCAGGCACCCAAGATGCCTGATATCGATGGCGAGTTTGCCAGGAGCATGGGCATCGCCGACGGCGACGTGGCCAAGATGCGCGCCGAGATCGAAGCCAACCTCAAGCGCGAAGTGAAACGTCGCATCGAAGGCAAGGTCAAGGATCAGGTCATGGAAGCGCTGATCAAGGCCAACCAGATCGCAACGCCTATGGCGCTGATCGATATGGAAATCCAGCGTCTGATGCAGGCAGCCCGTCAGGACATGGAGCAGCGCGGCTTGAAGGTCGCGGACATGCCGATCCAGCCCGAGTGGTTTGCCGACCAGGCGCGTCGACGGGTCGTGCTCGGCCTGATTCTTGCCGAACTGGTAAAGGCTGAGAAGCTTCAGGCAACGCCCGAGCAGGTCCGCGCGATGGTCGAGGAAGCCGCGCAGAGCTACGAGCACCCGGAAGAGGTCATCCGCTGGTATTACGCGCAATCGCAGCGCCTCGGCGAGATCGAGGGCTTGGCGATCGAGAACAATGTCGTCGAATGGGTCCTCGGCAAGGCCAAAGTGACCGACAAGGCTGCAGTTTTTGATGAATTGATGGGGCAAAAGCAGTAAGCTCACCTGACCTTCATCAGAACGACAACGGTCTTGAACCAGATAGACAAGGGCTGACATGAGTATCGACGACACAGGCAACATGGATCCGCAGGCACTGGGCATGGTTCCGATGGTGATCGAACAGAGCGGCCGTGGCGAGCGTGCGTTCGATATCTACTCCCGTCTCCTGAAGGAGCGCGTCATATTTCTGGTTGGCCCGGTCAATGACATGACGGCCAACCTGGTCGTCGCCCAATTGCTGTTTCTTGAAGCGGACAATCCGGACAAAGACATCTACTTTTACATCAACTCGCCAGGCGGCGCGGTGACCGCCGGCATGTCGATCTACGACACCATGCAATTCATCAAACCCGACGTGTCGACGCTGTGCATCGGTCAGGCCGCTTCGATGGGCGCCTTCCTGCTCTGTGCCGGGGCCAAGGGCAAGCGTTTCGCCTTGCCCAACTCGCGCGTGATGATTCACCAGCCACTTGGCGGCTTCCAGGGTCAGGCCTCGGATATCGCCATCCACGCCAAGGAAATCCTGTCGATTCGCGATCGTCTGAACCGGATCATGGCCGAGCACTGCGGTCAACCGCTGGAACGCATCGAAAGAGATACCGATCGCGACAATTTCCTTTCTGCGGAGGAAGCGGCAGAATACGGTCTGATCGACAAGGTGCTGACCCGTCGCGACGCGGCTTGACTGAGAGGTTTTGATGATGACCAAAGGCGCCCCTGAGAAACTGCTCTACTGCTCCTTCTGCGGCAAGAGTCAGCACGAAGTCAAGAAACTCATCGCTGGCCCGTCGGTGTTCATCTGCGACGAGTGCATTGCGCTGTGCAACGACATCATCCGCGACGAACTGCCGGAAGAGGCGGCCAAGGCCGGTCGCTCGGACCTGCCGACCCCGCGCGAAATCTGTTCGATCCTCGACCAGTACGTCATCGGCCAGGAAGTCGCCAAGCGCATTCTTGCTGTAGCCGTATACAACCACTACAAGCGTCTGCGTCACACCGCGAAGAATACCGGCGATGTCGAACTGGCAAAAAGCAACATCCTGCTGGTCGGACCCACCGGTTCCGGCAAGACACTGCTTGCCCAGACCCTGGCGCGCCTGCTCAATGTGCCGTTCGTGATGGCCGACGCAACTACGCTGACCGAGGCTGGCTATGTCGGCGAGGACGTCGAGAACATCATCCAGAAGCTGCTGCAGAAATGCGATTACGATATCGAGAAGGCGCAGAATGGTATCGTCTATATCGATGAGATCGACAAGATCTCCCGCAAGTCGGACAACCCTTCGATTACCCGCGACGTTTCCGGCGAAGGCGTGCAGCAGGCCCTGCTCAAGTTGATCGAAGGCACGGTTGCCTCAATTCCACCGCAAGGTGGGCGCAAACACCCGAACCAGGATTTTGTCCAGGTTGACACGACCAACATCCTCTTCATCTGCGGCGGCGCCTTTTCCGGTCTGGAAAAGATCATTCTCAACCGGTCGGAGAAAGGTGGCATCGGCTTCGGGGCAGAGGTCAAGGGCAAGACCGACAAGGAGGCGATCGGCAAGATCCTGCTCGATGCCGAGCCGGAAGACCTCATCAAGTTCGGTCTCATCCCCGAACTCATCGGTCGCCTTCCGGTCGTCGCCACCTTGCAGGAACTTGAAGAACCGGCGCTGATCCAGATTCTCACCGAACCGAAGAATGCGCTGATCAAGCAATATCAGAAGCTGTTCAGCATGGAAGACGTCGAGCTGGAAATTCGCCACGGGGCGCTTTCCGCCATCGCCAAGAAGGCGCTGGCACGCAAGACTGGCGCCCGCGGCCTGCGCTCGATCCTCGAACATGCCCTGCTCGACACCATGTACGAACTTCCCGGCATGGAGAATGTCGAAAAGGTCGTTGTCGACGAGAACATGATTACCGGCGATACGCCGCCCCTGCTCATCTACGCTGACCAGCCAAGGGTCTCCGGCTCCAACTGAGGCGGAGCTTGAATTGGGGTTTCGCGTCCCCAAGTAGCGAAGATCACCTATTTCAAAGGCATCGTAATGTCGAACCCCAACACGCTCCCGGAAACCATCGAACTGCCGCTACTGCCGCTGCGCGATGTTGTCGTCTTTCCGCACATGGTTATCCCGCTGTTCGTCGGCCGTCCGAAATCGATCAAGGCCCTGGAATTGGCCATGGAAGGTGACAAGCATATTCTGCTGCTGGCGCAGAAATTGGCCGCCAAGGACGAACCGGAACCGGACGATCTTTATCACATCGGCTGTCTGGCCAATATCCTGCAAATGCTCAAGCTACCAGACGGCACCGTCAAGGTGTTGGTCGAGGGCACGCTGCGCGCGCGCGTCGAAGGCATCGAAGTGCGGTCCTCGGTGTTCATGGCGACGGCCACCCCGCTGCCGCAATCCGGCGCTGAGGACCATGAGATCGAGGCGATGCGACGCGCCGTGGTCGCCCAGTTCGACCAGTTCGTCAAACTCAACAAGAAGATTCCGCCCGAGATTCTCTCGTCGATTGCCAACATTGAGGACGCCGGGCGTCTGGCTGATACGATTGCTGCCCACCTGCCGCTCAAACTCGAGCAGAAGCAGGAAATACTGGAAATGGAGAGTATTCGCGAGCGCATCGACCGCCTCCTCTCACAACTGGAATCGGAAATCGACATTCTCCAGGTCGAGAAGCGCATCCGTGGCCGCGTCAAGCGCCAGATGGAGAAGAGCCAGCGGGAGTATTACCTGAACGAACAGGTCAAGGCCATCCAGAAGGAACTCGGCGAAGGCGAGGAAGGGGCCGACCTCGAGGAGCTGGACCGCAAGATCAAGGCGGCGGGTATGAGCAGGGAGGGTCTGACCAAGGCGCTGGGCGAGCTCAAGAAACTGCGTTTGATGTCCCCGATGTCGGCCGAGGCGACCGTCGTCCGCAATTTCATCGAAACCCTGGTTGGCTTGCCCTGGCGCAAGAAGACGCGGACCAACAAGGATCTGCTGCATGCTGAAAAGGTTCTTGATGCCGATCACTTCGGGTTGGAAAAGGTCAAGGAACGGATCATCGAGTATCTCGCCGTCCAGCAGCGCGTCGACAAGGTCAAGGCGCCAATCCTCTGTCTGGTCGGCCCCCCGGGCGTCGGCAAGACCTCGCTCGGCCAGTCGATCGCCAAGGCCACCAACCGCAAGTTCGTGCGCATGGCCCTCGGTGGCGTGCGCGACGAGGCCGAAATTCGCGGACACCGTCGTACCTACATCGGCTCAATGCCGGGCAAGATCCTGCAAAGCCTGACCAAGGCCGGCGTGCGCAACCCGCTTTTCCTGCTCGACGAAGTGGACAAGCTCGGCCAGGACTTCCGCGGCGACCCCTCGTCAGCCTTGCTCGAAGTGCTCGATCCGGAACAGAACCACACCTTCCAGGATCACTACGTCGAGGTCGATTTCGACCTCTCGGACGTGATGTTCGTAGCCACTGCCAACACGCTGAACATCCCGGCACCGCTGCTCGACCGCATGGAAGTCATCCGCCTTTCCGGCTACACCGAAGACGAAAAGGTCAATATCGCGATGCGCTTCCTGCTCTCCAAACAGTTGAAGAACAACGGCCTCAAGACGACAGAACTGGCCGTTGCCGATAGCGCGGTGCGCGACATCGTGCGCTATTACACCCGCGAGGCTGGCGTCCGCGCGCTCGAGCGGGAAATCTCAAAAATCTGCCGCAAAGTTGTCAAAACGCTGGTCCTGAAAAGGCGCACCAGCAAGATTCTGGTCAATGCCCGAAATCTGGACAAATTTCTCGGCGTTCGGCGCTACAGCTACGGCATGGCGGAAAAGGAAAACCAGGTCGGGCAGGTCACTGGCCTGGCCTGGACCGAGGTTGGCGGCGAACTGCTGACCATCGAGTGCGCCAACATGCCGGGCAAGGGCAATATCATCCGCACCGGCTCGCTCGGCGACGTCATGAAGGAGTCGGTCGAGGCCGCCCGTTCGGTTGTCCGCGCCCGTGCCCACCGCCTCGGGATCAAGGACGAGTCCTTCGAGAAGACAGACATCCACATCCACGTTCCCGAGGGCGCCACGCCCAAGGACGGGCCCTCGGCAGGCGTCGCCATGACCACGGCGCTGGTTTCGGCGTACACGGGCATTCCCGTCCGTTGCGAGGTATGCATGACCGGCGAGATAACCCTGCGCGGCGAGGTGCTGGCAATCGGCGGACTCAAGGAAAAGCTGCTGGCAGCAGTACGCGGTGGACTGAAGACCGCCTTGATCCCCGCAGAGAACGTCAAGGATCTGGCCGAGATCCCCGACAACATCAAGAACAAGATCGAGATCGTTCCCGTCAAATGGATCGACCAGGTCTTCGACCGCGCTCTCGAACGCAAGCCCGATGCACTGCCGGAGCAGGCCGAGCACAGTGCGGGGGTCGCAGCCAGTAGCGAGAACACACCTGCACAAACGGTCCTTAAACATTGATTTGGAATGGAATTGGCCGAGCCATCATGTTCGGCCAATTCCTCGCCACTTTCCCGCCCTTTCCGGCCTTGGCGAAATGCTCCAGAATCCGCTTGACACATGGATTTCAGCAGCGCTATAAATCACCTCGCGAACAAACTTCCGTATCGTTTTTTTCAACCAAGAGGGGACTCCATGAACAAATCTGAACTGATCGACGCGATCGCCCGGCATTCTGAACTTTCCAAGGCAGCGGCCGGCCGCGCACTCGATGCCACCGTTGCAGCCGTCAAGGACGCCCTGAAAGCTGGCGACAGCGTCAGCCTGGTCGGCTTTGGCACCTTTTCCGTCGGCGAGCGCGCCGCCCGTGCCGGGCGTAACCCGCGGACTGGCAAGTCACTGAATATTGCGGCCGCCAAGGTACCCAAGTTCCGCCCCGGCAAAGGTCTCAAAGACGCCATCAACTGACCGGACCCGGGTGCTTAGCTCAGTTGGTAGAGCACTAGCCTTACAAGCTGGCTGTCGGGGGTTCGAACCCCTCAGCACCCACCATGGTACCCGGTTGAAAATTGAACGAACCTCGCCCGCCCGGCGGGGTTTTTTCTGATTGAATGGCCCAACTCGACAGAGCGCGCCCCTCCATCGATCCGGACAAATCCGGCGATGCCCTCAATGTGCAGCGCTTTCAAATGCTGGAAGATATCGCCCGCGAACTTGCCGGAAACGTGATCTTCCCAACCAGCTTTGATGCCGCCTGCAAACTGCGCAAGACGCTGCAGGACCGCGAACGAACGCTTGACGATATCGTCCGCGTGCTGGCGCCCGAACCGCTGATCAGCGCAAAATTGATCCAGCTCGCGAATACTCCGAGGTACAACCACAATGGCAAAAGGCATGCCGACCTTCAGTCGGCGGTTTCAGGGCTTGGGATCGAGACCGTTCGCAGTACGGCACTCGCGATCGTCATGACTCAGTTCCTGCGGGCCAAGGGCATGGCCGAATATGCCGATCTCTCCAATTCCCTGTTGGACCATTCGATCCGGTCGGCGGCCGCTGCCCGCGTCATTGCCACCCACTACACACGGCTCAATCCCGAGACGGCCATGCTGGCTGGCCTAATTCACGACCTGGGTGCGTTCTACATGCTCTACCGCGCAGCCCAGTACGACGAACTTCGTCGTCGTCCCGACACCATCAAGCACGTGATCGTTCATTGGCACGAGAGCATTGGCGTGTCGCTGCTCAACGCACTGGGTCTGCCCGAGGAAATCATCCTTGCGACCGAAGATCATGACCGCAAGGCGATCCTGTTGAATCCGCCAAGAACCCTCGCTGATATCGTCCACATCGCCAATATGCTGGCTGGCAGCCATTCCGCCTGGCTGCACCAGGGGCGGACAGCGCATGATCATACCAAGGCCAAAGTGGTCGCCGCGTTTGAGCATCTGATCCCGGAGATCGACGCGCTGGCAGAGAAAATGCGCAAAGACTTGACCTGAACCTCACGTTGCAGGCGGTTTACCCCGCGCATGTCCAGTGGGGTTCTGGGTCGACGCGAGCATGCCGCGCAGGATATTGACTTCTGCCCGCTCGAGCTGCGTGCGGGCAAACAGGCGACGCAGCCTGGGCAGCAACCTTCCAGGATGTTGCGGGTTGAGAAATCCGGTTTCAGTCATCACCGCTGTGAAATGAGCGTACATGCCCTCGATCTCGTCATGGGTGGCCAGGAACGCAGAGCAAGGCTTGATCGGGTGGTCCGCCACTGCCAGCCGGTCGGCGAATGCCGCCATGCGGATTTCGTAGCACATCACCTGTACCGCCGCGCCGAGATTCAGCGAACTGAATTCCGGGTTGGCCGGAATCGTGACTGTCGCATGGCAATGCTGGATCTCGTCATTCGTCAGGCCCACGGTTTCATTCCCGAAGACCAGCGCCACCGGACCCTGCCCGGCTTCTGCCAGCAAACGGGCCGCCATCTCCCGTGGCTGCCCGACTGGTGGCCCAAGGTCACGACGCCTGGCCGACAAGCCGATGACCAGCACAGCGCCGGCAAGAGCTTCTGGCAGCGTGCTGTGGATTCTTGCCGAATTCAGGAGGTCGACCGCACCCGTCGCTCGAGCATCGGCTGCCGGGTCGGGAAAGGTTCGCGGCTCGACCAGATGCAGATCCGCCAGCCCCATTGTTTTCATCGCCCGGGCCGCAGCCCCGATGTTTCCCGGATGACTCGGGCGACAGAGGACGACGCGGATTCGGGAGAGCAAGAGTTCGGGCTTCATAGTAAAATCCGGCCTTTAAAAATGGAACGGGCGGCCCCGCCACCCGCTAGCTCTTTAAGCCATGCATCCAGCCCTGAATATCGCCATCAAGGCGGCGCTTCGCGCCGGCAAGATCATCAATCGTGCGTCCAATGACCTTGACCTGCTCAAGGTGGAAACCAAACAGCCGAACGATTTCGTGACCGAGGTCGACAGGAAGGCCGAAGCGACGATCATCGATACGTTGCATGACGCCTACCCGCAGTACGGAATTCTAGCAGAGGAGTCTGGCGCGACTGCGGGGAAGGGCGCCGTCAATGGCGAATACCGGTGGATAATCGACCCGCTCGATGGCACGACCAACTTCATACATGGCCTGCCGCAGTACGCCATTTCGATCGCGCTGGCAAAAGGCAGCAGCGTCGAACAGGCGGTGGTTTTCGATCCGTGCCGGAACGAATTGTTCACCGCCAGCAAGGGCGCAGGCGCCTTCCTTAACGAGCGACGGATCCGCGTGTCCAGGCGGACGAAGCTTCAGGATTCCTTGCTCGGCACCGGATTCCCCTATCGCATGTTCGATCACATCGACACCTACCTGGCGATCTTCAAGGAACTGACGCGAAAGAGTGCCGGCCAGCGCCGTCCGGGCGCGGCATCACTGGATCTGGCCTATGTCGCCTGCGGACGCTACGACGGTTTCTGGGAGTTCGGGCTCGCTCCGTGGGACATGGCGGCCGGCGCGCTGCTGATCTCGGAAGCCGGCGGCCTGGTCAGCGACCTACGCGGTGAAGCCACCTACATGACCAGCGGCAATATCATCGCCGGTACGCCGAAGGTCTTTGCCCAACTGCTCAAGGTCATTCAGGAACAACTGCCCGATTCAGTGAAGGCCTGACCGGGCCTGCAGGGAAGAGAGCACCGCCCTGCCCCCCCTGACAGCAGGAGAGACTATTCTTCGGCCTTGTCCGGCACCGCGCTCGCCTGGAGGCCAGTAAACATGTTGCGCGTCTGACTTTGCAGCTTGTCCTGCATCTGCTGGAACATCTTCTTGGACTGATCCATGTAGGCCGTCATCATGCTCTGCATCGCCGGTTGCTGGAAATTCAGGAATTTCGCCCAGAAATCCGCCTCCATGTGACTATTGCTTCCGTAGATCGAACGTGACTGTTCCTGCAACTTGTGCTGGCAATCAACGAAGGTCCGCATGTTGTTTTCCAGATACTTGCCCAGCATGCCCTGCATGGCGCTGCCATAGAAGCGGACGAAACTGGACAGCAGTTCACACGAAAAAAGTGGAAGACCGCCGCTCTCCTCCTCGAGGATGATCTGCAAGAGGATGCCACGCGTCAAGTCGTCCCCCGTCTTCGCATCGAGGACCTTGAACGGCTCAAACTTGAGGACTAGATCCTTGACATCCCCCAAAGTGATGTAGGCGCTCGTCTTGGTATCGTAAAGACGGCGATTGGGGTATTTCTTGATCAAGCGCATTTCTTCGGACATCCAGGTTTCCTCGAACATTCTTGTGTGCACTGCAACATTATAGAGCAAAAAAACAGGCGCCCGCAGGCGCCTGTTATTGATGCAGCACAAACGATGCCCAATTACTGGTAGTACAACCCGCCACAGATATTCATTGTCGAGCCGGTCATGAAGCCAGCGATGTCGGAAGCCAGGTAGACGCAGGCACCGCCAATCTCTTCCGGCCTCGCCAGGCGCTTCATGGGCACGCCGTCGATAATGGATTGCAGCACTTCCGGCTTGATTGCCATGACCATCTTGGTAGCCACGTAACCTGGGCAGATGGCATTGACAGTGACGCCCTTGGTAGCAAGTTCGGCAGCGAGCGCTTTGGTGAAACCGATAACACCGGCCTTGGCAGCAGAGTAGTTGGTCTGACCCGCCTGGCCCTTGAGACCGTTCACGGAGGAGATGTTGATGATACGACCCCAGCCCCGCTCAGCCATCTTTGCGGAGACCTGCTTGGTCATGTTGAACAGGGAGGTCAGGTTGGTAGCGATAACGGCATCCCAGCCATCTTTTTCCATCTTGGCGAACATGCGGTCACGGGTGATGCCGGCGTTGTTCACCAGAATATCGATCTGACCGACAGCAACTTCGGCATTGGCAACCATCGTCTGGCAATCTTCCAGAGAAGAGATATCACCAGAGACGCAGACGAAATCGTTGAAGCCGGCTTCAGCCATTTCCTGCAGCCAGGCATCCTTGTTGTCAAACTGCGGGTGATAAGCGGCAACCACCTTGTGACCTGCCTTGGCCAGTTCCTGGCAGATTGCGGTACCAAGGCCGCCCATGGCGCCGGTGACGAGAGCAACACGTTGCGTCATAACTCTTCCTTCCTATTGATGATGTTAACTGCGGGTAAAAAAAATACGTCGGTCAGTACATGTGCTGGCCGCCGTTGATGGAAATATTGGCGCCGGTGACGAATGCCGCCTCGTCCGACGCAAGATAAGCCACGAGGCCGGCAATCTCCTCCGGCTTGCCCAGCCGATTGACCGGAATCTGCGGCAGAATCTTTGAATCGAGAATCTCCTGCGGGATGGCCGTCACCATCTTGGTGCCGATATAGCCCGGCGAAATGGTGTTGACCGTGACACCCTGCTTGGCCACCTCAAGCGCAAGCGCCTTGGTGAAGCCGTGCATGCCGGCCTTGGCCGCCGCGTAATTGGTCTGGCCGAACGCGCCCTTCTGGCCATTGACCGAGGCGACGTTGATGATCCGTCCCCACTTGCGCGCGGTCATGCCGTCAAGCACCTGCTTCGCCATGTTGAAGACCGAATCGAGGTTGGTATGGATCACCGCATCCCAATCCGACTTGGTCATTTTCTTGAAGGTCATGTCACGCGTAATGCCGGCATTGTTGACCAGAACATCGACCGGGCCGACCTCACTGCTCACCGCCTCGACGCAGGCCCGGGCCGATTCGAAATCCGTGACGTCACAGGCGTAGGCCCCGAAGCCGAAGCCCTTGGCATTCATGGCCTTCAGCCACTCATCGACCTTGGTGTTGCCGGGCGAAAAGGTGGTCACCACCTTGAAATCCAGGGCCGCGAGCTTGATGCAGATTGCCTCGCCGAGCCCGCCCATACCTCCAGTTACCAGTGCAATTCGTGACATTGTGTTCCTAATAAGGTGAGATTTCTTCTCAGACCGCGCGTTCCCTGACGTAGCGACCCGGCGCCGGTTCAATCGGCTTGTACCTGGTATTGCCCGGTCTGCGCGGCGCCCGTAACTTGCCGGCGAACGGCTTCAGCCAGGCAGCCCAGTCCGCCCACCAGCTGCCCGGCTTCTCCTCTGCCGCGCTCAACCAGGACTGAGCATTGCCTTTCACATCGTCATTGACCCAGTAGTTGCGCTTGTTCTTGCTCGCCGGATTGATCGCGCCGGCGATATGGCCCGACGCACCGAGGACGAACCGCGCCTTGCCACCAAGAATGCGGGTCGTCTCGTAGGCCGATTGCCAGGGAACGATGTGGTCCTCGCGCGTCGCCAGCAGGTAGACGGGCATCGCCAGCGCGCCGAGGTCGATGCGCTGGCCGCACATCTCGAGCTTGCCGGGCACACGCAGGCTGTTGTCGAGGTAGAGATTGCGCATGTACCAGCAGGCGAACGGGCCTGGCAGATTGGTCGAATCCGAATTCCAGTAGAGCAGGTCGAAGGCCTGCGGCTTCTGCCCCTTCAAGTAGTTCCCTGCGACATAGTTCCAAACCAGGTCGTTGGCGCGCAGGAAGGAGAACGTGTTTTGAAGGTCGCGCGCCGGTAGCAGCCCTCCCTTGCCAATGGTCGACTCGCGCGACGCCAGCGCATTGTCATCGATGAACAGACCGATCTCCCCGGTGTCGGAAAAATCGAGAAGCGTCGTCATCAAGGTCAACGAGGCGACAATGTCCTCCCCGCGCCCCTTGAGAACCGACAGTGCCGAGGTCAGGATCGTTCCGCCGACACAGAAACCGAGCGCATTGACCTGTTTGACCCGGCAAATTTCCTGAGCGACGCGCAAAGCGGCGATCGGGCCATGCTCGAGGTAATCGTCCCAGGTCAGGTGGCCATGTTCTTCCTTCGGATTAAGCCACGAAACCAGGAAAACCGTGTTGCCCTGCTCGACCATGAAGCGGATCAGCGAATTGTCCGGCTGCAGGTCCATGATATAGAACTTGTTGATGCACGGCGGGACGACCAGCAGCGGCAGCGTCCCCACTTTCGGCGTCAATGGCGCATACTGGATCAACTGCATCAGGTCGTTCTCGAAGACCACGGCACCTTCCGTGGTCCCGATGTTGCGACCAATTTCGAAGACCGACTCGTCGGTCATCGAAATACGACCCTTCTCGAAATCCGTGATCAGGTTATTGATGCCGTCGGTAATGCTCTGGCCCTCGGTTTCAAGCGCCCGCTTGATGAACTCAGGGTTGGTGGCAGCGTAATTGGTGGGCGCCATCGCGTCAGAAATCTGGCGCGCCAGAAAGCGCATGCGGTTACGGCCCATGTCGTCAACCGCCGGTATCAACTCAACCAGGTCCTTCAGGAATTTCGCGTTGAGCAGGTAGGCCTGATGCAGATAGTCGTAAACCGGGCTCTCGCGCCACTCGGGCGCCGCGAAGCGACGGTCGCCGGCGTCAGCCGAAACCCTGAATGTCTCCGGCGCACCCTGCTGACGAGCCAGCACAGCTTGCCACAAGGACACCTGCTGGTTCATGAACGTTTCCTGCAGCGCCGACAGCGCCCGGGGATCTGCTGCCGGCGGCTCGCCAGCCGCCGGATTTCCGGCCTTGCCGATAAAGGCGACGAACTGCTGCGTCATGTCCTGACCGGCCCGCAAGAACTGCAGGGCTGAACCCATGAAGGCGTCGCTGTATTCGGATCCCTGCTGCGCCATGACCTGTCGTTTCTCTGTAGGTGACTCAATTGAGCCTTTGGATTCTCCATACCAGCCAGAGCGCTGTCAATGGATTTGAATGCATAATCACCCGGATGTACATCGTTGCCATCGGCTGGCTATACGTGACGGTCCTCGTGGCACTGAACGAGCCAACCGTCGTCTCCGGGATAATTTCCTTCCTGTTCTACGGCCTGCTGCCCTGCGGGCTGATGCTCTGGCTGGCCGGCGGCAAGGTGCGCCGGCAGCGCCGCACCGCCCAGGAATCACGCGCCGACAAGGGCCTGAACAATAGCGATCGACGCGATGCCGAGGCCGATCAGTGAGACCTGCTGAACGGTTGCTTTCAGCTCCGTCCGTTTGTGCAAACCGGGGATGAGATCGGCCACCGCCACATAAATCATGCTGGCCGCCGCCAGCCCGAGCAGCGTAGTGATCCATTCCTGCATTTCGGATAGTGCCAAATAAGCCAGCGTCGCGCCAACCAGGGTCGCCAAGCTGGAGAGCAGGTTGTAGGCCAAGGCCCGCAGCTTGCTGTAACCGGAGTGGAGCAGGATGAGGTAGTCGCCAACCTCCTGAGGAATCTCGTGCGCGATGATGGCCAGCCCGGTGACAATGCCAAGTTCGGTGCTCTGCAGGAAGGCTGCGGCAATCAGGATGCCATCGACAAAATTGTGGAAGGTATCGCCGACCAAGATCATCAGGCCGGAGCGGCCATGATCATTCCCTGGCGCATGCGATTCATGCGCCTCGCAGTGGTCATGGTGGCAATGCCGCCACAAGACCAGCTTTTCCAGGACGAAGAAAGCCAGGATGCCAAACAGTACCGTTCCCGCCATGCGATGCGGATCGCCATGTTCCAGCGCATGCGGCAGGACTTCGAGGAAAGCTGCGCCAAGCAGGGCGCCGATCGCGTAGGAGATCAGCACGTTGATGCGGTGCACGCCAAGAGCTACACTCATGCCCGCCGCCGCGACGACACTCAGGACGCCGCCCGCCAGCGATACTGCAATAATCCAGGCAAGAGTGCTCACGGGGAACCCGATGCGATCCGGAGAAAGGCGCGGATTATACGCTTTCCAGCCAGATCAGACTTGCCGTCCGCCCGGTCGTCCGATCACGGCGATAGGAAAAGAAGCAATCGGCCTCGCTGAAGGTACACGATCCGCCGCCACTGATCGCGCGGACCCCGAGCCGGACCAGACGCTGCCGCGCCAGCAGGTAGAGGTCGCAAAGCCACTTGCCCGGCCCGGCCGGAGCAAACGCAGCAGTGGCTGACGGATTCCGTGCGACGAAGGCATGACGCACTTCCGGCCCGACCTCGAAACACCGGGGACCGATGGCGGGACCCAGCCACGCCAGCAGGTCATCGGGATCTACTGCCATGGCCGCAACCGCACTCTCCAGCACGCCATCCAGCAATCCGCGCCACCCGGCATGTGCGGCAGCAACCACCGAACCTCGACGATCGCAGAGGAGCACCGGCAGGCAATCAGCGGTCATGACCACACACACCGTCCCGGGTCGGCGCGCAAATGCCGCGTCGGCTTCCGGGGAAATGCCATCCTGACCGGCGTCGACCGCGACAATGCCATGCACCTGACGCAAGTAGCACGGTTCGCCCGGCAATAGTGAGCGCAGTGCCCGGCGATTGGCCACAACCGCTGCCTTATCGTCGCCGACATGATCGCCGAGGTTGAAACTCGCCCACGGCATCCGGCTCACGCCACCTCCGCGCATCGTTTGCAGAGCCCTGACGTTGCCCGGCACAGCCCAGTCCGGAACAAAGACCTCACCCACCACGCAGCGTATCCAGCAAGGCAAGCATGTCGGCCGGCGGCGGCGCTTCCCACTGCTTCAGTCGCCTGGCCAGCGGATGGATCAGCGCCAGCCGGGTAGCATGCAGGGCCTGCCGGGAAAATTCCGGCAGTCGCTGATCTGGCTTGCCATAAACCTGGTCGCCGAGCAGCGGATGCCGGATCGATGCCATGTGCACGCGAATCTGGTGCGTGCGTCCGGTCTCAAGAGAACACTCGACCAGCGCACAGTGCGCGAACTGTTCAAGGACGCGGAAGTGGGTTACCGCCGGCTTGCCGCCGCGGACTTCGGGAACCACCGCCATTTTCGTCCGGTGTACCGGATGGCGACCAACTGGCGCCGCAATTGTCGCATCCCGGCGCACGGCGCCGGCGACGATCGCCAGATACTGGCGCTTCACGGTACGCGCCTGCAACTGACGCACCAGATCGGTCTGAGCCTCGAGCGTCTTGGCGACGACGAGCAGCCCGCTGGTGTCCTTGTCAAGACGATGCACGATGCCCGCGCGCGGCACCTCGGCAATAGCGGGAACGTGGTGCAGCAAGGCATTCATCAGGGTGCCGCTCCAGTTGCCACTCCCCGGGTGCACCACCAGGCCGGGCGGCTTGTTGATGACCAGCAGCACTTCGTCCTCGAATACGATATCAAGCGGGATATCTTCGGGCTGATCGGCAAGCTCCCGGATACCCGTTGGCTCGCTCAGGATCAGGATCTCACCGCCCATCAGCTTGTGCTTGGGCGCGGTTTCGACGCGCCCCCCCACCGCCACGCGCCCTTCGCGCACCCAAGCCTGCAGGCGATTGCGCGAGTACTGCGGCAAGAGATCAGCAAGCACCTGATCGAGGCGCCAGCCGGCACAGCGATCCGGAACGCACGGATGATCGACTGCAGTTCGGCTATAATCGGCGGGGTCAACCAAAGGATTGTTCATGATGCGAAGTTTACCCGCATTCCTTCCCTTCCTCCGCCTCATGACGGCGCTTGCGATCGCCGCCGCCGTCGCCGGTTGCAGCCTGTTTTCCGGAGAGAAGGACGAAACGGCCGGCTGGTCGGCCAACAAGCTCTACGCCGAGGCCAAGGAAGCGCAGAGCGACGGCGCCTGGGACAAGGCGGCCAAATACTACGAGAAGCTCGAGGCCCGTTATCCTTATGGGCGCTACGCCCAGCAGGCCCAACTTGAACTAGGCTATGTGTATTGGAAGGCTGGCGAGGCCGGCTCGGCCATTGCGGCCTGCGACCGTTTCATCAAGCTGCACCCGAATCATCCGGCTGTCGACTATGCCTATTATCTGAAGGGTCTGGTCGGCTTCAACGAAGATCTCGGCTATGCCAGCTATCTCAGCACGCAGGACCCGACCGAGCGCGATCCGAAGTCGGCACGCGAGGCGTTCGACGCCTTTCGCGAACTGGTCACCCGTTTTCCGGAAAGCAAATACACGCCCGATGCCATCCAGCGGATGAACTACCTGGTCAATGCACTGGCATCGCACGAGGTACATGTCGCCCGCTATTACTACAATCGTGGCGCCTATGTTGCCGCCGCCAACCGGGCGCAGTTTGCAATCAAGTCATATTCCACGGCACCCGCGGTCGAGGAAGCGACCTACATCCTGATTCTGGCCTACGACAAGCTCGGGCTGACCGACCTGCGTGACGACGCCGACCGCGTCATGCGCAAGAATTTCCCGGAAAGCCGCTTCTATACCGACGGACTGGATTCCAGGAAACGCTGGTGGCATCTCTGGTAACTGCGTGGCAAGATACAGCCTAGGTTGATATCCACACCAGTTCGGGCACGCCATCGTGGCCACCGCAAACAATGGCATTCTGCCCGTACTTCTCGCCGAGAGCCATCGCTTCGTCAATCGGGAGGTCGGAAACAAAGCAACTCTCTTCGGCAGGCCAGTCGTCACTGTCAGCCACGTTCTCTCCGGTGTAGGTTTCAAATCCCGATTCAAGCAACTCGCACTCCAGTTGCGACTGGCGGCATGAATTTTCATTCTCGTCCAGCGGACTTGACCCGGGATTGTGCGCTGTGAGGATGGCAAAGCCGGTCACTCCGGCGGTTTCAAGCCAGCAACGCAAGGTCTCCGAGGCAATTGCGGGCCGCAGATCGCACTGCCCCCCGGGCAGATAGACCCGATACGTCGTTGCCCGGTAAGCGGCTTCCAGTTCAGTCGTCCTCACCATCCAGTTCCACCACACCGATCAGCTGTTCGACATCGCCCGCCGGCATGGCCTCGACTTCGCGCAGTTTGCGCGACAACTGACGCGTCCGCGTCTCGGCCTTGCTGATGCTGTTGCTGGCCTCCTCCAGTTTCTTCCGGGTATGTGCCAGCGCCTCGCCGAACTTCCCGAATTCGGTCTTGACCGCCCCGAGGACCGCCCAGACCTCGGCCGAGCGCTGTTCGATGGCCAACGTCCGGAAGCCCATCTGCAGGCTGTTGAGGAGCGCCGCCAGCGTCGTCGGCCCGGCCAGGCTGACCCGCCATTCGCGCTGCAATGTGTCGGCAAGCCCCGGACGTCGCAAAGCCTCCGCATACAAGCCCTCGGTCGGCAGGTAGAGCAGGGCAAAGTCGGTGGTGTGCGGCGGCGCGACATATTTGTCGCGAATGCTGCGAGCCTCCGCTTTCAAGCGGACTTCGATCGCCTTGCTCGCCTCCTCGACCAAGGCCAGTTCGCCGCGCTCCTGGGCTTCGATCAGACGTTGATAGTCCTCGACCGGAAACTTGGCATCAATCGGCAACCAGACCACCGCGCCATCGCCCTTGCCCGGCAGGCGAATAGCAAAATCGACGCGCTCGCTGCTACCCGGGCGCGTAGCCACATTGGTGGCGAATTGGTCGGCCGTCAGCAGTTGTTCGAGGAGCGCTGAAAGTTGCACCTCGCCCCAGGTACCGCGCGTCTTGACGTTGCTCAGCACCCGCTTGAGATCTCCGACACCGGCAGCCAGCGACTGCATTTCGCCAAGACCCTTATGCACCTGCTCGAGTCGGTCGCTGACCAGCTTGAAGGACTCGCCGAGCCGCTGCTCAAGCGTCGCGTGCAACTTTTCATCGACCGTGCGACGCATCTCCTCGAGCTTGCTGGCATTGTCTGCCTGGATTGCGGTCAACCGTCCCTCGACACTGATTCTCAGGCGCTCGAAGCGTTCGTCGAGGCCCAGTGAAAATCGATTCAGTTCGCGGGCAAATGCCTCCAGGCGCTCTGACTGGGCCGTACCGAACTGGCCGACCTGGGTCGTAAGCGCCTGACCAAGCAGTGTCGCGGATTGCGCACGCTCCTCGCGGTCGCGAAATGCCTCCTCCGCGTCCTCGCGCCGGCTGCGTGCCAGTTCTTCACGCAGCTCGCGCTCAAGCCGCTCGAGGCCTTTCTCCTGCGCCTCCTGCAGGACACGCAGGCGAACATCGTCGTCACCGCGGCGGCTCCCGCGCAGCAAGGCGATGACCTGTAACACGATGATCGCGACGAGTCCCGCCAGCACGACCAGAAACGATGTCTCGTTCATTTCCTAGCGCAGCGAGAAGTCGACACGGCTGCCGTTGCCCTTGTCATCCGCGCCGCGCTTGGGCGGGACGAGAAAGAGGCGTTCGGCAGGAACCTTGCCCTGCTCGATCAACCAACCCTGAACAGTCTCCGCCCGCAACAGGGCAAGCTCCTTGACGTCGTCATCGCTGGCCGGCAGGTTGGTCAGCATGAGCTTCTCCATTTCCTCCACCGGCAGGTCCTTCTGCATTCCGATCACGTTGCGCGGCTTCGGAAACTTGGCATCCTTGTAGGCACGTTTCAGGTACTCCGGATATTCGGCTGGATTGATCTCGATTGCATCGACTGATCCGCCTTCCGTCCCTTTCCTGATCTGCTCCCTGAGCTTCTCGGACTTGACCGCACGTTCCATGGCAACCCGCTTGAGGCCTTCCTTGTCGACTTCGGGGTCGGCACGGCCTGTAATCTCGAGCTTGAGTGAATCACGTTCGGTGAGTGCCTTGGCCAACGACTCCAGGCGCTTGGTCGCCACGTCGCCGAGACTGGCGCGCCCGGGTCCGAATTCGATATTCGACAACTCCTCGCCGCCACCGAACATCGAGCCGAGCAGCGCAAAGGGTGAAGTCACCGCTTTGACAAACAGGTTGACGATGACCTTGATGACCAGCCCACCGATCGAGAAGTCCGGATCGTCAAGCGAGCCGGAGATCGGCAGGTTGAGATCGATCTCGCCACGGTTGTTCTTGAGCAAGGCGATGGCCAGATTGACCGGCAACTTGGTGGCATCAGGACTCTCCACCTTGTCGCCGAAGGTCAATTGATCGATGAATAGCCGGTTTTCAGCTGTCAGCTTGTTGTCTTCCAGCTTGTAGGCGACGTTGAGCGACAGCTTGCCCTTGTCGATGTTGTAGCCGGCGTATTTGCCCGAGTAGGGCGAGAAGGGAACGAGATCGACACCCGTCACGTCAGCCTTGATATCGAGGAAGGGTTTCGCTGCCAGCGGATTCAGCTTGCCGACCACCTGCACCGGCGCCGAATTGGCATACTTCCCGCGCACTTCGAGATCGGCAACGGTATCGGCGGCAGACGACAGGGCACTGACACGACCGGCCACCTTGGTCAGGTTCACCGTGTAGTTGGGCTTGACGAAGAAATCCGAGAAATTGATGGTGCCGCCCTGCAGCGTCACCTTGGCGATCCGGACCGGCGGCGGGGAAGTCTGGGAGGTCGCCGGCGCCGCCGGCCTCCCGGCAACCGCTGCGTTCGCCACCCCTTCCGGGACGCTGGCCACCACCTGGGCGCCGGCCTCGGGCTTGCGCACGATGTCCTGCAGATTGAGACGACCCTCCTTGCTCAGGATCAGGCGCGAATAGAAATCACTGAGCGCCACCTCGCCGACGTTGACCGCCATTGGCTGCAGCCGGAAATCGACTCCACCCAGATAGAGCGACCTCCACTTCAGGAAATCGGCATTGTTGACCTTGTCGACCGCAAGCAGGTCGCCGAGCGTCAGCGACCCCTGGTAGGTCGCGTTGAGCCCCTCCTTGCCCATCTGTGCCGTCACTTCGCCGTTGCTGGAAACCTGGCCACGGGTCAGCGCGATGTTCAGGAAACCAGTGAAGTACGGCTGCAGCGGCAGCAGCGGGATCGCCTGCGTCTCGACCTTGAGCGCGGTCGTCAAAGGCATCAACTGCACGCTGCCATCGACCTTGAGACTGCCTTTCTGGTTGATCCGGCTTTTCAGTGACACGGTTCCCTTCTTGCCTGCCTCGGTCGACAGGTTCTCCGCAACCAGGCTGAATCCATCGATGGTCTGGACGGCGATCGGCGCGATCGACCGGTCCTCGACGCGGACCGCGACATCATCGATGATCAGTTTCGTGACACTGGCCTGCCACGGGCGCTCATCCGACAGATCCTCGCGCGCCTTGCGTACCGTCTTCAGGACAGGCGAACTGAGCCATTCGATCCTGCCCTCCTTGTTGCGGACCAGCAGCGCCCGCATTTCCCGCACGCCGGCCTCGGCCACGTCGACACGATGTCCATGCAGGTCCACGCGCACCCCCTTGACGGCGGTGCGGCCGATGCGCGCCCGGTCGCCGAGATCGACCCGGTACGTCGCTTCGCTGATTTCGATCGGAGCGGCCAGCGTGCCGTCGATCTTGCCGATGGCGACATCGATGTCGAGGACGTCGCCGCTGGTCGGCCGGACGGTCGACTCGTCCAGCCAGTGCATTCTCCCGTTGGTCACGCGAAGCTCCCCGACGCTCCACTCGGGCGCCTTCGCCGCCGGTTCCTTGGCCTCGCCCCCTGCGCTCCCGGCGATCTGTTCGATCAGCCGCAACCAATTCATCTCACCGCTGCGGTTGACCGCGACAAATGGCTCCACCCCGTCGAGCAACACGCGCTTGACGGCGAAACGGCGATTGATCAGGTCGGCGTTTTCGACATCGAGATCGAGCCGCTTCCAGGCCATCAGCGGCTCGCCCGTCGCCTCGTTCATGTGGAAACCGGAGATATGGGCGCTGCCCACCACCGTGAATGAAAATACCTTCTCCGACAATTCCTTGAAGACAATCCGGAGTTCGGTATCGAGGGTGCCGGCCTTGAGGTGGACAGGCATCGACCTCGGCAGGTAGGGCTGGAATCCGGCCAGATCGAGCCGGTCGAGATCAAGGTTGAGTTCGCTCTCCAGCTTGCCTTCGAAGATCTCTGTGCTCCTGCCCTTGAGCACCAGCGGCGCCCCGTCGAAGATCGCGGAGAAACTGGGTTCGACAACGATCTTCGCCTGGTAGGGCAGGCTCGAAATGAACGGCAACGCGACATTGATATCGCTGACCGTATGAACCTTGCCCATGGGCTGGTCGTCAAGGATCACCGTGCCACCGAAAATCTGGATATTGTTGATCGAGAAACGCGGTGTTGGCGAGGGCTCAGTGGTTTTCAGCCATTCGTCGAGCAGATCCGAGATATCGTATTTGCCGTCCGCCACCCTGGCGACGGCCACGCGTGGCCCGTTCAGGCGGATCTCGTCGACCACGAGGGCAAACTGGAACAGGGAAAGACCTGACAGGTTGACCAGCAGGTCATCGAAGCCGGCGACCTCCTTGCCCCCCTCGGCCCTGACCGACACGCCCGTGACCTGCGCCGACAAGGCATAGGGATTGATGTCGATTCGTTCAATGCTCACCTGACGATGCAGTTCGGTGGACAACTGCCTGACCAGCAGCCACTTCATCAGCGGCGGCCCGGCAAGATAGCCGACAACTCCGAAGCCCAGTATCAGTCCCGCCAGCCAGAGACCGAAGCGCCGCCCGCGCGGCCCCTTGAGCGCGGCCACGGCGCGCGACGTTCTCGAAAGGTTCCCGCTAAAAAGCTGTCCGGTCATGGCAATCTGGCGCAGTTAGTTCATTGGCGTCGAATTTAGCACATCGCACCGCAGCAGACTTGTCCTCGAAGCGGTCGCAGCCGCAGTCAACGCGTGAAATGGCCGACGGCTAGAATGTATTCCGCCAACCGCGAATCGCTGCGAAAACATGCACCGGCGAGGCGTCGACCGCACCACGCGCCAGTGCAGCGGCGATCACGGCCGGCTGCGCGCAGCGCAGGAAGGGATTGGTCCGTTTCTCTTCGCCCAAGGTGCTCGGAACCGAAGGCAGCCCCGCCGCACGAAGTTGACGGACACGCTCTACCCGCTCACGCAACGCGGCGCTTTCTGGCTCGACGGCGAGAGCGAAGCGCAGATTGACCTCGGTGTATTCGTGGGCGCAATAGACTCTGGTATCGTCCGGCAAGGCCGCCAGGCGTCCCAGTGAGGCAAGCATCTGCGCCGGCGTTCCTTCGAAAAGACGGCCGCACCCCGCGCCGAACAGCGTATCGCCACAGAAAACAGCACCGGGGACGTGGTAGGCAAGATGTCCGCGGGTATGGCCGCCAACCGGCAGCACGTCCACTGTCTGACCGAGCACGGTCATCTTCTCGCCGCCGCTCAGGGGGTCGGTACAGCCTGTGATAGACTCGGCAGCCGGCCCGAAAACTTGGGGATGCCAGCGCTCGACAAGTTCCGCGACGCCACCCTGATGGTCGGCATGGTGATGGGTAATCAGGATGGTCTCAAGGGCCAGTTGCCGGGCCTCAAGCTGGGCAATCACCGGCGCGGCGTCTCCCGGATCGACCACGGCAGCACGCCGGTCGCGGGCAAGCAGCCAGATGTAGTTATCGTTGAACGCAGGAATTGGCAATATTTCGAACATGTCGGAACTATCGAGCGAAGACAGCCGGATGTCAATTCCGGGCCTCGAGGACTGGCTGGAGACAGCGCAGGGCTGCTATGTCATGGCCTGGGAATCCGCCAGCATGGAGAGCGTAATCGCCGACGTCTTCGGGTTCAATGCCCTGCAACTCGGCCTGCCGCAACGGGACTTTCTCCATGCCAGCCGGATTCCATTGCGCCAGACGGCAAGCGAATCGGGCGCGGCCGATGTCCTCTGCGAACTGACCGCCCTGCCCTTTGCCGCAGGCAGCGCCGACCTTGTCGTCCTGCCGCATGTCCTGGAATTTACCAGTGACCCGCATCAGATCCTGCGCGAGATCGAGCGCATCCTGATCCCCGAGGGGCACTTGATCATCCTTGGCTTCAGTCCGATTTCGCTGTGGGGACTGCGCAACCGCTTCGACCGCAGCGGCAGCTTTCCCTGGCATGGCAGCTATCTTTCCCTGACCCGCCTCAAGGACTGGCTGAAGCTGCTCGGTTTCGCAGTCGACCAGACCGTTCCCGGCTGCCATGTCCCGCCCTGCGACCAGAAAGTCTGGCTCGACCGCTGGCACTTCATGGAGCGAGCCGGGGGACGCTGGTGGGGATTCCCCGGTGGAGTTTATCTGCTCCACGCGATCAAGCGCACCCACGCCATGCGCCTGATTACCCCGAACTGGCGCAAGCAGGCTGTCGGCAGCAAGGCCTTGCGCCCGGTGGCGCAGAAGGAAGGTCATGGCGGCTGACGACCGGATAGAGATATTCACCGACGGTGCCTGTCGCGGCAACCCTGGCCCTGGGGGTTGGGGAGCGATCCTCCGCCAGGCGACGAACGAGAAAGAATTGTGGGGCGGCGAACGCGATACGACCAACAACCGCATGGAACTGACTGCCGTCATTCGTGCACTGGCAGCGCTGAAGCGCCCGATCACCGGCTGCGTCCATACGGACTCTCAGTATGTGCTGAAGGGGATCAGCGAGTGGATCCACGGCTGGAAGCGCAACGGGTGGAAGACTGCGGACCGCAAGCCGGTCAAGAACGTCGACCTCTGGCAGCAACTCGATGACCTGAGCCGGCAGCACCAAATTGAATGGATCTGGGTCAAGGGTCATGCCGGCCATCCGGAAAACGAACGCGCCGATGTTCTCGCCAACCGGGGCATCGACGAACTTGGGAAAAGCTCATGAGACAGATCGTTCTGGATACCGAAACAACTGGCCTCGACCCGCGTCACGGTCACCGCATCATTGAAATCGCCGGAATCGAGATGGTCGATCGCCGGCTGACCGGTCGCCATCTGCACAAGTACATCAACCCGGAGCGCGAAATCGACGAGGGCGCGGCCGCCGTCCACGGCATCACCCTCGAGTTCCTGGCCGACAAGCCGAGATTTTCCGATATCGCAGATGAGTTCCTCGAGTTCATCAGTGGCGCCGATCTGATCATCCACAACGCGCCTTTCGATCTTGGCTTCCTCAACGCGGAACTTGCCCGTCTTGACCGTGTGCCGGTCGAGACCCTGTGCAGCAGCGTCACCGATACGCTGAAGATGGCCAAGGAACTGCACCCCGGCAAACGCAACAGCCTCGACGCCCTGTGCGAACGTTACGAAATCGACAATTCCCAGCGGACGCTGCATGGTGCATTGCTCGATACCGAACTATTGTCGGAGGTCTTCCTGGCCATGACGCGCGGCCAGAATTCGTTGCTGATCGAGCCCGACGTCGCTCCGCGCCCGCTGACCGGCACGGGTGGCGGACGTTTCGAACGCAAGCCATTGCTGGTGCGCCGACCCAGCCCCGAAGAACTGGCCGACCACCAGCGCGTGCTGGCAGCGATCGACAAGGAAACCCGCGGCGGTTGCCTGTGGCTGGCCACCGCTGACCAAGCTGGCTAATCGCCGTCCGCGAACATCGCGCCGGAGAAGGTGCGCTCGCGGCTGACGATGGACTCGAGAAATTCGCTTGCCCCGCGCATCCCTTTGAATGTCTCGAAGCCGCGTTCGAGGAACGCATGCAACTCCCCTAGGCCTGCCATTCTCGCGGGTCCATGCATCATTTTCAGCGCCATCCGGACAAAGGGCTTTTGCGCAAACACATCAAGCGCTTGACCCGTTTCACCGATCAAGCGGATCTGTGTGTCGCGTCCGGAACGATCGCCCACCTGGCGGTAGGCAGCCGCGTAAACTGCCTCATCCATGCCCGCGTAATCAAGTTGCGCTCCAAGCGCCTTGACCATCGCGGCGTCAAAGCGTTCTGACAGGGCATCGACTTCAATTGCCAGGAGCAGTGTCTGCAGGCCGGAAACCGGCAAGAGCGAGGTCATCAGCGGCATGATTCGTTCGAGTTCGGCATCGCGATCACCGAAATCTTTCGGGCCGTAGAGATCGGACAGGAAAAAGGCCGCCGGCGCTCCGTAGCGCGGATTTGCGAGCAGATCGGCATGCGTCCGCGCCAGCCTCGCGGCTTGCCATTCGCGCAGCCTCGCCCGCCGCCGCCCGCGCACGGCATCCGCCGCCGCGTCAAGGCGCAAGTCACGCGCTTCGGCAATGAACGCCCTCAGGGCTGCAGAGCACGTGGCCCGATCGAGGTCGGAATGTTCGTGACCGCTCATGCGGCAATTATGATGAGCGGAGCATTGATCGTTTAGAAGATTTTGCCTAGCTGGTGGCGACCGGGCAAACTACACTGAACCTGTGCTCTTCAAGAGGCCAACGAATGCATCGGGCGATTGGGCAATGACGACGCGTCGCGAATTTCTCAAGACCGGTCTAGCCGGGAGCTTGCTGCTGAACGTCGCAGCGTGCACCAATCCGGCCGAAGACGGCGGGCGACAGGCGGTCTTGGCCGCAGTGATTCCCGTCTGTCTCGCGGGCGCCTTGCCAGCCGGCGGCGAAGTGTTTCGAGAACTGGTCAGCCGCACGGTCGCCGGTGTCGACCAGGCCATTGCCGGCCTGCCCCTCGCTTCCCAGAAGGAAATCTCCCAGTTGTTCGACCTCCTGAGCTTCGCGCCCACCCGGATTCTCGCTGCTGGCCTGTGGTCCTCATGGCCGGAAGCCTCGCCACAGGCAATCGGCGGTTTCCTTGAAAGCTGGCGCAACAGTCGTTTTGACCTCTTCAAGTCGGGCTATGCCGCGCTCCACGACCTGATCTTCGCCGCCTGGTACGCGCGGCCCGACACATGGGCGGCCATCGGCTACCCTGGCCCGCCGAAGGTGGAATAATGCGCGACCCGTTCCGTGAAGGACTCGCTTCGGGTTGGAGACACGTCGATGCTTCGGGCCTCGAGGCCAACCAGACTTTCGAAGCGGACGTCGTCATCGTCGGCAGCGGCGCCGGTGGTGGCGTAAGCGCCGAGCTTCTTTCCGCCGCCGGCCTCGAAGTCGTCATTGTCGAGGAAGGCCCGTTGCGCACGAGCAGCGACTTCAAGATGCACGAGTCTGCAGCCTACCCCGATCTTTACCAGGAGTCAGCAAGCCGCCAGACCGCCGACAAGGCAATCAAGATCCTCCAGGGACGATGTGTCGGCGGCTCGACTACCGTTAACTGGACGTCCAGCTTTCGCACCCCACCGGCCACCCTGCGCTGGTGGCAGACGGCGCATGGCCTCAAGAAACTGTCGGTCGAGGCCATGGCGCCATGGTTCGCGGCCATGGAGCGGCGTCTCAATATCGGACTCTGGCCCCTGCCGCCGAATGAGAACAACGCCGCGCTGGCAAGCGGCGCCGAAAAGCTCGGTATTCCGGTTGCGGTCATCCCGCGCAACGTCAAGATGTGCTGGAACCTTGGCTATTGCGGGATGGGCTGCCCAACCAACGCCAAACAGTCGATGCTGCTGACGACGATTCCCGCCGCTCTGAGCCGGGGCGCCACCCTGATCTCGCGACTCCGCGCCGACAAGCTCGAATTCTCCGGCAACCGGGCCGTGGCGCTGCACGGCGTCGCCCTGAAACCCGATGGAGTTCACCCGAGCGCTATCGGCGTGACACTTCGCGCCCGCCATTTTGTCCTTTCCGCCGGCGCGATCAACTCGCCGGCCCTGCTCCTGCGCAGCAAGGCCGTCGATCCACACGGCCTGCTCGGCAAGCGCACCTTCCTGCATCCTGTGGTCCTCTCGTCCAGCCTGTTTGCCGACCCGGTGCGGGCCGATGCCGGCGCTCCGCAATCAGTCTACTCGGACCACTTTCTCGGACAAGCTGCGGTCGACGGTCCGCTGGGCTTCAAACTGGAGGTGCCGCCGATGCATCCGGTGCTGTTCGCGACGACCCTGCAGGGCTGGGGCGAGGCGCACGCCCGACTGATGAAGCACTTCGCCAACTGCCAGACACTGTTGGCCCTGATCCGCGACGGATTTCACCCGGAAAGCCAGGGCGGACGCGTCAGCCTGCGCGACGACGGCTCGCCAGTTCTCGACTACCCGCTCAACGAGACCTTCTGGGAAGCCGCCCGCCGCGCCCTGCTGGCCATGGCCGAAATCCAGTTTGCTGCGGGCGCCACCTGGGTCACACCGGTTCATGAGTCGGCGACCGGCTACACAAGCTGGGCCGAGGCGAGACAGGGCATTGCCGACCTGCCGCTCGCCCCGCTGCGCTGTCGTGTCGTCAGCGCCCACGTGATGGGCGGCTGCGCGATGGCCGAGTCACCGCAACGCGGAGTGGTCAGCGATGAAGGCCGTCACTTCCAGATCAAAAATCTCTCGGTCCACGACGGTTCCGTCTTCCCGACCAGCATTGGCGCCAATCCCCAGCTTTCGATCTATGGTCTGGTGGCGCGCAACGCCTCGCTGCTCGCTGCCGCGCTGGCCGGCAAACCGCGCCCGGCGATTCTCTGAGATCAGGCCCGAGCATGGTACCTCTCTCCCTTCTGATCGCGCTCTCGGGTGAGCTGGCAATCTACGCAGCGTTCGCCCGTCACTTCACCGATGCGTCGTGGGAAACTTCCGTGATTTTGGCGTTTGCCGGCGTCCTCGGCGTGCGCGCCGGCATCATCGCCGTCACCTGGGCATATGCCCGCGCCTACGCTTCGCCGGCGCGCTCGCTCTCTGTTGGCGAAGCGTTGCGCATGATCATTGGCGAATATCTGGCGTTTCTGCTGACTGTCATCGTCATTTTGCCCTTCGAAAGACTGTGGATGGCCCCGGACCGCCTGGGTCCGTGCGCGCGCCCACTCCTTCTGGTGCACGGTTACGGATGCAGCCGCGGAGTCTGGTGGTGGCTGCGGCGTCGGCTCGAGGCCGCCGGCTTCAGCGTCGCAACCGTCAGCCTTGCGCCACCGTACAGCAGCATCGGAAAACTGGTGCCGCAGCTCGCGCAGCGGATCGACGATGTCTGCCGCGCCACCGGCGCCGGGCACGTCGTTCTGATCGGCCACAGCATGGGCGGGCTGGTCTGCCGCTCCTATCTGGCACGTCATGGCAGCAGCCGCGTCGACCGACTGATCACGATAGCCTCGCCGCATTCCGGCAGTGAACTCGCGCGCATCGGCGTCGGCGACAACGCGCGGGAAATGGAGCCGGGTTCCTTGTGGCTGCGGGATCTTGCGGCTGCCTCCACTTCGCTACCGACCATCGCGTTGCGCACCCCGCACGACAACTTCGTCATGCCCCAGGACAACCAGCGCCTGGCCGGCGCCAACGATATTCCCCTCGACGGCATCGGTCACCTGGCGGTGCTCTATGCCGGACGCACGGCACGCGAAGTAGTCAGCGCCTGCCGCTGATCCCCGTGTGTCTTTCCCGGCAGGGTCGACGCCAGAGCCTCCCGATTCCCTTGCAGCGCGGCAACAACAGGTCCTCCCCGAGGTCACGGCAGCCGGATTTCATGGCAACAAGAAGCCCCCGCCGGTTTTCCCGACGGGGGCTTTGTTGCATTGCTCCGGTCGACGCTGAAAAAGCGCCGATTTTCGCGGATTACATCTCGACCGTCGCCGCCTGTTCCACAAACTCCGGAATCTGGTCGAAGTTCATGTAGCGGTACACGTCGGCCGCCTTGGCATTGACCAGCTTGATCTGCTCCATGTATTCCGCCACCGTGACGATGCGCCCGGCCAGCGCGCACATGGCGGCCAGTTCGGCGGAACCGAGGTAGACCTGGGTGTCGATGCCGAGGCGGTTCGGGAAGTTGCGGGTCGAGGTGGAGATCGCCGTGGAGCCCTTGCGGATCTGGGCCTGGTTGCCCATGCACAGCGAGCAACCCGGCATTTCCATGCGCGCGCCGGACTTGCCGAGGACGCCGTAGTAGCCTTCTTCGGTCAGGATCAGCGCATCCATCTTGGTCGGCGGCGCGATCCACAGACGGGTCGGGATGTCGGACTTGCCTTCGAGAACCTTGGCGGCGGCGCGGAAGTGGCCGATGTTGGTCATGCACGAGCCGATGAAGACTTCGTCGATCTTGGCGCCGGCAACTTCGGAGAGGATCTTGACGTCGTCCGGGTCGTTCGGGCAGGCGAGGATCGGCTCGGTGATTTCGGCCAGATCGATTTCGATGACGGAAGCGTATTGAGCATCCGCATCCGGCTGCAGCAGCACGCCGTTGGCGATCCAGTCTTCCATGGCATTGATGCGGCGCTTCAGGGTGCGCGCATCCTGGTAGCCTTCGGCGATCATCCACTTCATCAGCGTGATGTTGGAGCGCATGTACTCAACCATCGGCGCCTTGTTCAGGCGCACCGAACAGGCGGCAGCCGAACGCTCGGCGGCGGCATCGGAGAGTTCGAATGCCTGTTCGACCTTGAGATCGGGCAAGCCTTCGATTTCCAGGATGCGGCCGGAGAAGACGTTGATCTTGCCCTTTTTCTCGACGGTCAGCAGGCCGGCCTTGATGGCGTAGAGCGGAATGGCGTTGACCAGGTCGCGCAGGGTAATCCCCGGTTGCATCTCGCCCTTGAAGCGCACCAGCACGGATTCCGGCATGTCCAGCGGCATGACGCCGGTGGCGGCGGCAAAGGCGACCAGACCGGAACCGGCCGGGAAGGAGATGCCGATCGGGAAGCGGGTGTGCGAGTCACCGCCGGTGCCGACGGTATCGGGCAGCAGCAGGCGGTTCAGCCAGGAGTGGATGACGCCATCGCCTGGGCGCAGGGAAACGCCGCCACGATTGGAGATGAAGGATGGCAACTCGCGGTGCGTCTTGACGTCGACCAGCTTCGGATAGGCGGCGGTGTGGCAGAAGGACTGCATGACCAGATCGGCGGAGAAGCCGAGGCAGGCCAGATCCTTCAATTCGTCGCGGGTCATCGGGCCGGTGGTGTCCTGCGAACCGACGGTGGTCATCTTCGGCTCGCAATAGGTGCCCGGCAGGATGCCGGCGACGCCGCAGGCCTTGCCGACCATCTTCTGGGCCAGCGAGTAGGCCTTGCCGTCGTCGGCAGGATTCTGCGGCAGGCGGAACAGCTGGCTTTGCGGCAGACCGAGGAACTCGCGCGCCTTGGTGGTCAGGCCGCGACCGACGATCAACGGAATGCGGCCGCCGGCACGGACTTCGTCGAGGATGACCAGGGTCTTGAGCTGGGATTCGGCAACCACGTCACCGTTCTTGACGGCAGTGACCTTGCCGGTGACGTGGTCAACCTTCAGATCGATCTCGTCGCCCATGTCCATCTGGCTGGCGTCGATTTCAATCGGCAGCGCGCCGGCATCTTCCATCGTGTTGAAGAAGATTGGCGCGATCTTGGAGCCGAGGCAGACGCCGCCGAAACGCTTGTTCGGGACGAAGGGGATGTCCTCGCCGGTGAACCACAGCACCGAGTTGGTGGCGGACTTGCGCGAGGAGCCGGTACCGACCACGTCGCCGACGTAGGCAATCACGTGCCCCTTGGCAGTCAGCGCATCAAGCTGCTTGAGAGGACCACGGGCGCCCGGCTCGTCGGGCTCGATCCCCGGACGCGGGTTCTTGAGCATGGCCAGCGCGTGCAGCGGGATATCCGGGCGCGACCAGGCATCCGGCGCCGGCGACAGGTCATCGGTGTTGGTTTCGCCGGTGACCTTGAAGACGGTCAGCGTCTGGAAAGAGGGAACTTCGGGACGCGAAGTGAACCACTCGCCGTCGGCCCAGGACTGCATCACGTTCTGGGCATTGGCATTGCCGGCTTTCGCCAGTTCGGCGACATCGTGAAAGAAGTCGAAGACCAGCAGGGTCCGCTTCAGGCCCCGCGCCGCCACACCGCCGACGGTCGGATCGGTCAGCAGGTCGATCAGCGGCTTGACGTTGTAACCGCCAAGCATGGTGCCGAGCAGTTCCGTGGCCATTTCCCGGGTAACCCGAGCGCAGGATTCTTCGCCCTTGGCGACCTTGGCCAGGAACTCGGCCTTGACCTTGGCGGCGTCATCGACACCGGCCGGCACGCGAAAGGAGAGCAGTTCGACCAGTGATGATTCCTCGCCAGCGGGCGGGTCCTTCAGCAGGGCAACCAGTTCGCTGGTCTGTTGCTTGGACAGCGGCAGCGGGGGAATACCGAGGGCAGCACGTTCTGCGACGTGGGCGCGATAGGCTTCAAGCACGGCGACTTCCTTTCGTAAAGGGTGGCTCTGGGAAACTCCTATTTTACGCCAACGCCGGCGCCCGCAGGCTCTGCTTTTCACCACTACTGTCCGGCTAAATGCCCACCCGAACCGCCCAAAGCCATAATTGACGAGGCTTTTCGAGTGATAAAAGGTGGTGTCGATTTGAAATCAGCGATAAATGACCCTTCGAAATT